>JGI1201J43222_100142_pt1 | contig 24955 bp, 18 predicted proteins | sample MastesBC008_FD_43222 | JGI IMG/M metagenome (IMG submission 43222) | reverse complement strand
GCTAGAAATTTGACATCTCCCCCGGTTAAAACACGGGGGATTCTAAGCTGATATTGCTACGTCAGATGGAATCCGGACTACGCAACGGTTGTGAGTTTCTCGATTCCTCGGACTACGCGACCGTTGTGAGTTTCTCGGATATTGTCCGATTTAGGCAACGCTTACGGTACGTTCTAGTTAAATCACTTAACAAGTCGTATCGTTTTGGGAGTGTCAAAGCTCCCCTACCCACCTTGGTTAGGTCTATACCTAACTGTGTGGCTACTTTTCTTGCAATATTCGCTGCCCCATTGCAATCAGCATTAATTAAAAAACATGAGCCAGTTTTGTACATACCGCGTTTAACTCTTGTTCCCGAGGGTTTCCAGTTCTGGGGTTTTTCACCCACCTTCGGCAGAAAATCATCACTCAAAAAACAACTCTTCGAGGTGTAGCTTTCTTCGGTAATCGTTAAAACTATTCCGTACTCTGGACAAAATTGCTTTAAACGCTCAATCAATCTTCCCGTGGGAATTACTACAAAGTTTTGATTATTGCGTTTACTCATCTTGGAACGCTGCTTTTGACCGTTGTTCCATCCAATGATCAAATTACCAATACCATCATTTAGACAACGATTAACAATAAATCTGGCTGCTTTATTGATAGCATCTCTCGTCTGGTTATTACGTTTACGTTGTACTCTATCAAGATTCGCATCCCAATAAAAGTCTGACTTACCTTGTTTGTACTTGGCAACCAAACGACAGTAACCCTGATTCATTGATTTAAGCTTGCGACCATCAATGATTAAACTTCTCCCACGAGTTGAAACACCTGTGAGCCAATTAGTACCACCGTGGTCAAAACTCCATGCTTGCGAGTAATCAAGGTTAGGGTTATGAGTAATAGGTTCTTTACCATCGTCTATCACCCAATCAACCCAGAATTCACCTAAGTTAGGACGTATTGTTACTTCTTTTACCCAGTCAAAATCAATGAATTCTGGCAAGTGCAAAGATATCTCGTCTATCAAATGTGGCTTAACTTCTTTGCTGATTGGTGGATAAACCCGACCATCAATCAATCTTAAAAGTTGTTTCGGGAATGTAACGGCAGCTAAGCCACCCTTCTTACGGTACTTAGGCAACCTAGGTCTATCAACCTCACCTTTGTAGTAAGCCTTTACCAACCCGTTGTAAGAGGTTATTGATTCACCAACAGACTTTAATGTTTGTTGCGCGGCTTGCGCTGCTAATGCTTTGTAATGCGGGGATTGTTTTAAGGCTTTGTCTAACTCTGGGTACTTAATGTCACATCGATAAGTTTTCCACCCACTACGTAATTCATCGCCTCGCCAATACAATGATTGTGCATTACCCATCTCAGCTAATGCAGAATAATGTTTTTGCTTAGCATAATAAATCGCACAGTTAATTAAACTGTTTGAGTTGCGACATTGGTCAGCCCAATAATCATTCTCCCAATCATTAAATTTAGCTCTAACTGGAATCGTTCTGTACAATTTTGACTCACCTCCTTAGCTTTGTTAACCTACGCTTAGGTTAGCACGTGGAGCTAGATGATGTTCACAAGAAAAGGTCAAAAAGGATTAAAAGATACTCCTTATTACTACGACGAAATCAAGCAACAACACGCAATATATTTGACGCCTACGGCTTGGAATGATTTAAAAAGGAGAGCAAAAGAGAAAGGTATAAGCATTAGCGAATACGTTGAACGATGGATAAGAGACACAGTAAGATAAATCTTGCCGTGTCAGATTTCCACCCCTCGTTAAAACAGAGGGGTTATCATCTTCCTGCATTTACTTGATATTTTCTTTCTATTTGTAGTTATGGGGTAATTTTCCTGCTATCTTCTCTTTAGTCATGCCAAATCCGATTTTAAAAACCCTTTTATATTGTTTGGGATTTTCCCACACTTCCCACACCTCCCCTCTCATTCTTAAAGGGGGTAATTAACCCAAATCTAATATCATATCTTGATATCCCTTATGTAGTTGTTGGAATTCCCCTCAAAATTTCCATAAATTCCAAAACTCTTCCTAACCCCTAAAAATCCAGATTTGTTTCCAAAGATTGTCTGAAGGATGCTAGAACCCAAAAAGCTAATCGGTTGGGTAAATAAATAAAAAAGGAAAATCTATTTATTGTCTAGATTCTCCTTTGTATTCATTAATTTTAGAATTTACTCAGTTTTACAAAAATCGATTTATTTTCCCGATTTTTAGTACTCATATTTTAGTACCAATGTTTTTATCGACATATTTTGATTAGTGGTGAATTTATAGATATTTTCCTTAATCCACCTACCGGGTTATGCGGTTAAGCAACCAAACCGAAGCCACTAGCCCAGCAAAATGGGCTGTGACCGTATTAGTATTTGCTTGAACGACAAAAATATCCAAAGGTTGAATAAAACGACTTGGGTCGGCTTGAGCAATAATTCCAGTACCTATTTGCTGTGAGGTGAGGGATTTAGTTAATAAAGTTCCCACAATGGCTTGTGCGCCAAACAAAGTTAACAGCATGCCGACAAAATGCACTATCATCCCCAAGCGTAAAACTTGAACTGTTTCAGCTTTGCGCGGACGGTTGACAGGATTAGGAGATAAAAGGTCTCTGCCAATTCGCGTATAACGAAAAGCGACAACTATCCCCCCAATCAAAGCAATTAGTCCACTAACAGCCAAAAATATACCAAAGCCGGTGCCTGGATTGCTGTTTCTACCTCCAGTTCTCTGACTGAAAATAGCAAACAATAAAATTCCTCCCGCTACGACACCTAGCACCAACTGAGTCCAAAAACTAATCCAACCAGTAAGGCGAAACGTTTGACCGATTGAGCGGATGTTCGTAGAAGAGGATTGGGTATCGGACTTATCTGACATATATTGATCGTCCACGCGCTAGGCGTTTGATAAATTCACTATGACACTTATCACATTGCTCTAATAATATTTCAAGTACGCAGAATCTGTGATTAATACTGATAATTATGTTTGAATTGATTAACCTAAACTCGATACAAGCCAGATTAAACACTCTGCTTGCATGATATTTGCGGCTAGCTCAGTTCCAACAATCCTTTTGCATTAGTTTATTACCATTGAGGTAAGACCACCATAGGAAGTAAAACTTCATAAATCACATCGGTAAGGGAGTAAATTATATCTAAATTATTTTTTTTGAAAATTTTGTATATAACCATTAAGCTGCAAATTATCTACAATCGTTTGATATCAACTCAAATACCTCAGTGAGGGGTTACACCCTGCTGACATCAAAAAAATATTTACACTGCAGCAAGTGTAGGTATGAGAAGTCTAGCTAACAAAGGCTTAAGTACAAGTACTTTGAAATAACTGGCTAAAGATGCTTCATCTTTAACCACTAATACTGGGATAATTACCGTCAAACAAAGTATTTGTTAATTTTTATGTAAAAAAACGCATTTTGCCTTTAAAATTGCTTAGGTGCCATTTTATGCTTAGGCAGTCCTCACACGCTCGGCATCACTCGACACACAGACGGTAGCAATGCTGCTGTCAGCAAATGCTCCTCACATGCAGCCTATAGGTTGAGTAATTGTATACTCTTAGAGCCCCTGTGCTGCCTAATCTTTCCCTAAGGTGTTAGTGTAAACATTACTTTATTTCGTTTGTGGTTTGGCAATTCAGTTTAAGTAGCGTTATACACTTACTTATTGAGGGATTGCACTATATACTCACAATCGAGATTTAGGCTCAATTATCGGGCATATTTTTTAGCCATTCATTAACCATGAGACTTGAGGATATATATCAGTACTTTGAGAATCCTCCGCCAACTTATCTTTGTCAAGAACTAGCAGTCTGTTATATCTTGTATGTTTTGCTACAAGGAGAGTCGTACGGAACCGAGTTGATCCAAAAATTAGAAACCGAATATACGACCTATCGACTTTCAGATACAGTGCTTTATAGTGCAATCAAATTTTTGGAAGACGAAAAGGCTATCACCGGTTATTGGAAAAAACTCGAGGGACGCGGACGTCCTCGACGGATGTACCAAGTTTCTCCCCAGTGGCAAACTCAAGCACAAGACTTAGCGAATCTATGGCAACAGTACATCAGTAAGAGGACAAATTAGCCAATAATTAATAATGAACAAGTCGCCTCCATTACGGAACTAATAATTAGCCATGGATACCCCTATCCTGCCATCTACGTTGTTGCTAACCTTATTGCTCTGTGTCGGTCAATTCTTCTTTATTCGTGCATCGACTAAAGACCGGACACAAACAGCACAACTGGCATCAGAAAAAGATGAAGCTACTTTAATGCCTCAGTTGCAGGATTATTTTAAAGCGAGGTCTTACCGAGTGACAGCGGTGGACCCGCAAGCGAACCAAGTGACCATGACTGGCTTTGTTAGACCAAGCTGGTTTCTAGCTATCTTTCTCACGCTATTGTCAGCAATTGGTTTACTGTGTATCTCGCTGGTTTTATCACAGCTTTTCCCCCGCTTCAGTATTGCTTTTTTGGGGATAGTCTTACTTTCACCTGCAAGCGGTATATTTTATTGGAAAAAAGCTAAAAAGCTTGAGAATGTTTTGCTTCGACTGGAAGCAAGCGATAGCAAACAAAAATTCCCAAGCAAAATAACTGTAATAGCCCACCGAGATGAACTCATAGAGTTACAGCGGACATTACAGTTAAAGACTGTTGAATAACTCAACACTGTTCGTAACAAGCCTGCGAGTTTGAGTTTCAGTTCTTAAAGACAGAAAGTTGGGAGAATTACAAACAAAAACTTTATGAATCTCCACGATGTAATATCGTGGAGAAAAACAATCTTTCTTGAAAGAGTACACTTAGTGACAAGACGAGCATACTAAGGTTAGGATAGCTCGGAAGCATTTACAACAAATTATCCCAGGCAATATCGTGGATGATATACCAACGCTTTACTTGGGATAATTTGCTTCATTGCAATTGTTTGGTGCATTCTTTTGTGTAAAAATCTACCCCGTAACAAAACGGCAGTTGAGGGTAGTCAAAATTGCCCTTAACTCATTAAGGAAGTAATTTACTGGCAATCCTGCAAAAAAGTTTAAAAAAATCTGAATTTTAGATGCAAACTAATCACTTTTGCCAGTTAATAGTTTTTAAGAACTGTATTCAAACTCTAAAGGAGAGATAAAAATAAATAAAATTATCAACCCCTTTAACTAACGAGCAGCAGCTACAACAGCTAGCATTTCTCGAGTAGAATCCTCCTCTAATGTCCTCAAACTAGGAAATAAAAAGTGGTTTTCCTCAACGTATTGAGCACCGAACAGTCCTTTTTCTGCCCAAAAATAACGATCGGTTGTATGCTCATTACGCTTTACAAGTAACAAAGCTGGTGGGACAATACCTTCTGCTTGAATAAATTTTCTTGCTGCTGTTACAGGCTTATCATCGCCACTCTCTATGCTAAACTGAGGCACATTCTCTAAAATACGACGTCCTTCTTGGCGACGACGACTCTTGCGCTTGCGTCTCCTAGCCAACCTATTTTCCTCCTCTTTCAAGCTTAATAGATTGTAGTGATAGCTACAAAACCCGTCGTAATTATAAAAGTTTTAAACCTAAAAATCAACTGCTTTTAACTTTTGCATACCATAGAAATAATATCTTTAAACGAATATAAACCATTAGAATATCGATATATAATACATTTGGGGAATGCATAACTTTCAGTGGTTTAATTAATCTTTATAGGAAGAGAAAAACAAATAGATTTTATTTTTCTAGTTATTGATTGCAAGTAAGCGTTACAAAATGTTAAGCACCGCCAGTTCTGAGTATGTGGCTCTTTGTAGAGAGCAGATGGCACTGTTAGCCCAAGGGCTGGGAGCGTCTTTGAGCATAGTGTATTTGACCCAAGAATTGGTAGAAGCCTCTTCAATAAGCGAAGCTAAATTAGTACCAATTGCAGTTTATCCAGAGACAGGATTATGGCAACAAAGCGATAAAAATAAAGTTTTGCCCAATCTGAATCAGAAGCTATTAACAGGTGTACAAGAATTAATTTCAGTTCCGCAAGAATCTAAGGGAGGAGATGAAGAGAATTGCCACTCCCAGGAAGAATATTTATTTCGTGGCGACCAAATTGTTTTACCCCTAGTTCATGAAAATGCAATTATGGGGTTATTTGTGACGGTGAGAGATGACCGTGGCTGGAAAGATAGCGAACGGGATGAGATTGAAAGAATTGCAAGAACGCTGGCGATCGCCTGCATTTTGGATCGTCGACAAGCATGGTTGCGTTCTGAGCTAGAACAACAACAAATCCTTCAGGAAAAGCAACAGGATTTATTAGACAATTTACTGCATCAATTTCGCAATCCACTTACCGCATTACGAACTTTTGGCAAACTATTGGTCAAGCGCCTGCGTCCCGGGGATGTAAACAGAGACGTTGCCACATCGATTATTCGGGAGAGCGATCGCCTAAGGGAATTACTAGTTCATTTTGACGAGGTTATTAACCTTACAACAGCAGATATAGTCGCTCCTAAGTTGCCGGGGGATAAAGTCTTAGTGAAAGCAACTGTACAACAACCTTCTTCAGATGTGCCATTATTATTGCCCGGAGCGGGCGAGGAAGGGGGTGAATGCTACTTGGAAGATATATTAGACCCTTTACTGATTTCGGCCCGTGCAATCGCTCAAGAGAGGGGTTTGGGATTAACGGCAGAAATACCTGCCAATTTATCTCCTGTAAATGCTAACTCTAAAGCCCTAACGGAAGTTTTCAGTAATATTATTGACAATGCTTTGAAGTATACTCCTGCCGGTGGTAAGGTTGCGATTACAGTAGGTCACGAAAAAGACGGCTTTCAAGGAATAGCTATTAGTGACAATGGTCCTGGTATTTCGCAAATGGATCTAAAGCATATTGGCGAACGTGGTTACCGTGGAGCGCAAGCTGAAACAGAAATTCCTGGTACGGGATTGGGTTTAACTATCGCCAAACAATTGATAGAGCAAATGCAGGGCGAGATTCAGATTTTTAGCCCTGCTTTAAACTCAGCAATCCCATTGTCTGACAAACCTGGAACTACATTTTTAATTTGGTTACCGTCTGTTGGGGGTTAGGGATTGGCGTTAGCTTAGCGTGACGCGACAGCGTCATATAGGGATTGGGAAGTTCTTAATGCAATAATCTATAAGCATTCACTGGATAATAATACATTTGTATTAGCTAAAGCTATCTCATAAATCCAAACTCATTACTCATTACTTATTACTCATTACTTACTACTTGTTACTCATTACTCATTACTTCTGTCCTGATTCCTGAATTTCAAGACAATCATCGCAATGAGACTTCAAACTGTTCTTCAATTGTCATTTGCAGGTCAGTATCTGGATCGATGACAATCAGGTCAACACTCTTTTTCCCAAAGAAAAGACCAACTAAGCTACCAACTGCAGCACCACCTAAGACTTCTTCTGTTGCTATTGCGCGATCGCCAGTTACTCCTGCGATCGCTGCTGCTGCACCTGCACCAAGGGCTGCATTTTTGAGGGTGGAGCGAAGTCTACTGCCCTTTTTAACTGTTTCAGTTTTAGTAATCACTTCTGAATTTGCATCGATATTGTACTCTTGACCAGAAGTTAAAACTAATTTTTGAGCTACAAATTGGGAGCCACCTTCAGCAGGCTTGAGTTCTCCTATAACTTGGCTACCAGCAGGAATTACAATATCTCCTCTATCTGTAATTACGTTTTGAGATACCGTGAGCGTCAAAGGTGCAGTCTCATCTTTTGTCACCAGAATTTTTTCTGCTTTGTCGTATTTAACAGGAATTACGGTTTCTGCAGGAATGGTAACTGCAACAGGAGTGGGTGGAGATGATTTAAAAGCTACGATGTAGGGGGAGGAGATTGCTGACGCTTGGTTGTTACTAACTAATGCTTGATAAATAAAAGCTGCAACTTGGGCTCTTGTTGCTGTTGCTTTAGGATTGAGGGACTGAACGTTAGGGTAGTTAACTACTATTTGTTTTTCTGTTGCTGCAGCAATTGGACGACGAGCGTAGTTGGAAATATTAAACGAATCATTGTAGTACTGCAGCGTGTTGATTGAGCTATTGCTTGGGCTGTAATCTAAGCCGTTAGCAAGGGAAACTAAGACCTGTTCCCGAGGAATATTTTGATTGGGTGCAAAGCGATTACCGGGATATCCAGACAAGAAACCTGTGGTGTAAGCTTCTTGAATTGCGCCGTAAGCCCAATAATTTCTAGATACGTCGTTGAAATTAACTGCTCTACGTTCAGGTGCTTTTTGGAAAGCTTTACGAATCATTGCAGCGAATTGAGCTCGGGTGACTGGTTGCTCTGGACGAAAAGAACCATCGGGAAATCCAGCAATGACATCTCGTCGTGCTAACTCTTGAATAAATTCTGCAGCCCAATAATTAGATGAAACGTCATAAAAATTAGATTGAGCCAAAGCAGGTGCAGAAGCAACTAACGGTGCAATACTTCCGGCTGTAATTCCAATTGCCATAACTGCAGCACATTTAGATTGCCAACTAGATTTTCCAAACATTTATTTTAACCCCAATTTATTCTGTTTAATTCTGTTAATTATTCAGACAATACTCAAAATAAAATGTTCCATTTTAAACTAATGAAAATTATATTTTTGCTGAAGTAAAATATAATTAAAAGTATAGGTAAATAATGAAATAATCTTGACGTATTCACAATCAAATAGTTGCTTACTTTTCCCAGAAAATTATTTTATTTAGCAAATGAGATAATAAACTATATAGAAGTGAATATGACTTTATTTTTGTTGTTGATAATGGAATTTCACTTTACCCACAGGTATTTTAAACCCATGATGTAGGCTTGCACCAACGAGAATCTGCGGAGTATTACTAGATATAAATCAATGTACTTCGTATTTTCTCTTAGTCGCCTTTTCGGATGATTTACACTATAAATAAAAAATCGTTAATATCCTCAAACGGTGTATTTATATAAAATCGCCGAATTTTCATTCAATTTCATCATTATAAAAACGCATAAAAAAAGGGTTCTTTTAATGAGAACCCAGTTAATAGGATGATTAAGGTTAAAAAGAAAGAAAAAATAATTATTAATTACGGGACAAGGAAATTACTAAATCCGAATCTAGGGTGACATCTAAATCTTTTTCGGGATTGATGACAACAACTTCAACTGTTTTCTTTCGTAACAGAACGCTTGCTAAAGCACCAGCACCAGCACCAGCTACTGGACCTAAAATATCTATATCCCTGTCACCTGTAAGCAATTCTATGACAGCAGCAGCACCCGCACCGATAGCTGCATCTTGCAATATTTTGCTTGAGTCAGAACCTTTTTTGATTTTTTCTATGTTCGTGACTACATCCGAAGCTGCGTCAATGGATTGACGATCTCCGTTGGGAAAAATTAACTCTTCAGCTACAAACTGAGAACCTTTATCTGAGTCTCGATCGCTTGCAGGTCTCAATTCACCTTTAATTTCAGTATTTTTGGGAATTAAGAGATTACCAGACCTGTCAACAATATCACTCGCTACTTTTAAAGTTAAATCCAGAGTTTCATCAGGAGCAACAACAATTTTATCTTTTTCATAGGTAACAGGAAGAGTTGCTCCAGCGGAGATTGAAACTCTCCTTGGTTCTCCGAAAATGACTTGGGCGTTTGCTCGATTCAAGCTAAATAAAGGAGTTATTGTCCCTGTTGAGATTGCTATTGCAAGAAATGCAGCAGTTCCATTTTTCCAACGACGAAAGCTAGCCATAGCTTCGATTTCCTCTTCAAGCAGTTGTGTTTGATGACGTGGAGTGATGCAGATTGTTTCTTATACGAGTGGTGATTTATGATTTTTCATTCTTGTGGGGTAAATAAGATTTACACACAGTTTTTTTGTTCCCTTATACAAATTTGCTTCAGTATGAAGTTTCACTTATCGATCGCATAGTCCAAATCTACATACTTTATTTGGTTGTTTTTCTTTCTTCAACAGTGAGTTGAGTAATGTCAGGATAATTTTTTGTTTGCTAGTTGAGAAAATCACTAGAATAACAATGTATTTTTGCTAATTAATTTCGATAAATAAATTTATCTGAGTAATATCTACACAAAATATCAATTATGGATTGGAAAAAACTTCTCACTCCACAAAGATTGGGAAAATCAGAGTCAGAAGATATCCACTGGGATAGAACCTGTTTTCAGAAAGATTATGATCGCTTAGTTTTTTCATTTCCCTTCCGTCGTCTTAAAGATAAAACCCAAGTTTTTTCTCTTTCCACCAACGATTACGTTCGCACTCGTCTAATCCATAGTTTGGAAGTTTCTTGTGTTGGTCGTTCTTTAGGGAGAATGGTTGGTTGCGAAATCGTTAACAGACACAAGCTCGACCGAGATGGTTTTAGTGCTGCAGATTTTGGCGATATTATTTCTGCTGCTTGTTTAGCCCATGATATTGGTAACCCACCCTTCGGTCATGCTGGTGAAGATGCAATCCAAATTGGATTCGAGTCTTGGTTTGGGAATTATGACAATTCAGTTGAGAAGTTGCTCAATGATTCGCAAAAGGCTGATTTTGAATTATTTGAAGGAAACGCTCAAGGTTTTCGAACAATCGCAAAATTAGAAATGTCGCCACGTTTAGGGGGAATGCAGCTTACCTGTCCAACTTTAGCGGCTTTTACAAAATATCCCAGAGAATCTTTTATTCCCGAACATATACTTAATGGTTATTCTGGTAGCAGTGTTAAAAAATATAGTTTCTTTCAAGCTGAAAAAGATTTATTTACTCAAGTGGCTGAAACTGTTGGATTAATTCGTCGTAATGATAGTGTTGCTTGGTGGTCGCGACATCCTCTTGCATTTCTGGTGGAAGCTGCTGATGATATCTGTTATTCGATTGTTGATATTGAAGATGCTTTCCGCATGGGTTATCTTTCCTTTCATGAAGCCCGAAATTTACTTCAAGATATTGCAGGTCTTAACTTAAAGAATAAAGAGGAAGCAGAAATTATTAAGCATCTACGGGCTGAATCCATTAATAAGCTTGTCACTAAAGCTGCAGAAATTTTCCTAGATTACGAACCAAAAATCCTTTCCGGAGAGTTTGATCGAGATTTATTATCTTTGGGAAGTTACGCACAAAATATGGAAGAAATTCGCAAAACGATCGCTAGCAAAGTTTTCCAGCATCGAGATGTTTTAAGGATTCGTATTGCTGGGTACGAAATTTTAGGTAAATTATTTGCGAAGTTTGTCAATGCAGCTCTCACAAATAGTGAGAAAGGAAAGTTAATTTCTTACCTGCTTCCGGAAGAATATCGATCTAATAGTGATGAAGATACCTATAGCAAAATTCTAAAAATTACGGATTATATTTCCGGAATGACTGATTCTTATGCAACTAGTTTGTTTCAGGAATTGAGTGGTATTTCTTTGGGTTAGTGCAGTTTTATTCGCTTTGTTTGTGGTGAAAACTTTGGTAAATGACACCGTCCTAAGTTTCTTAACATCCTCTTAACCTCCCCAAGTGACCCCCTCCTAACCTCCCCAAGTGACCCCCTCCTAACCTCCCCAAGTGACCCCCTCCTAACCTCCCCAAGGGGAGGAAGATATCGTGTTCAAAATTAATTATTTTCGCGTATTCTAAGTGAAGAACAAGTATTTTTAGTTGCTAGTAAAAAGCATGAATACTCCTTCTCATTTTCTGATGACAGCCGGATTAGATAAGGTTTTAAAGCGAGTTCCGATTGTCAAATCTGCTTTTTTACTGGGTTCGGTTGCTCCTGATATTGCATTGTGGATGTTATCGATTGGTGGCATTATTTATTACCACTTAATTCTAGGTTGGAGTATGGGCGATACTTTTCGTTTGATGTTTGACGAATTGTATTTTCATCATCCTTTATGGTTAGGGCTTTGTAATTTGTTGCACTCGCCTATTTTGCTCTTATCAGGTTTGGCGATCGCATTTCCCAAGAGAAAACATATTGGTAGCTGGGAAAGGTGGTTTTTTTGGTTTTTACTAGCTTGTCTATTTCATACCACTGTAGATATTTTTACTCATGCTGATGATGGACCATTATTATTTTTTCCATTTGAGTGGAGCATTCGTTTTAATAGTCCAATCAGCTATTGGGACCCCCGATACTATGGTAGAGAATTTGCTGTATTTGAATTGATATTAGATTTAATGTTGTTGGTTTATTTGCTGTATTGGCGAGTAACACAGTTTATTCACAATAAGAAGTGGGGAAGAAATTCGAGAAAATAATTCGAAGAAATGATGTCGTGTGAAGTTATGTACAAAATAGACTACTGATAGGGCGCACGTCGGTGCGCCCCTACAGAAAATATATTATGTTGTGATGGGAGATTAATTTTGTACGCGTTCTCCTAATGCGCGGCTTAATCGCTTGAGAGCGGGTGATGTATCTTCTGGATCTAAATGAATATCTAAAATGCAGAAACTTTCAGAGTGTGTTTGACTTTGCAGTAGGGCTGTTTCTAGTTCATCCTCAGTTTGAATGTCAAATCCTAGACCTGCACCTAATACCTCTGGAATTCGACTGTATTTCCACAGCAAAATATCATTGAATGCACCGTCTAATATTGGACGCTCTGTACCGTAACCACCGTTATTTAGAACAATTACAATCGGATTTAATCCATAACGAACAATAGTTGATAATTCCATTCCCGTCATTTGAAATGCTCCATCACCGACTAGCACTAACGGACGAACACTAGAATTAGCAAACTGAGCTCCGATGCTAGCAGGAACAGCAAATCCTAAAGAAGCATAATAAGCAGGTGATAAAAATCGAGTTTTATCGTAGACAAATAACTCCGAACCTGCAAACAATGCATCCCCAACATCGGCTATTACGATAGTATCTTTGCTTAAGAAAGAGTTTAAGCACTCGAATAATCTGGCGATTGTTATTGGTTTACCACTGATGACTGAGAAATCTCTTGGAGGCTTAAAGTCATTAGGAACATTGAGTTCTCGAGGATGGATATTTGCTTTGAGTGACCCGAGAACAAAGTCCTTAAGATAAACTTCATCATAACTATGAAAACCGACAGATGTTTTCTCGCTCGTTACGTAGATTGAATATTTAGGTTCGAGATTAGCAGTAAAGATACCCAAGTTAACATCAGATAAAAAGGTACCCAGCATAATCAAACAATCGCTGGATTCGACATATTCACGTGTAAACTTATTCCCCATTGCACCTTCATAGATACCAATATAATTGGGGTGCATCTCGCTAATTGTTGATTTTCCTAACAGGGTTTCTGCGATCGGGATATTTGTTTTTTCGACTAGCTTGAGTAATTCTTCCTGCAATCCAAATCGATGCATTTCCACACCAGCAAGAATTACGGGTTGTTTGGCTGCGTTGATTTTGTTTGCAGCTTCTCTCAAGACTTCTGCTAAAGCTTCAGGGTTACTAACTTGTGGCTGCAGATCCAAAGAATAGTCTATATTTCCCGGTTTATTGACCATATCCCGGGGGATTTCGATGTAAACTGGGCGTTTATACCTTTTGGCTGCAGCAAGCACGCGATCAATTTCTTCAAAAGCTGTCTTGGGGTTATCCAGTACTGTTGAAGCAACGGTGAGTTCTTTGAAAATGTTGTACTGCGTATCAAAATTACGGATTTTATGATGTAGTAAGGGATTTTTTATACGTTCATTTGTACCGGGTGAACCACTAATAACCACAACTGGAGATTTTTCTGCAAATGCTTGCGCTGTGGTGTTTGCAATCTTTAATCCACCAACACTATAGGTAATGCAAACAGCACCTAATCCTTTTAAGCGAGCGTATGCATCTGCTGCAAAACCGGCTCCCTGTTCGTCACAGGTATTAATAAATTCGATCTGGCTATCTTCTAAAAGTTTGTTAAATCCTAGGACAAAATCACCAGGTACACCAAAAACGTGATGTGCTCCATTTTGATAAAGTTTTTCAATTAAATAGGTTCCAATAGAGTTTGTTGTTTCCATAGGTTCGCTTCTCCTTCTCCTGGAACAGAAAAGTTTTCCCAGCCAACTTTTCTATTTAGTGGCTTAGTTTTATGAAGCTTGGCGATAAACCTCATGTTCAGTGTGAGTATTGCTAACTGTGAACAAGGTTTTCAATATAATTTTTTTGAATTCAAAAAAAATTCCAGCAGAAATAAACTATTCGCGGTGCAGCTTCTTAAAACCTAGGCTGACTGAAGTTTTGAAATCGATTTTTTATGATCATGTACTACAAGTATTACTTATATTTTGCTAATTCTGTGCCAAATGATAAAAGCTGGATTAAGGAGAAGTGGAGAGTTATTCCCCTGCAGTAGGGTTTTCAGCACTTAGCAGTCAAAGAATATCTTAACGATTTTTATTGTTTTTGTACCTTTATCTAGCTTTCTAAATATTGGGTGCGCAGGAACTGAGTCTCAATTTGCTTTCTCTAGTAATATCAATTCCAGTTGCAATAATATAATTTACCGAACCATCATTATCAATCAAACAAGTGTTTGACCAAGTAATCAGACGGAGACTTCCATCTTTCGCGATCCAATGGTTGTCGTATTGAATAGGAAATTCACCTCTTTGCAGCTGCTCAAAAACTTCTATAGTAGTTTCTATTTCTTCTGGAACGATTAAATCCCACACCTGTTTACTTTCAACTTCTTCAAAACTATAACCTATGGCTATTTCACAGGCTTGGTTAAAGCTGAGAATTTTTCCTTCCTTATCAAGTACAACAATTAAAGCTGCAGCAACATCTAAAATTGTAGATATTAAATTGTTTTCTTTTCGGAGTGATTTTTCTACCTTGTGACTTTCTTCTAATGCTTTTTGTGTCTGCTGATAAAGCTGAGATTGGGTTGTGTAACTTTCTGAAAGCTTTCTTTTTTCTGTTTCTAGTTCCTCTACTTTTTGTTCTAGTAATTCTAAAACCTCATACATTTCAGTTGGATCAAGTGCTTGTAGTAAACTAGTTTGTGTAATAATTCCCCTCAGTTCTGCTTGCGAACTAGCAACTACTAACCGGCGTACTTTGTGGTAGTCCATTAAAGACTGTACAGCCCAAAGAGAATCCTCCGGATTGATCAGAAAAAGTGGTGCACTCATCACCGCTTGTGCTTGGATAAATTCTAAATTTAACTCCAATCTCTGAAATTGCAGGATATCACGCTCAGTAATAATTCCAATTGGGAGTAAAGCACAAGCCTCAGTATCACTAGATTCCTCATTTCCTGTTAACTTTTGTACCCTTTCCTTTACTTTCTGTACGAGTACCACACAACTAACATGATGATTAGCCATTAATTTAATGACATTCATTAAAGACACCGTTAAAGGTGCATGAACGACTTGGGAATTCATCACTTCAGCAACTTTACAAAATCTCAGCCATTGGGTCGGACGTATCTGTCGTCGTATTCCTTCAGAGGAGATGATTCCCAAAAGTTGATCGCACTCGTCCATAATCGGTAGGTGACGAATGCCATGTTGATGCATTAAATTTCTGGCAGCAAAAATATCTTGATTGGTACGATCGGTTTTCAGAGTAACAAGTTCTCGGCTCATTACTTCTGCAATAGTTATTCCCTGTAGTGTTCTACCAGCAGCAATCAGCCGCACCACATCTCGCTCGGTGAAAATACCAACTAATAGTCCATCATGAACTACTACAGCACAACTGCTGGAATGTTTCCGAACAGGAAAGTTATCATCTGTGGAATTATCATTATCCAGGGGGCAATTTCTCACCCACCCCTGACTCATCAAACCAATAACTTCAACTATGGTTATGTCAGGGGTAACAATCAAAGGTTCACGCTCAATTGCCTTTTCCAAGGAGAACCATTGGTTTACGGACATAGACCTTATTATTAGAGGTGTTGAGGCAAGAAAAATTAATCTCTAATATTCTAGGATACAACAAATTAAAGGCTTGTGTAATCTTCCTGATTGCCCATTTTTTAGGCTTTTATACCAATTCATGCATTAGAAGTATTCGTTCATGGTGCTTTATGCGTTGCATATTCCGGTCAGCGTTTGACTAGGGAAGCTTTGGGGGGACGTTCTGAAAACCGTGGTGAGTGCGCTCAAACTTGTCCCATGCCTTACAATTTAATTTCAGATGGGGAAATAGTAAATTTGGGCGATCGCAAATATTTTTTTGGATTTAGGCTTGAGGCTTTTTGATATCTTTGATTGGGAAAATTACGGATTATGAATTACCAAGTGTAAATTCCTCAACAGTTCTTGGCTAGTGTAGGGTTTAGCTAAAAATGCTTTAACTCCAGCCTGATTTGCTGTAGCTATTTTTTCACTTGAGGGTAGTCCACTAACAGCAATAACCTTTACTTCGCGATTGATTTGCTGCAAGGTATAGATCGCAGTCAAACCATCCATTGAAGGCATCATCATATCCATTACAACCACACTAATATCATCTTTATATTGGGCATAAAGTGCGATCGCTTCAATTCCGTTACTGGCTGTAAGTACTTGATAATTATATTCTTCCAGGGATGTTTTGCTGATTTGCCTAATTATTGCTTCGTCATCTACAACAAGAATTAATTCTCCCCCTCCGATTGATGCTTCTTCTTGGCGATTTTGTGTGGTTTCTACTGTGTGTACTGCTGGTAAATAAACTGTGAATTGAGTCCCTTTTCCCACTTCACTATATACATTGATGAAACCACCGTGACTTTTGATGATACCAAGTGCGGTTGAAAGTCCTAATCCTGTACCCTTACCTTGTTCTTTGGTGGTGAAAAACGGCTCAAAAATTCTTTCTAAAGTTTTTGGAGGAATTCCTATCCCTGTATCGGAAACTGTAACTACAACATGATCTCCCAAATTGCTATTTGCACTTATAGCCGCATGGTTTCGATCTAGTTCGATATTTTTCGCACCGATAATTAATTTACCGCCATTGGGCATGGCATCGCGGGCATTAACACAAAGATTCATGAATACCTGATGTAACTGTGTCCCATCAGCATAAATAGGGCGTAAATCCCTGGCTATACTCACTTCAATCTCAATGGATTTAGGGAAGGTGTTACAAACAAATTCTCTAATTTCAGAAATTATGTGCTTAATTTGCAATGTTGTGCGATCGCCTTCCACACCGCGTGCAAATGACAATACTTGCTTAACTAAATTTGCTCCCCTTCTAGCACTATTTTGCAGCATTTCAAATAAATACTGAGTTTGATTGTCAGTTTTGGGTAGTTTGAGTGGTAAAAGTTGGGCAATTGCTAAAACTGGTGTGAGAATATTATTCAAATCATGGGCGATACCACCTGCTAAAGTACCAATACTTTCCAAACGTTGTGTGCGGAGAAACTGTAGTTCGAGTTGCTTTTTTTCAGTAATATCAATTCCAGTGGCAATAACATATTTTACTGAGCCATTATCATCAATCAAACAAGTATTTGACCAAGAAATAAGATGGCGACTACCGTCCTTTGCGAGCCAATTATTTTCGTTTTGATTGGGAAATTCACCTCTTTTAAGCTCTTCAAAAACTTCTCTAGTAGTTTCTATTTCTTCTAGAGGTATGAAATCCCATACCTGCTTATTTCTAATTTCTGCAAAACTGTAACCCGTGATTGTTTCACAGGTTTGGTTAAAGTGGATTATGTTACCTTCTCGGTCGAGTACAACAATTAAAGCCGCAGCAACGTCTAAAATCGCAGATATTAAATTTTTTTCTTGCTGAAGTGCTTTTTCTGCTTGCTGACGTTCTTCTAATGCTTTTTGTGTTTCTCGATAAAGTTGAGATTGGGTAGTGTAACTTTGCGAAAGCTCTTTTCTTTCTGTTTCTAGCTCCCCCACCCTTTGCTGCAATAATTCTAAAATTCCATACATTTCAGTTGGGTCTAGTGCTTGTAGCAAACTAGTTTGTGTAATAATTCCCACTAGCTCTTTTTCGGAGTTAGCAACTACTAACCTTCGCACTCGGTGCTGCTGCATTAAGGACTGTACCACCCATAGAGAATCTTCTGGACTTACAAGAAAAAGGGGCGCACTCATCACCGCTTCTACTTGGGTAGATTCTAAATTTAACTCTAATCTCTGGAATTGTAGAATATCGCGCTCAGTAATAATTCCAATCGGGAGTAAGTTAGAAACCCCAGAATTACTATATTTTCTATTTCCCCTTACTTCCTGTACAATGACAATGCAACTAACATGATGATAAATCATTAATTTAATTGCATCTAACACGGAGACTGTTGGAAGTGCATGTACTACTTGGACATTCATCACTTCACGAACTCTGCAAAATCTTAGCCATTGGGTAGGACGCAGCGCCCGTCGTATTCCTTCAGAGGAGATAGTTCCCAAGACTCGATCACACTCGTCCATAATGGGTAGATGACGAATGCCATGTTGACGCATTAAATTTCTGGCGGCAAAAATATCTTGATTAGTATCATTAGTTTTAAGAACAACCAGTTCTCGGCTCATCACTTCTGCAATAGTTATTCCCTTTAAGTTTCTCCCAGCAGCAATTAGTTGCACTACATCTCGTTCTGTGAAAATACCAACTAACTGTCTATCATCGATGATTAAAACACAATCGCTAGTATTTTCTTGGATAACCAAATTTTCATCTGAAGGGGAATCATAATTATCTAGTCGGCAATTTCCAACCCACCCCTGACTCATCAAACCGATAACCTCGACTACAGGTGTATCAGGGGTCACTACCAGAGGTTTGCAAATTGCCTCTGTCAAGGAGAACCATTGGTTCTGCTGCATAAAGCTTACAGGTAGAAGTATTGGAGCAAAAACAATTTATCTCCAATATTTACGATATAACAAATTTAAAACTTGTGTAATATTCCAGGAGAAAGACAGTTTCCTCAGCCGATTATTGATTGGAAGCTCAGAAAGACAATCCACCATCTTTTGCCAACAACGATAAAATCACTAAGGTGTAGCTACTTCTCCCAGTGTCATGACAGCCAAACCTAACTCTCTAACCTCCAAGGTTCATAACCTTCAAGTTCCCGAACTTCTCGCTCCAGCAGGTAACTGGGAATGTGCGAAAGCTGCTGTAGAAAACGGAGCGGATGCAATTTACTTTGGTTTGGATAAGTTTAATGCGCGCATGCGAGCAGAAAATTTTACTGAGGTGGATTTACCCGAATTAATGGAGTTTCTCCATCTGCGGGGAGTTAAGGGTTATGTCACTCTCAATACTTTAGTTTTTCCCCAAGAACTGAAAGATGCACAACAATATATTCGTTCAATTATTTCTGCTGGGGTAGATGCAGTCATCGTTCAAGATGTGGGAATTTGTCGTCTGATTCGTCATATATCACCTGACTTTCCCATTCATGCTTCTACTCAAATGACGATTACTAGTGCAGTTGGGGTGGAATTTGCGAAGGAACTTGGTTGTAATTTGGTGGTTTTGGCGCGGGAATGTTCCATTAAAGAAATTAATAAAATACAGCAGCAGATCAGTGTAGAGAATTCCCATCAAAAGTCTTTACCTTTAGAAGTATTCGTTCATGGTGCTTTATGTGTCGCATATTCCGGTCAGTGTTTAACCAGTGAAGCTTTGGGAGGACGCTCTGCAAACCGTGGTGAGTGCGCTCAAGCTTGTCGCATGCCTTACGATTTAATATCAGATGGGGAAATAGTAAACTTGGGCGATCGCAAATATTTACTTAGTCCTCAAGATTTAGCGGGTTTGGAAGTTATCCCGGAGTTAGTAAAATCTGGGGTGAGTTGTTTGAAAATTGAAGGACGGTTAAAAGCTTCTGAGTATGTTGCTAATGTCACCCGAGTTTATCGACAAGCATTAGACAATGTCATCAAAGATATTCCCGATATCCCTGAAAATCAACAAAAAACCCTGATTAAAAAGGGAAATCAAGAACACTACAACCTAGAAATGGCATTTTCTCGGGGTTTATATACGGGATGGTTTGAAGGAATTAATAATCAAGAGTTAGTTCACGCTCGCTTTGGAAAAAAGCGTGGGGTATATCTAGGTGAAGTTAAACAGGTGGGTAGAGAAGAAATAACGATCCGCTTGGAAGCGCCAGTGAAAGCCGGTGATGGTGTGGTTTTTGATTGCGGTCATCCCGAAAGGAAGGAAGAAGGGGGTCGAGTTTATGGGGTATTGCGTAAAGGAAAAGATACTATACTGCGTTTTGGAAAACGAGATTTAAATCTGAGAAAAATTCATATTGGCGATCGCATTTGGAAGACCAGCGATCCAGAATTAGATAAGCAAGTGCGTCAGAGTTTTGCTAGCGAAAAACCCCAATTTCAGCGTCCGATTTTTGTGGAACTATACGGGGAATTAAATGAAAATTTAGTCGCAATTGCACGGGATGAAATCGGTCATGTGGTGCAAGTTAAATCATCAATTACGCTGGTCGAAGCTCGCAATAAGCCCCTTTCCACGGAACGTTTACAAGAACAGTTTGGACGTTTGGGTAATACTCCATTTTGTTTGGGAGAGTTGAAAAATCACCTCGAAGGTGAATTAATGTTACCAGTGAGTGAATTAAATAAAATGCGTCGGGAAATTGTCGCTCGACTGGAAGAATTACGAACTCAACCCAAGCTCTGGAAAATTAACGAAAACGCTTCATTATCAGATTTACTTCCTGTTAAGGATTCTCTTATACTTCCTTCTCCTCAGTTGATTGTTTTAGTTCGTAACCTTAAACAACTTGAAGCAACACTCAAAGCAGGAATCGAAACCATTTACTGTGAATTTGAAGACCCGCGTAAATATAAACAAGCTGTCCAAATAGTTCGTCAATCTTCTCATCTTCAATTTTCTAATTATTCATCCCCTAACCCATCCCCTCAAATCTGGGTTGCACCTCCGAGAATTACCAAACCAGCAGAAAACTGGATTTTACAGCAGGTTCGTTCCAGTAATGCGGATGGTTATTTGATTCGTAGCTACGACCATTTACGGTATTTTGCTGGAGAAAATTGTATTGGGGATTTTTCCTTAAATGTGGCTAACGCTCTAACTGCAGATTACTTTAAAAATCGTTTCGGTTTAGAACGTCTCACCGCTTCCTATGACCTTAATATTAATCAGCTTGAAGATTTATTGAAAAGTGCTCCTTCCCAATGGTTTGAAGTAACAATTCACCAACATATGCCGATGTTTCATATGGAACATTGTGTGTTTTGTGCCTTTCTTTCCGAAGGGATTGATTTTCGGGATTGCGGTCGTCCTTGTGAAAAACATCAAGTTAAACTTCGCGATCGCGTGGGTACGGAACATATTCTCCAAGCTGATGCTGGTTGTCGAAATACGGTATTTAATGGTACCGCTCAAACTGGTGCTGAGTACGTAGAACATTTAATCAAACTTGGTTTACAAAATTTCCGAGTTGAGTGTGTGAATGAAACTCCAGAGCAGGTAACCCAAACAATACATCTTTATCAGCAATTACTCGAAGGATACATTACAGGTTCCCAATTGTGGCGAGAGTTGAGATTGCAAAGTCAGTTGGGTGTAACTCGGGGAACTGTTGTTAGTTGATAAAGAAATTAGAAGATTGAAATTACCAACTCATAAGTTGATCTATTGCAGTGCGAAGTCTAATAGTTTTTTTGTCACAACCATTTATACAAATCACGTCAACCCTAACATAGTCACCTTACTTAGTTAAAACGGCGTAAGCCCCACATCGTACCCGTAAGGGAAGTGTGGGATAAACCCCCTCCTAGCCTCCCCTTAGCGGAAGCGATGCGTCAGCATTAGGGGAGGAAGCCGAATAAAAATGGTGCATCTTCTATACGGGTGTTGACATGTTTGTTAACACAGTATAGAAGACAGCTACAAGCCTTACCTAGTCTGCTTTAGCAGAGTTCGTCTATTAGCCTGGGAGTTTGTTCCAAGGCGGTTATTGAGACTGTTGCAAGTTATCAGTATCCCTATTTTCTGTTGTGTTTCCTTAAAAACCACTTACCTTTCTCAGTTCTCTCATTTAATTCTTAACTAATTCTCAGGTAACAATCAGCAAGAACTCAGGTTAATAACCGATACTAATAATTAATCCAATTTATATATTGTTACCAAAAGTTATCTGTGTAGGGTTTTATCTGTCTAGAATTACTACATTGATAAATTTAAAATTAAAACTGTTATTTTTTACAGTCGATAACAATAAATAATAAATTAATAATTAACTTATAATCATCAATAAAATTAGAGTTTCAATAATTATGAGAATAATAGCTTTTAATAAATTTACAGGAGTCTTCCAAAAAGAAATACTCTTATCAAAAACAGAAAAATTACAACGATACTTAATTGGTAGATATCCAAAGTGTGACTTAATTCTCAACAGTCCAGAAATTAGTCGCGTTCATGCTATTATCCTTAAATTTAAAGATAATTATTGTTTTACTGACCTTGCGAGTACTAATGGCTCATCTATCAATCATCAAAAAGTTGAACTGAACCAAGAATATATTTTAAATAGTGGTGATACGATCCAAGTTGGTGATTTTATTCTCTTATTTGAAGAAACTACAGAGAAATTCCAACATCACTGGTTTTTAACAGAAAATCAAAATAATTATAAATCTTCTTATATAGATACTATAAGTACTAACTCTGATACGAGTATGCAAGCTTTAAGTGAAGAAAGAAATAAACTGCCAATATTTTAGTTATTAATAATTTTAGTTATTAATAAATCTCAGAAAAAATCATTTCTTAACTGAGTAAATATAAGAGGTAAAAAAGCTACAAAATAGAACAGTACTAGCGCTTACGAGAATAATGTAATATAAATGACTTGTATGTTTGGCGTTCACTATGTAATATCCATGAGTGTTCGCTGATTTTTTTGATACTCGTTGATAATTCACAACAGTAATAAAAGCCTTCCGGAGCATTCTACCGACACTTAACTGACTCAGGAGTAAAACTACAAGCATATGTATGACTGCATTATTGTCGGCGCAGGACCAGCAGGTGGAACAGCTGCATATCATTTAGCAAAACGGGGAAACTCAGTATTAGTTTTAGAAAAAGAATCATTACCCAGATATAAGCCTTGTGGTGGTGGTGTATCCCCGATGATTGCTCAATGGTTTGATTTTGATTTCAGTCCGGCAATTTCCAGTAAGGCTAACACCATTCGCTGTACTTGGAATATGGGTGATCCGGTGGAAGCGGAACTAAAAACTCCTGAACCAGTATGGATGGTGCGACGAGATATATTCGATCATTTTTTAGTTAAACAAGCTGAAAAACAAGGGGCTGAACTAAGAGATAATACTAAAGCTACTGGTATTGAATTTAAAGGTGACCATTGGCAAGTCAATACAGTTAATGGTTCCTTCAGCGGTCGTTATTTAATTGCTGCTGATGGTACTTCAGGACCAATGGCGAAATGGTTGGGTTTTAAGGAACGCAAACGTTGTCTAGTCGGCGCTTTGGAAACTGAAGCTGCAGCAAAGGTAGAGAATGCGAATATCGCTCACTTTGAGTTTGGGATGGTTAAAAACGGTTACCTGTGGAATTTTCCCAAAGCAGATGGTTATTCCATTGGTATCGGTAGCTTTCTTGGTGGAAAATCCCAAAACTTCAAAAAGATTTTGCAGGAATACGGGGATAAATTTGGTTTGGATGTCCAAACTTATAAACAGTACGGTTATGGAATTTCTTTGTGGAATGGTACTCAAAAACTGCATACCGAACGTGCTGTTTTAGCAGGGGAAGCTGCTTGTGTAGTTGACCCATTTACTGCAGAAGGAATCAGACCTTCAATTTTTAGTGGTTTAAAAGCAGCAGAAGCAATTCATAAAGCTGTTACAGGAGATATTAATGCTTTAGAAGAGTACTCCAATATCATCAACGAACAATGGGGTACTGATATGGCTTGGGCGCAAAAATTAGCTAATGTCTTCTATCATTTCCCCGGTATTGGCTATAAAGTAGGCGTTAAACGTCCTTCGGCTCCACAGGTTATGGGTAAAATTCTTTGTGGTGAATTGCGATATAGCGATGTGGTAGGTCGCGCTCTCAAGCGGTTAAATCCAGTTTTTGGTTGATTTATTGGAAGTAGAGACGTAGCGTGCTACGTCTGTAGAGGAGTCAATAAGGGTAAAGAATAATAAAAGAACTATTCCCTATTGATCAAACTACAACCAAACCATCTTGAACTCGGATGGTTCTTTTTGCTTTTTCCGCTACATCTAGTTCGTGAGTCACAAGTACAACTGTAATTCCTTGGTGATTCAACTCCGTTAATAAATCCATCACTTCATGGGAAGTTTTAGTATCCAATGCTCCCGTTGGTTCGTCTGCTAAAACTAACGCAGGTCGATTAACTAAAGCTCGTGCAATCGCAACCCGTTGTTGTTGTCCCCCCGAAAGTTGACTGGGACGATTTGACATTCTGTCTGCAAGTCCAACTCTAGATAAAGCTTCTTGGGCGAATTCGCGACGCTTAGATTTAGAAAAACCAGCATAAATCATTGGTAGCATCACATTTTCTAAAGCTGTTGCTCGTGCTAACAGATTAAATTGCTGAAACACAAAACCTATTCTTTGGTTGCGAATATACGCTAATTCGTCATCATCAAGGCTAGTTAGGTTTCGACCTTCAAGGGTATACAATCCAGATGTCGGACGATCCAGACAACCAATAATATTCATCAATGTTGACTTTCCCGAACCTGATACTCCCATAATTGCTACATATTCACCTTCTTCAATAAATAAATTAATCTCTTTGAGAACCGGAACTTCCACTTCTCCTAATATATAAGCCTTAGTAATTGATTCCATCCAAATCATTTTCAGTTATCAGTTATCAGTTATCAGTTATCAGTTATCAGTCAGAATTGTGCGCGGTAGCGCACCGCTTTGCTAACAG
>JGI1201J43222_100141_pt1 | contig 25119 bp, 23 predicted proteins | sample MastesBC008_FD_43222 | JGI IMG/M metagenome (IMG submission 43222) | reverse complement strand
TATAATTGTAACTAACTCTTACTTACCCAATAGGTAATTCCCGTGTTGGAAGCATGTGTATTTGCAACTATATTGTGCGGTTTTTTTGGGATCATCCTGAAAAAAAATCTGGTGATGAAAATCATCTCTATGGATGTCATGAGTACAGGAGTGATTAGCTATTACGTGATGGTCGCATCACGAGAAGGTTTATTTACGCCCGTACTGTCATCAAGTAAAGATGTCCCTTATGCGGATCCAGTCCCTCAGGCAGTTATATTGACAGCAATTGTGATTGGCTTCTCTATTCAAGCTTTAATTCTAGTTGGTGTCATGAAACTAGCACGGGATAATCCAACGTTGGAAAGCAAGGAGATCGAAAAGAACAATACCCCATGACTACTATTACAATTACATGGATCGCCCTACCATTTTGTCTGGGGTTTGTTATTTATTTACTCCCCAAACTAGACCGATATCTTGCATTCTTCATGGCTCTTGCCTCCGGAGCATATGCGTTGCAGTTATTTGTCAATGGTTCTCTAGGATTTGGTTATAACCAATCGTTAATGACGCTAAATTTGCTAGATAATTTTGGTGTCACATTAGCGATTGACCAGTTGAGTGGTTACTTCATTTTGACCAATGCTCTGGTGAGCGCGGCAGTCATTATCTATTGCTGGAACACAGGTAGAACTCCCTTTTTTTATATGCAGGCCACAATTCTGCATGGCAGTGTAAATGCTGCTTTTATCTGTGCAGATTTTATGAGTTTGTATGTAGCATTAGAGGTAATCGGTGTTGCTGCATTTCTCCTGATTGCCTATCCCAGAACTGAACGGTCAATTTGGGTCGGTTTGCGCTATCTATTTGTCAGTAACACAGCTATGCTGTTTTATCTGGTTGGTGCAGTGCTGGTATATCAAGCAAATAATTCGTTTGCTTTTGATGGTCTTAGCAGAGCGCCAATTGAAGCCCAGGCTCTAATATTTATGGGGCTACTAACAAAGGGAGGAATCTTTGTCTCCGGGTTGTGGTTACCTTTGACCCACTCAGAATCAGAGTCACCAGTGTCAGCCTTACTGTCAGGAGTTGTAGTCAAAGCAGGTGTATATCCCCTAGTACGCTGTGCTTTGATGGTTGAACAGGTAGACCCTATTGTCCGGATATTCGGTGTTGGTACAGCAGTTCTCGGAGTTTGCTATGCTGTTTTTGAAAAAGACACCAAGCGGATGTTGGCGTTTCACACCGTTTCCCAGTTGGGCTTTGTTCTTGCAGCACCAAAGGTAGGTGGTTTTTATGCCCTAACCCATGGTCTAGTGAAATCAGCGCTTTTCCTCACCGCAGGTTCTTTACCTAGCCGAAACCTGAAAGAACTTAGAAGTCTGCCAATTCTTACCCCAGTCTGGATTGCTTTAGTTATAGCCAGTTTTTCCATATCGGGTTTCCCTTTGTTATCCGGTTTTGGAGCAAAGGTATTAACAATGAAAAATTTGGTACCTTGGCAAATTATCGGTATGAATATTGCAGCTCTTGGAACAGCAATATCATTTGCCAAATTTATATTTTTGCCCCATGCTTCAGGAGAGAATGGTAGGGGAGAAATGCCAAAATTTGGTTACTGGGTAGCAATGGCAATCTTGCTTGGCGGTCTCTTTGTGGCTAATGTGGCATATTATGACGCATACACCGTGAAGAACATCATCAAGCCCTTGGTAACAATTGCCCTTGGTTGGTTAGCATATTTCTTAATTTTCCGACGTTCAGCTATCAAACTTCCACGCATACAGGAAGAATTCGATCACCTCATTGGTGGCATGAGTTTGATGTTAATCCTAGTCTTTTGGATGGTATTTGCATGATTGGATATCTAAATCTGATATTGCGACTAGTTATTTGGTTTCTGCTCACCGCCAATCTGAGTGTAGCAAATATTATTATTGGTGTTAGCGTCGCTCTTTTATTACCGGGACGCCTCAAAAGTCCGGGAACATTAAAAGATTGGCTCCGAGCTATAGGTGAAGCTCTAGTAGCGATTCCCCAAGCATATTTTGAAGCACTACAAATCATGTTATTCCCTCATCAACACGAGGATGTAACTCTAGAGCGAGTTCGACCAGGACGGACACCAGGTTTGATTTTTTTGGATGTGTTTATAATCACCTTTACACCTAAGACCATTGTTTTGAAATATCACGAAAAAGGTTGGTATGAGGTACATTGGGTAAAACGGAGGAAAGCTTCATGAACCTGCATATAGTACTGATGGTGATGATTTTGGCTCTCCTCATCCCCATGTACGAAGCTTGGAAAGATGATGATATTTGGCAAACAACTTTAGCGTTTTCCAGTATCGCCAGTAAAACATCAATTATGATTTTGGTTGTATCTATCTTGCGAGATGATTGGATGATCGGTCTTGGTGGGGTAATCATCTTGAGTGTGGGAAATGCCTCCTTAATGTTGCTAGCACATGTCATAAGAAGATTAAATTAATGATGTTGGACATTCTTAGTTATACCTTCATCGGTATTGGAATAGTTTTCTGGTTCTGGGGGACATTTCCGCTGCTTGGTAAGCGTTCTGTACTATTCAAGTTGCATAGTCTTTCAGTCGCAGATACCCTTGGCTCTATGAGTATCACAGTCGGATTGCTAATAAAAATACCCAATGAATGGCCGTTGCTAGTTCTTGCCATAATTTCTTTGGCAATTTGGAACACAGTGCTGGGGTATGTGTTGGCGTATTGTTCTACTACTGGGAGAAGTAATGAATAACAGTATCGACCTTTACATTTATGTCATTGTTGCCCTGTTACCATTGTCTGCATGCATGCTTATATTTCAGGTTAATCCCTACCATGCTTTGCTCTTGAGGGGTGTATTGGGAGCGATCGCAGCTTTAGTATATGCAGTTTTGGGAGCGCCAGATGTAGCTTTAACCGAAGCATTAGTAGGTACTCTATTGGCAGTTACTCTCTATGCAGTGGCAGTGCGTTCATCCTTAGTAATGCGTCTGGGGGTACTCACAAGTGATTCAATTGATGCAGGGGGTGATTCAGAACATTTAGGGGAGCTAGTTGCTGACTTGAGAAACATTTTTAGTAAACACCATATGCGAGTCGAGCTAGTTCATTACACAAATCCAAAGGCTTTGCAGCGAGCGCTGATGGATAAAGATGTCCATACGACCTTTGCTCCCCAGTCTTTACCAGAATATAATGGTCAAGATCATGGAGGACTGATTACCGCAACGCAATATTGCACCGCAACCAGGGTTCAACGTCTCTATGAAATTATGAAAGCAGAGCTTTCATCATCAGAAATAAATCTTACCTATGTCAGCGCAACTGAGGAGAAGCACTAATGAAATGGGTTTATGTGTTAGCAGGGATAGCGCTGTTCGTCAAAATGTTAGTAATGCCCGATCCGGTAAGTGAGCCATTAGAAACATCAATTGCTCAATTAGTTGCACAGGATAGTGGAGTTCCTAACGCTGTATCGGGGATTATTTTCCGCAACCGATTATACGATACGATTTTTGAAGTAGTAGTTTTTACGATCGCAATTTTGGGAGCAAAGTATTTGCTAGCCAATGAAAAGCCATCCTGTACTATCTATCAATTCACCGATGAGCCTTCCATAGTTCTGGCTCGTTTGGGAGCTATTATTGCTGCATTGGTGGGTATTGAATTGGCAATTAGAGGACATTTGAGTCCTGGTGGTGGTTTTTCTGCTGGGGTAGCAGGTGGAACAGCAATTGGACTAGTTGCAATCACTTCCAGTTCCGAGTGGATGCAGAATATCTATCAGCGCTGGCGTGCTGCAACATGGGAAAAGCTTTCGGTATTGCTTTTCATTGTTTTATCAGTTATTACTTTGTGTGGAGTCGAATTACCACATGGAGAATTAGGTGCACTTATTAGTGGTGGTCTTCTTCCCCTTTTCAACATCTTGGTTGCAATTAAGGTGGCTCTGGGAAGCTGGGCAGTGATTTTGGTGTTTATTCGCTATCGTGGCTTACTCTGAAACAGATACGATGGTTTTCTAGTTCGGACAACTCGTAGATATATAGCAAATTGCAAGTAAATGAAATACGCCTAAAACGCTATAAAGCGCTTGCAAACAGTGTTCCACTTATGCCTTCTGCCTTCTAAATCCTGTTAGTGCAACGGGACTTAACAGAGCAAAACTATGCTGTAAAGTGTGATTTCTTAAGTAATGACTTAGGAGTGTTTTAGCCGCTATCGCTCTTCCATCATCGGGCGCGAAATAAGAAATTATAGGTATTCAGTTCCGTATTCATGTGGAATCATGTTGACCTTGACCATTCTATGTCAGGGATTTTACAGGTTGTAAGTTTCACCTCATGTGAATAATGGAAGAGCGATATTTGATTTACTTTTTCTTGGTGGATTTTATTTAGTGAGTTTTATGTTTACAAAGGTCTTCTGACAATAAGGCACCCAGGAAGGATAGAAAATCTTGAAAACCTTATAATCATTCATATTTTACTAAATTCACCCAGGTCTTTGGTTCACCCTTTCGGTTGATAATTGAACAATATAATCAAATAATATATATGCAAAATCAATGGTTACTATATGATATGTTTATATTACTTTAAATTGGGTATTGTTTAAATCTTGTATTATTTAAAATTCCATATTTATTTAACCCAAATAATTCCAGTGAAGAATTATTAGAGGAGCTACACCCTGAAATAAAATCATGTAATTAACACTTTGCTCCTATTTAACCGAAGCGTCCTTCAACATAGTCGCGGGTACGTTGATCGAGAGGATTGGTGAAAATTTGTTCTGTGGAACCGAATTCGATCATCTGACCAATACGACTTTCATCGGTGCTAAAGAAAGCTGTAAAGTCAGAGACACGTCTTGCTTGCTGCATATTGTGGGTAACAATAACAATTGTGAAATCGTCACGCAAGCTGTCAATCAGTTCTTCTACTTTCATTGTTGAAAGAGGATCGAGAGCGGAACAAGGTTCATCCATTAATAGAACTCTGGGTTTAACCGCTAAAGCTCTGGCGATACAGAGACGCTGTTGTTGTCCTCCAGAAAGACCTAGGGCTGATTTGTGTAATTTATCCTTGACTTCATTCCATAAAGCTGCGCCTCTAATGGCAGACTCGACAATCTCATCTAATTCAGATTTGGGACGCCATGATTCTATTCTTAAACCATAAGCAACATTGTCATAAATGCTCATGGGGAAAAGATTTGGCTTTTGGAATACCATCCCAATCTGGCGACGAAGGCGATTTAAGTTAACGCGCCGACTGTAGATATTTTGACCAAAAAATTCTACACTTCCTTCGATTGTGACATCAGCTTCTAATTCGCTAATTCGATTCAGAGATTTGATAAAAGTGGATTTACCGCAACCGCTAGAACCGATTAATGCTGTAACTTTATTTCGGTAAATATCCATTGAAACACCTTCAAGAGCTTTGAAAGTGCCGTAGAAAAAGCTGAGATTTTTGACTCTGATAGCTGGAACTAAGTTATTCATGCTTGGGGAATCTGTAGGAAAATCAACTATCTGGCTTAATATTCGGGTTTTATTTGCGGCGCGTAACGATGCGAGAAAGGAGGTTGAAGAATAATACTAATCCAACAAGAACAATAGAAGCTGTCCAGACTAGTTCAACAATTTTTGGATCGTCATCGGTAAAGAAGTTAAAAATCAATACCGGTAATGATGCTGTTTCTTTGAATATTCCTTCTGACCAATAAAAGCTAAACAAAGCTGTAAAAATCAGTGGTGCTGTTTCACCTGCTGCACGGGCGACCGCAAGTAAAATACCGGTAGTAATTCCAGGTATTCCTGCAGGAAGTAAAACCCGAGATGTGGTTTGAAAAGTAGTTCCACCTAAAGCTGCAGATGCTAGGCGTAAAGGTTTAGGAATTAGTTTCAATACTTCTTCTGTTGTCAGGGTAATAACCGGTAGCATAATTACCCCTAGAGCGAAACCACCAGCAAAGGCGCTGAAACTATATTGTCCGTTTGTCCATTGAGTTGTGGTTAAAACAACTGCACCGTAAGCAAAAACACCGACAACGATTGAAGGAACCCCAGTCAAAATAGTTGCAATAAAGCGAACTAAGCGAGCAGCAGAACTTTGTTGACCGAATTCAGCTAAGAATATTCCTGTCATGACTCCACAAGGAATACTCAATACTGATGCGATCGCAACCATTGTGATGGTACCAATAATAGCGTTAGCGAATCCACCATCAATAAATGATGAGTAGAATAACTCTGGCTTGAGATTGGGTAAACCCCTCAGTAAAATTTCCCACACTAGCGAGATGAGAGGAAGTAATGCTAGGAGAGAAAAAATCAAAGCTATAGAGTTCATCCCATTACTGAACAACTGACGCCGATAGGGTAGTGGGGTGCATAACTCTGCAGCTACGGACTGATTTTCATTTGATTGTTGATAAGAACTCATTTGTTCTTCATCCTTTTTTATTTGTCATTTATCATTTGTTTGATGACCAGTAACTAATGGTTAGCAATTCATGACCAATTATTTTTTGTTTCGGTCAAGTACCTGCACTAATATCACAGCACCAATATTTACAACTAGGGTCAAAGCAAACAAAATCAAAGCTAAATATGTTAAAGCGCCAACATGTAAACTATTTTCTGCTTCCGCAAATTCGTTAGCAAGGACGGCAGGTATGGTATAAGCTGCTTCAAGTAATGAAGGTTTAATCTGATTAAAGTTACCTATTACCATGGTTACAGCCATAGTTTCCCCTAAAGCCCTTCCCAAAGCAAGCATCGTTGCGCCAACGATACCGGAAAAACCAGCAGGTAACAGTACTCTAAAAATAGTTTCCCAACGGGTAGAGCCTAAAGCCATTGCACCAGTACGTAACTGTTTGGGAATTACTAAAAGTACATCCCGACTAATAGCTGCCATTGTTGGCAAAATCATAATTGCCAGAACAATTGCTGCTGTCATCATGTTATTTCCGGAGGTATCCTCTGTATCAAACAGTGGGATCCAGCTCAGATTGTTATATAACCACTCCTGTAAAGGTATTAAAAAAGGAATTAAGACATAAATTGCCCACAAACCAATAATTACACTGGGGATTGCAGCAATTAATTCCACAATAAAAGCAATTGGTGACTTTACCCAGTCCGGTAAAAAGTCTTCACTGGTAACCAGTGCTACTGCCAAGCCTACAGGGATAGCGATTAAAATAGCAAGCCCACTACTTACCAAGGTTCCATAAACATATGGTAATGCTCCATACAAACCTTCAAGGGTATCCCAGTCTTGACTCCAAATAAAATCCAGACCAAATTTATCGATTGCAGGTTTTGCTTCTCTGTAGACAACTGCAATCATCCAAAGCAGTATGTTAACTGTAATTAGAGCAAAACTATGAACTAGTATATTAAAACTTCGATCTATCCAAAAACTGCGTCCTGTGCTGCTTGTTATATTCAACGAATCGTCAATCTGTTGCACTGATGAATTTTCCATTGCTCATCAATAAATAATTTTTCGCTACAAGAATAGGGCGGGTATTACCCGCCCTATAATAATCAAGTTATTAAGCGGTCACACTATTCATTAGGTAAGTAACGAAGTAAATAAATTTATTTGATTACTTAACTTTGGTGTTTACGTCCTTAAGTACGCGCTTGACTACGCTCTTAGGAATACGTGTATATTGCAATCCAGCATTGTACTTTTGACCTTCGGTCATAACCCAGTTGACCCACTTCTTAACAGCAGCAGCCTTAGCTTTAGAAGGATACTTCTTGTAGACCATCATCCAGGTTAATCCAACGATGGGATAACCTTTGTTGGAGTCACCTACAAATATGCGGTAGTTTTTGGGGAATTTAACACTTCCTAAAGCTTGGTTTGCAGCCTTTAAAGAAGGAGCAACAAACTGCTTGCTCTTATTTTGTACTCTTGCAGACTTAAGTCTGTTCTTAACAGCGAAAGAGTAGTTTACGTAACCGATTCCACCACGGGTACGTCTAACTAGGTTAGCAACACCTGCATTACCCTTACCCTTAAGAACTCTTCTTAAAGTCCATCTGGGCTTCTTACCGCGACCAACTCTACCTCTGAAATAGCCACTGATTGTAGCTAAGTGGTTGGTGAAGATGAAGGTTGTACCACTACCATCTGCACGTACAACTGGGGTAATTCTTCTGTTAGGTAGTCTTACACCAGGGTTATCTTTTTTTATTCTGGCGTCATTCCAACGCTTGATTCTACCAGCGAAGATCAGGGGTAGGGTAGTGCGGGAAAGCTTAAGGTTCTTTACACCAGGAAGGTTGTAAACAACGGAAACAGCACCACCTGCGGTGGGAACTAGAATAACACCACGACGAACTTTTCTGATTTCGCTATTCTTCATAGCTGCATCACTACCGCCAAAGTCAACGGTTCCTTTGATGGTTTGACGGATACCGCAGCTACTACCACAAGCTTGATAGTTAACTTTTAAGCTAGGATGCTTCTTTCTAACTTCGCGAGCATAACGCTGATACAAAGGATTAGGGAAACTAGCACCTGCACCTTTGAGACTTTCTGCTTGAGCAACTGCAGTGAAAATAGGTCCCAATACTACAGCAGCAGCTACAACAGAACTGGTAACTACACGATTCAAAACGGTAGTTGAAAACTTCATATATCCTCACTATCAGGGAAGTACTTTCTGTTGATCCACAGACTGATATAACCCTACTACTTCAAGGTTTAATGTTAGGTTAACGGAACTAAAAGTAATGCAAAAAATCTATTTAAAATTATGTTGTTTTAGGCCAAAATAATACTTTTATCTGAATTAAAAAATAGTATAATTATGACTGCATATTCAACCAATATTAACAAGTTTGGATATTACAACTACTGAGTCTTTTTTAATAAGTTAATTACAAGATTAATTATAGATATTATTTTTCGTAAAATACAACATTTTATAGAAATATAAATAATACAAATAAAGTTATTTGTTGTATGTCTACTGCAAAAAATGTTTTTATAACAAATACTAGTAGTAATATCAAAATAAATTGTTTATATTGTAATAAAGCATGAGATAATTTGATTCTGAACAGAAATAAATCCGTATCTGATTCCTTATCAATTATTTCGCGAACGGTTTAAGAATGAGCATCAGAAAGTATTGTTGTTAATATTACAAAATTCTAGTCTAAATACTATTATTTCAAGAATAATCTTTTCAAAGCTTTTATCTAAGAACGATAATAAAATTATAGTGTTTGTTTCGGTTTGAAAACATCCTCTCAATTTTTGCTCTACTGTGTAATTATTATATGTGCATTTACCTGAAAATAATTGCTAGTATTTTCTAATTACTTCTCAAATTACTGAATATAAAATTTATAAGACTAGTAACCTAACAATTAGTAGAAATTAGGTTGTAAATTCTAAATTAAGTATTATAAATGACGTAATTCACAGTTGTAACTTCTCGTTTAATTCTTTAACAAACTATATTGTAAGTGTTAGATGCTCAAATTTATACTGTTATTAATCATCTTTGTTAGTTAAATTTGTTAACCTGATAAAATTGTCCTTCAATCTGCATTCTTCTCTTTCATTTCTGTAAGTTATGACTGATGAAATATTTCATTGAACTGAGCAGTTAATATTAACAGAGGCATATTTATGTTCAAGTCATTATCTGTAAAAGAATTGTTTTTGAAGTTGCGGTCTTTATTGAATGATTTTCTCTCGAAGTTGCGTAATTTTAAGGATACATCTGTTAGACATCCATTTGTTATTGCACTGCTATTATCAGTTTTAGCCCATGCGATCGCACTTGCAATTCCAATTTTGTCGGGGAAGGATGCAGATAGAGAAACTACTGAGCAAGTAAGTTCAGATGAAGAGTTTGAAAATGATTCCGAAGAAGATTTTGAAGATAGTTCAGAAGAAGATGATTTAGAAGAGGATTTAGAAGGTGAAGGTTTGGAAGAAGGTGAAGAGCCTTTGGATGTAGAAAAACTTCCTCCCGTACCTGATGATGAAGATTTGAGTGATGAGGTTTCAGACTCTGGAGATGATTTAACTGATGATTCAGATGCTGCAGATGACTCTAGTGATGACACTTTGGATGCTGGAGATGAATCAGGTGATGATACTTTAGACTCCGTAAATGATTCTAGCGACGACCCCATAGATTCAGAAGATGACTCCTCTGGTGATGATGTTGTCAGTTTACCAACACCTTCCGAACCAGAATTTGAATCTGAGGTAGAGACTAGTAATAATATTCCAGAAATTTCAGGTTCAGATTCTGGCGATATATCTGATTCTACAGCAGCTGAAACAGAAGATAATACTGATACAGAAAGTAATACTGAAGAACTCACAAGTTCTGATGTCAAGACCGATGAAAACAATCCTGAAGAACCAATAGCAACATCAGAACCTAATATATTTACTGGAGTAACTGATTATAAAAATGCTCGACCGCTGTTGTGTGGATTAAAAGTTGCTCAAGAGGATAAGGACAGTAGATTTACACCCGATCCTCTTGCTAAAGTCAGTGGTTATTTTGTCCAAAGCTTAGGAGAACAGGGCTATCAACCAAAACAAGTTGCAGATTCTTCAGATACAAAAGTCTATCAAATTTCCAAGGATGGTCAAGATAGATTCCTACATCTCTTTGACCAGACTGATAAAGGTACTGTAATTTTACTTTCCCAAGAGCGAATAGATTGCTACCGTCTAAATATTCAATCCTTAAAACCTGAAGATTCTCAAGAAACTAATGAATTAGAGGAAATAAAAAGCTCACAAGAGTCTGTGAATATTCAGGAATCTGAAAAATCTGAAGGAGAGGAAAAAACAGAAGAACCCCAGGAATCTGAGGAGATAAAAAAATCCGAAGACTCAGAACAATTAGAAGAGCTTAAAAAATCTGAAGAGACTCAAGAATCAGAAGAAACAGAGAAAAAACCAGAACTAACTCCTGAAGAAAAAGCATTTGAAAATACTTTCGCGAAGCTTTATGAAGAACTTGGCTGGACAAAATATCTAGACACAGCTGAAGCGAATAAAAATCAAACCCCAACTCCAGGAACAGAAACAGCTTTTAATGCAGATGTTAGTAAAAAAAGTCCAGATGAATTAGGCTCGATTGTCAAGAGTAAACTTGAAGAACAAGGCTTTGAAACATCTCAAGTTGAAGATTATACCAATGGTGTTTTATATGAAGTCAAAAAAGGTGAGTTTACTAAATATATCACCTTGACACTTAATACTGACGAGACAAAAGTAATGATAGTCACTTGGAAAGAGAATCCAATAGATTCCCAGAAAGGATAAATACGATTTTAGCTTGACCCTAATCTAGTTATTTTGGGACGTAGCATCGCTACGTCTTTTTTATACTTTAAGTTCAATCTCAATTTTGTAAATAAATTTCAGAGGACTAATTAGCAATATGTTGACTTTAGTTTCTAAATGAAAATCAAATATAAATTTTTCCATTTAATACATGATTCTGCATTAAAATAGTTGCTGGATTATCGAATTCCTCTACTATTTTCAAAAATCTTTCAACCGAAAGTGAAGTATCATTTTTCCGCCATGCGATCGCATGCTCTAAGATTGGTGCATCTCTGGCGATGGGAAGACAAATCACTCCAGGATTTTTTGTATGCTGCATACTAGGTGTAACAAAACAAATACCTAATTTCGCGGTTACATGTCCTAAAAAAGACCTACCTGTATCTCGGTGAATCACTTTTGGTAAAAATCCTGCTTCCTTACATAACTGGAAAATGCGATCGTATATCACCGGTCCATGTTTGCGGTGGTGCATAATAAATGTTTCATTTTTCAAAGCAGCAAAATTAATTTCTGTTTTTAACGCTAGGGGATGATCGAAAGGTAAGGCAATAGTAAAACATTCTTGATAAATTGAGATCGAGTTGAGAAAATCTGCACGCAGTGGTGGATGAAGAAAAGCAATATCGACTTTTGCTGTGCGTAGAGCTTCTACTAATTCTTCAGTACATTCTTCTAAAATTTCCAGTTCTATTTCCGGGTATTTATCCCTAAATACTGAGATAATTTTTGGTACTACACTATGTCGCGCCATTTCTGTGAAGCCTACCGCTAATGAGCCATAGTCTTTAGATGCAAAGCTTTGCATCGTTTTTACAGCTGCTTCAACTCTAGCAATCACACTAATAGATTCAGTTAAAAATTTTTCACCTGCATTAGTCAAGCGAACTTGGCGAGTAGTACGTTGCAATAGTAAAACACCCAATTCTTTTTCGATTTGGTTAATTATACGAGTTAGATGTGGTTGGGATAAATGCAGACGTTCGGCTGCACGGGTAAAGTGCAACTCTTCGGCTAAGACAATAAAACAGCGAAAGTGCTGTAATTCCATGGAAAGGATACCCATTGGGGTTATTTATACTTCTGATGTATTAATATACTGGCAATATGTATAAATGTGTTTCACAAACCGGATTAGGATAGAAAAAATTAAGTAAATCTAAAGGGGTAATCCAAATAAAAATGCCACTATTCAGAATGTACTGTGCTGAGTTCCTGCAATTAACAAATAGTGGAGTTGTCGGTTATTTTTTTGGATACCTTCAAGTGCGATCTTGATTGGTGTTATTTATCTCACAATATTTATTTGCTTGTTGAAGGAATAGATTACTTGGATGTTTGGATATGGGTATGAATCTAAAATTCAATCGTCGGAATATTTTATTTAGTGCGATCGGGATTATTAGTGGAATATTGGCGATTGCTTCTAGAAGGGGAAATAAACTTACTGCTTCTATGGTGTTTTCCAGTAATTCAGATCGAGATAGCAATCTCGGAGGCTCTGCAAGCAATAAAGACTTGAAAGTATTATCTACTAAGTTTGATACTTCCCAAGCATTGCAGAATTGGCAAGAATTTCAAGTGGAGGGTTGGGTACCAAAGTGGGAACCTCCACGAATAGAGAAAGGACTATTGGTTTTACAACCTAGGTCTTCGGGGTGGTTTGAGGACAATTATGCAGGACATCTTTATCGAGAAATCGATGGAGATTTTATTGTCACAACCCGAATTAATGTTCGGGGAACTAAATCCTCTATTCCTCAACGTTCCTTTTCTCTAGCCGGTATTTTTATTCGGACACCACGTGAGTTTACTAAGGATACTTGGAAACTAAAGGGCGAGAACTGGATGTTTTTTAGTACTGGTACGGCTTTTCCGGCTGGTAAACCACATTTTGAAATCAAGTCTACTTACAACAGCATTTCTACTTTGAAAATTTCTGAGGCTCCCACTGGTTGGGTACGCTTGCGAGTAGCTCGTTCGGGAGAACTTTTTACCTTACTTTATCAAGAAGATGGTTCCCAAGAATGGAAGGTAATCGACCAATTCATTCGTCCAGATTTACCACAAAGGCTGAATGTTGGTTTAACAGCTTATACCGATTGGGATTCATTAGCTGCAGATTACCCAAACTATCGCCAATATAACGAACAAGGGGCAGCTACTCAAAATGCAGATTTAATTGCTTACGTTGAATCAATTGATTTTCGTCGTCCGATGACACCGCGCTTTCCAATTGCAACCCTCGACCCCCAATTTTCCTTTGATGCAAAATTATCTCAAGCTCGTTTGCAGGATTTGATGAGTTAAAGAAAAAGTTTACAACGGACACAAATAACAGATATGAGGAGTTTTCTGATGATTCTTTTTACGATGAATCTAAGAAATTGTGTATTGAGTATATTATTGCTTGCATCTTTTTTACTTCAAGGCTGTCAATCTAATTCAGCGACTCAAACTCAAGCATCTACGAATCAAGCTACAACCCAGGGAACTAGCAAAACAAATATACCCCTTAACTTCGCCGGACGTTATCTTTTAGCATTGTCTGATGCAGATATGGTTCCCTCTACTTACGTCGATGGACAATTGGGAGTTAAACAGTTAGGAATAGAAGATACTCTAACGATTTTGCCACTTCCTCTAGATTTGAAAAATCGCAGTCCCCAACCAATGCAAGTAGGACAAATTAATGTTTCCAATGCTGTGACTGCGTGGCCTCTTTCTTTGGAGGTTTCTCCAGATGGACGTTCGGGATTTGTTGTCGAAACCAGCGAACCTGCACCTAAAGGCGCAACGAAATTTGACCAGTTACCTGTGGGAACAAAATTGCGATCGCTAGATTTAGCTAATCCAATGAACCCCAGAATAGTCGATACTATAGAACTTGGTCGGCGTCCAGAAGCTGTGGATATTAATCCAGAAGGTGATTTACTTGCTGTTACCACTTCACGAGAACCAGGAAAACAAGTGCATCTCATTCCCGTAAAAGGGACAAAACTTGGACAACCTCAGTCTTTTCCTATCGAAGGACTAAAAGCTGAAGGAGAAATTGGTGGTATTCGATGGCACCCATCAGGACGTTTTTTTGCAATTAATCTGCAAACCCGCGATGAAGTTAGATTTTATCAAGTCATCCGTGAAGATAACAGTAAATTTCAAATCCGCCAGTGGGGAGAACCTGTTAAAGTTGGTAAATTTCCAGTTGCTGGATACTTTACCCCAAATGGTCAGTTCTTTGTTACCAACAGCGTCCATTGGGGTGAGAATGTAGATGGTTTTTTTGTCGGTGCGCCTCCTGGAAGTCTCACCTCTATCAGATTTGTTAATGAGGGTAATAATCCTAAGCATCAAGTTATTTCTACTATTAAAGCAGGAATTAGCCCTGAAGGTTTGGCTATGAGCCGAGATGGACGTTTGATTGCAACACCAAATATGATTCGTAGTTATTTACCTTGGGATGATTCGCGAATGACATCCTACAGTTCAATTTCTCTAGTTAGAATGAACCCAGACACGGGACAATTAAGCTCTCCAGAAGAATATCGCTTGGATGGTAATGTATTACCCCAAGGTATTGTATTCGATGCTGAGGGGAAAAATTTAGCTGTGACTAGTTTTATAAACTTCGATCTAACAGAACGTCGTGGTGGTATTCATTTTTTCCGCGTGGTAGATGGGGACGGGGATAAACCACGATTGGAAACAACAGGATTTAAGGCTAGTGTTGTACGAGGACCTCATCAGTTATTTTTAATTCCATAGGAAATTTAATCTTGTTTAGTATCACTTTATGATGGTTAGTGAAAGTTCGCCAAAGGAAAAACAATCATTGAGTCCAGCAGCATTAAAAGAACAATTACAAACCATCCTGGAAAAGATTCAATCTAATAAAGATGATTCTCCTTTAACCAATTTAAAACTAAACGAGAACTTAGTTGACGAAATTGAGCAATTAGTGAGGGATTTGGAAAAAGTTAATCCGAATCCTCAACCATTACTCCACGCAACTTCTCTCCTGAATGGAAAATGGTTATTGCAATATTCGACAGCCAGGGAGATTCGTCGTTTATCTTCTCTACCATTGAATTTGAAAGTAGGTAAAGTTTATCAAGAAATTGATGTTGAAAATAAATCATTTTTTAATTTGGCTTTTGTTCGGCATCCTTTAGGGCTAATATCAGGAAGCGTCAAGGTCACAGCAAGTTTTGAACCTGCGCCAGAAGATACTGAAAAACGCATTAACGTTAATTTTGATAAGCGTTACCTATCAATTGAGAAAATTTTCAGCATTAATACTCCTAAACTAAATCCATTTAAGGTTGTTTCAGCTAATAATCCCCAAGGTCGAATTCCCAGCCTTGAAATTACATATTTAGATGAAACCTTGAGAATTGGACGAGGAGGTGATGGGAGTTTATTTGTTCTGAAGCGCGTTTAATTAGGGTTTGCGGTGAAAAAGTTCTTTGGTTAAATTGAGGAGTCAGAAGTCAAGAGCCAGTGGTAGAAACAGTTTTTGACTTATACCTCCCTTAATTACAGTCACCTATATTTTTAATTTTTGAGATTTTGTTACCTGTGAAGCAAGATGAAGTAAATTTAATCTAATTAATCTACTGTTACCAATTACTACTAAAGCTAAAGTTTAGTTTCAAAGACTAGCTAACCCCATCAAGTGATGATAACTTAATAATTGAAGCTAATAAAAAGCTTCCTTGGCAGAGAAAACAGCCTTGTTGTTGACAGTTAAAGTCAGAGTTAAGAGGTAAAAGCTGTTTGATTATCTGTCTTGCGGACCTAACAATAACACCCGACTTCGATACTTATATTTCCTCAAGTGGTTGGTAAAGGGGCAGCGTTAACGAGTGTAAAACCTCAAACAGTGCAAGCCTGTATGTCATGAGATAAGAGAGGGAATAACTAAGTCAGTAGATGCTCGGGTGTTGTTGTTTTAAAATTAAAAAAATTATTTAAGAAATTATTTTCAGAATCATAAATTTTACTGTGGCTTGGTAATCAATAGACCTAACTATCAGCCATATTACGAATAGCTTGAATTGGTAACTCAATCGTAAATTCTGTTCCCTTTCCCGGACAAGAAATATAAGTTAATTTCCCTTGGTGTTTTTCTTGGACTATTTGTAGAGAAATAGATAAACCTAAACCAGTTCCTTTATTTATTCCTTTAGTTGTAAATAGATATTCAAATACTTTTTTTTCTAGTTCTTTTGACATCCCAATCCCATTATCTTTAATGCGAACTGCAATATCATTAAATGTGGGTAAAACTTCTGTACTAATAGTAATCTGACAGGGATTATTATTTAGTTCTTCCTCAGAACGAACTTGTATGGATTCATCTAAAGCATCAATTGCATTAGCAATAATATTCATAAATACCTGGTTAAGTTGACCTGGGTAACACTCAACTTCAGGTAGATTGCCATATTCTTTGATAATTTCAATAGCAGGTCGATATTCATTTGCTTTGAGACGATGTTTGAGAATTAGTAAAGTGCTATCTATCCCTTCATGTAGATTAGCTTTGACCAAATTGGTTGTATCTGAGCGGGAAAAGGTGCGTAGAGAAGTACTAATATCTTCTATGCGATCGGTTCCCACTTTCATCGATTTAATGGTATTTGGTAAATCTTCTAATAAATATTCCAAATCAATCTCCGTAGCATTATTTTCTATTTCTAGTATGTTTTGGGGATATTTTTGTTGATATAGTTTCAAATGATCGATCAAATCTCGAATATATTGTGAAGCGTGCTTCAAATTACCAGAAATAAAACCAACAGGATTATTAATTTCATGAGCAACACCAGCTACTAACTGACCCAGGGTTGCCATTTTTTCACTTTGTACTAATTGTAATTGTGCTTGTTGTAGTTGATTGTATTTTAATTTAAGCTCTTGATTAACTTTTTGTAAGGTATTATTCATTAACTGAAGTTGAATATTTTGCGCTTCAAGTTGTTTTGCTTGCAGATAGTTTTCTTGTTGCAGCATTTTTTGCAAGCTGCTGAGTTGTAGGTGGGTATTGACACGAGCTAAAACTTCTTCTGCTTGAAAAGGTTTGGTAATATAATCTATCCCACCAACAGTAAAAGCTTTCACTTTGTCGAGTGCTTCATTCAAAGCACTAATAAAAATAACAGGAATATCGCGACTGATTTCATTAGCTTTTAATTGTTCGCATACTTGATAACCATCCATATTCGGCATTTGGATGTCAAGCAAAATTAAATCGGGTTGGGAATGCTTAATACCGGCTAATGCTAACTTACCACTAGGGAAAGGTCGAACTTTATAGCTATATTCTTTGAGAAGATTAGCTAGTAAATGTAAGTTCGCAGGAGTATCATCAATAATAATAATTTCGCCTTGATAAGGAGTTGAAGAATCTTTAATCATTAATTTATTTTTTTTATTTTTTTAATTAAAATTTACCAATTATTTTTTATTTTGATTATTTCTTAAGTTTGATATGTGGGAATTAAATCCAAAATTTTCTCATATTCAAAATTATGCAAACAATTTTTAATAACCTCTCCTAACGGTGTATTTTCTCGTTTAATTTGCTCTGTAACTGTGTCAATTAAATCCAGGTCGGAAGCAAAAATCGCCTCTTGGAGTTGGGTAACTAAATCTGCTGGTAGTGCTTCAATTGCTGTTGTTGTCAGCACATCAGCATTATTTACATTTTCTGTTGTTGTAGATTGCAAATCTTCATAGACATACCGTACTCCCAAATGTTTTTGCATTGCATCAAAAATTTCCGCTTCTCGGAAAGGTTTACGTAAGAAATCATCACAACCAGTTGAGAGAACTACTGCTCTTTCCTCTTCAAAGATACTAGCTGTTAAAGCCAAAATCGCTGTGGCTTGTCCTTTTGTCGTCGATTTAATCTTCTGTGTTGCTGTATACCCATCCATCACGGGCATACGCATATCCATCCAAATCAAATGCGGTTCCCACTTTGACCAAATGTTTATTGCTTCTTGACCATTACTGGCTTCTTGGAGTTCAAAACCAAGAGGGTTGAGGAGTTTAACCAATAATTGGCGGTTAAGGGGTTTATCATCCACAATCAAGATGCGGTAACAAGGTTGATTGGGTTCAAGGGCTATAACGCGGCATTTAGGCTGGCTTGTAGTAACCTCATCAGCATCAACTTCAGTCACTTGGATCTCAAATTTAAAGGTAGTCCCCACTTCTACTTGCGAACTAACTTTCATCTCACCCCCCATCAACCGCACAAATTTACGGCTAATGGGTAAACCTAAACCTGTACCTTCTTGGGCTTGTTTTCCAGTTTCTGTTTGAGTGAAAGCTTCAAATAATGTATCTAATTCCTCTGCTGCAATTCCTGCACCTGTATCTTCGACTTCAAAGATAATGGTCCGATTTTTGCGATCGACATCTAAGAGACTTTTTGTATTAGAAGCATCCTGACGGATGTTCACCTTGCTGCGTCCAAACGCGTTGATGCGAACGCAGTTTTCTTGTTTTTTTATTTCCTGTTTTCTTATTTCTCCAGCTGCAATTCTCACAGAAACACCCCCTTCTTGGGTAAATTTGAGGGAATTATTAATCAGATTAATTAGTATTTGGCGCAATTTAACTTCATCGGTACGAACATAGCGAGGTACTTCAGGAGTATATTCCAACACTAGTTGTAGACTTTGTTCTGTGGCTTTAAGTTGGAACATATCATGAATATCATCCAGTAACCGGTAGAGATCGAAGTTTTTGAGGTTTAGGGTAGTTTTCCCGGCTTCAATTTTAGATAGATCCAGAACATTATTAATTAAAGTTAGTAGGTGTTCACCACTGCGGGAAATTATCCCTACACTTTCTTGGTGTTCCACCGGAAGGGTTTGGGAACGAGTCATAATTTGGGAAAAACCGAGAATCGCATTGAGGGGAGAGCGCAACTCGTGGCTCATATTAGCGATAAAAGTACTTTTGGCTTTATTTGCAACTTCTGCTTTTTCCGTTGCTTGACGGAGTTCATCTACTTTCTGTTCTAAAGAAGAGTAAGATTGAGCCAATGTTGCAGCCATATGATTAAAATCATTTGCTAGTTGTTCGATCTCATCACTACTGTGGATTTGCAAACGATAATCTAACTTCCCCGCACCAATAGTTGCTGTTCCTCTTTGTAACTTCTGAAGCGAGCGAATTACAGGTAAGAGGATTAAATGAAATTGAGCGACCGCAACCAAAAAGATTCCAGCCATAACCACGTACTGAATTACGTAAACTTTTTGTTTGAATTGATTACTTGCTTGTAATGCTAAAGCATCTTCCTTTTGAGTATTCTCAACTAGTAGATTCAAGTAGAACTCAATATCTTTGCTGTAGGAATTAATCGCTCGGATACTCTGTTGGAGGTGGGGTAAAGTCGAAGGTGTATTCCTCAAACCTGCTGCAAGACGGACGAGTTTTTGATGACGGCGATTGATGGAAGTAATATTTTTGTTTTCCGGTATCAAGTTTTCTAGTTCTTTGAGGCGAGTGAGAAATTGAGTTTTGGCTTTTTCATATCTTGCCATATCAGAGCGATCGCGATTTAACATCAGAAAGTCTTTAAGAGTAACAATTTGGTCTCGTAAAGATACCTGTAACTGCATTGCAATCTCAAGAGCTTGCTTAGTTTGTTTACGACTTTCTTCTACTGAATTTTCTGCCTGCTTAAACAAAAAGTTACTCCCACCAATGAGGGAGATACTTAAACCAACGGCGAGAATAGAAGAAGTAATAAATTTAGTCGCGATTTTCATTGTCCTTAGTCAGTTGCTAGTCCCAGAAATTTTTGTAACTTCCTAATGGGTTCGTAATCTTCGTCTTGGACTAAGGTATAGCCATCTGACTTTGCACCACTCACAGCAATTAAGTTTTTTGGCGCATCGATGAAGGCTTTCTGTAAACTAGTTTTTAACTTAGAAGGTAGTTGACTGGAAATTACTATTGGAGCGTTGGGGATGGGATCGGATTCCCAAATCAATTTATATTTGTTAGCAGGCAGTTTCCCTTCTTTAACGGCGTTCAAATAGGTGGGCTGGTTAATGGTAATTGCTTTTACTTTTCCACTTTTCAAAGCATTAACATTCTTGTTATGGCTACCAGCAAACTGAATAGCTGTAAAATCTTGTTTTGGGTTGATGCCTATAGTTTTTAGGTAAGCTGAGGGTACCAAGTATCCAGAAGTAGATGAAGGATTAACAAAACTAAAATTATGCCCTTTTAAATCTTTTATGGTGTTAATTTTACTTGTAGCGTTAACGACAATCACGCTTTTGTACCAAGGTTGATCTGTTCCTTTTTCAATGGGAGCCAGTATGGGTTCTACTTGGGGGTTACGTTGTCGGGCTTTGACATAAGTAAATCCCGAGAGAAAAGCCATTTCGACTTTTCCTTTTACTAACAAGTCAACCGATTGGTCGTAGTCTTTTGTCACCTGAAAATTCACCGGTATTCCCAGTGTTGTCCCCAAATAATCAGCTAATTTTTGCCGCTTTCGGGTTTGTTCTGGGGAATCTTGGGAGGGAATCATTGCAATATTCAGTCTTTCTAATTTTTGCCCCCGATTATTTGTGGTTTTTACTTGATAACTTGAAGTTGCACTTTTAGTTTGGGAATTCTGAGGTTGGGACTGACAAGCTGCATTCAAAAGTACGATCGTAATAAATAAAGTGGAATAAGTCGCCACTTTAGTTATAAAAAGTAGCTTTGATAAACACCAAAGTTGGGTGATTTGCCCAATTTTATACCTTTTAAGATTGTCGAGTGCACAAAATAAATCGGTCGCCATAACACTACTTTTGTTCTGGGAAGCTCTAATTACAGAATTCCCTAAAAAATAACCTTACTAACGCGATCGCGAAATGGCAAAATTTTAAATTTCAATTAACCTGTTTTTGAGAATAAACTGAATTTTTTAGTTTTTTTGTAATAATGTTGGTATCCAATGTCTTTTCGCTGACTGCTTTTCTCCAATTAAAGCCTCAGTGAGATATTTCATTGCAGCATCTTTAACTTTTACTACTATATCTGTAGCAATAATTGTATCTCCGAAAGTTAGGGTCAAATGCATTTTTCCCGCAACTGTTACCACTTCCAATATTTTTTCTACTCCATCTGAGTATACAGCCGGTCCCATCAAGGCTTCCAAATGCAAGTTACCATAATCAACTGGAATATCTAATTTACCGAGATTACTAATTACAATACCTGTAAATATTTTATCTAAACCTTTCTTTTTCAGTAGCTTAGAAGCCATTTCATCGTTTAATTTTCCGTGTTTAGCAAAGATAAGCCCATCCATCAAAGATGGGGATAATAAATTTAATTTCTGGGACTGAAAAATATTTTTATCTGTCAGTTTTTGTTTGATTTTTCGATCCATCATTCGTACCATATCCCAAAAAGATTTTTTGGGGTTATATTTCAGCCTAAAATTCACGCCAGCTGAGGCATAAAAGCCAACAGCTTCGCCAATAGGTTGAGTGAGCCGACTTCTGAAATCAACTGGTATTAAAATATTTTGTAAATAATCCTGAGAACTACCTTGAATATCTGTTTGAGCGGCAAGAAATGCGGTATAAAGAGCACTATTAACGGTGACTTGTTCTTGATGACATCGAGAAACTAAGGTAGATGTTTGCGCTTCTGTTAATTCCCAGTTCAGTATTGATACTCTGTTATTCTGCCAGAATGTTTGATGAAGGTCTCTGTAATCGTTCTCATTAAAGGAGATTTTTTTGCGTGTCCATTTTTTGTTTATTCTTTTGACAATCAATTTGTAGAAGAAACCACCTGAAGCCGATAATGGAAGACAATCTTGCACTGCTGGTGGAATAATTGCTGGAGTTTCGACATCTTCATCAATGAAGATTATTTTCTAATAATCCTAAACTTACTGCCAAAGGTGGACCAACTATTTCGGTTCCATAGTCCTCTGCCAGTTTTGCTAATGATTGAGAATCTGTTTTTTCTGCTGGTAAAGATGACATTGTTTGGAAAAAACCTTCAGATCCTCCAGGGGTTAAAATGGCTATTATTCGTGCCGTCTCCTGCTGAAGGTTTATCCATGCATGGGGAGTACCTTTGGGAATGTAGACACAGTCACCACTTTTGGTTTCAAATGTTTCCTCTCCAATTTGATATCTGAGTTGTCCTTTCAGAATGTAATGAATTTCATCTTGCTGCAGATGAATATGGATTGGTAATCCTCCTAAATAACCAAATTCATTTTCTGCAAGATCTAATTGTCCGAATGTATCAGCACCAGAAAGCATGAATGTTATTTGCTCATTTGGAGCATATTCGTATCTTCGTCCTTTGTTGCTTGAAATGACCAGCCCCTTGCTCATAAATCTCCTCTAACTGTGACTTTTAGTTCTGGGATTGCCCATTTTACCGATTCTAGATTTTCTCTATTCCAGTAACAGGACATCTTGCTATCAACAGTCCGGACAATACTTACAGATGTAAATTTACAACTTTCTATGAGGTTTTGACTTTTTGGTTAGATGAGCCCAGTAATTTCTCTAGTTTATGTCCTTGCCACATCCATAATCCGGTAAGTGCCAAGATTGGGATAATCAGGACTCGCATGGATAGAAGAAATGCAGCTTCATTCCGCCAGGGAGAGTAGACAAATGTAAGGATTACTGCAGCACCAATCAAATGAATCCACCGCATCAAATCTCGAGTTCGCATTTCTTACCTCCCGATCGTTGATTACTAAAATTCTTATTTCTAAGTTTGAGAAAAAAATATGGGGAACTTGTGAGGAAAATTAAATATTTCTGAGGCAAATATTTCTTAGGCTTGTTCTTGAAGGATTTTATTCCCACTCAGATAAGACTCTTATTCTCTCCAATATTCCTCAAGTACTACATTAAATAGCAGTAACCACAGCCTTATTTGTTTTGACTTGTCCCCAAACAAATTGTCCGGTCATCAATTCCACTACATCCATTGCATTACCAATTACACCAGGAACACTAGGATAACCCGCACTAGCACCAACAAAGAATAGATTGGGCAGCTCTGTAGTATATCCCAAACGGTTTAAACCTACTTGTTGTGGTACTAATTTTGCACCATAAATATTACCCTGTGGTTGTCCCAAATAAAATTCACTGGTGGTGGGTGTACCGTAAACTTTCATCCGAGCATATTTATCTAGATCTGGGATTAATTCCCGCACGCTGGTCATAATATGTTGGTAAACTTCTCGCTTTTTAGCTTTATAGGCTTTCGGATCGGTTTTATGTAGAACTTTAAATGACTCATAAGGACAAACTGTAGCAATTTCTAGAATATGATGTCCTCGAGGTGCAATTCCCGGTTCATTTGTTTTCATTGTTGGACAAGACAAGAAAATCCACGGGTGACTCATATCACCTCGTAATTGTTTTTCGTACTCTGCATTCAAGTTACCTGTAGGATAATACCAAAGATTCCAATTACCGATGCCGTAATTTTCTGGCTCAAAGCGGCTATCCAAACCTAAATAAACATTAAAAGCACTACTGGAATATTCATAATCGGTCAAGCGTTTCAATTCCCGTTTGCTTAAGGCTTGGGAATCATGCATTAATTGCACAGTCAATTTAGGGTCGAGGTCACTAATGTAAGCATAGGTTGCTTGATATACACTACCATCAGCAATTATACTTTTGATTTTATCTTCATTAACTTGAATATGTTCTACTGGAGTTGAGAGTTTAACCACACCTCCACCTGCCGTAATTGCTTCAACAATGGTATTAACAAAATGCCTAAAGTGATGTTTGGGATAGTAAGCACCTTCTGAGTAGTCCCAAACTAGAGAGGTATGGGTTAATAAAGCAATTTCTTTTGGAGGTAAGGCATAATCGCCACTTTGTCCTGCAAGTACAGCTTGTAATTTAGCAGACAACCCTACGCGATCGTATAAATTTTGTAATGTCCAATTTCGCTTGAGAAATAGATGCCAATATTTTGGTAGTTTTAACCAGTCATACCATTTTTGATCAAACCAATGTACCTCTCGCACCAAGTCATGAATTTCTTGATGTAAGTGCTTGATTGTATTGCAGTACCGATTGATTGCAGATGTTTCCTCGGGGAACTCATAGAGTAGACGCGATCGCAAATTTTCCCATCCTAGAGGAATTTTAAAATCAACCTCCGGTGTAATCACTCGATCAATACAATTAGGGTCAAGGCTGTTAAAATCGACATCTCTTTCGATATAGTTTAAAAATTCAGTAATCGTATGACCGGAAGCACACTGGGAAATATAATGCACGTCTGCACAAAAGCTATATTCACCGTAGTCGAAAGTATGACAACAACCACCTGGTAAATAGTGTCTTTCAAGAACTAGAACCCGTTTTCCTTGTCTAGTCAAACATGCTGCTGTAGCAAGTCCTCCCAGTCCTCCTCCAAGAATTATGTAGGGCTTGCTGAATAAATACAAAAAGGTGATGGTTAATACATTATCAGACCCAAGGAATATATTCAGATGCAAGAAAACAGTCTAAAATAACTCAAAACCCTTGCATCACGGTGAGGAAGAACAAGGGGTGCAACTAGTATTTATGTACCGAAAAGAGGAAAAATCTCAAATATCACCTGAAAACTTTGAGCTTCCGTTTCAAGGAAAGTTATCAGAAGATAACCGTTGGGTAATCATGGCTTCTTTAGTACCATGGTCAGAGTTTGAAGAAGAATATTCTTCATTTTTTTCAG
>JGI1201J43222_100140_pt1 | contig 25255 bp, 15 predicted proteins | sample MastesBC008_FD_43222 | JGI IMG/M metagenome (IMG submission 43222) | reverse complement strand
ACCATAAAAACTAATACATTATTAGTTAAAGGTGGAGCAAAAGTAAGTACTAGAGCATTTCTTGAAAGTAAGGGAGGTAATTTGACCATTGATGCTAAAGATATTCAGCTTATTGGTACAAGCAAAGATGGTAGTTTTCGTAGTGGATTGTATACTGAACCATTTTCTGAAGACTTAAAAGGAACTGGGGGAGATTTGACCATAAACACTAATACATTGTTAGTTAAAGATGGAGCACAGGTGAGTGGTAGCACATTTGGTGCTAGTCAAGCAAGTAATTTAACTATTGATGCTAAAGACATCCAACTTATTGGTGAAGGCAAAAATGATAGATTCACTGGCTTGTTTACTAAGGCAGAATCCGGAACAACAGGAGATGCAAAAAATCTGTTCATTACCACCGATAGGTTATTAATTTCCAATGGAGCAACCATTTCAGTTACTAACGATGGAACAGGGGCACCAGGTGATATTAATATCAACGCTAGTTCCGTACAACTTGACAATGGCAAGATTGAAGCTGACACCAATTCTAACAAGAAGGTTGGCAATATTAAACTCGACATTGCAGATTTATTGCTGATGAGCAATGGTAGCCGGATTTCTACAAATGCGGGTGTAACTGAAACAAAGGGAAACGGAGGTAACATCACAATCAATATTCCCGATGGCTTTATTATTGCTACTCCAAATCAAAATAGTGACATTACTGCTAATGCATCTGAGGGTAATGGTGGAAGAGTTAATATCAACGCTACTGGTATTTTTGGCATCGCTCCACTAAGTTTAAAACAACTCTCCAGTTTACGTCCAGAGGATTTAGAACCAGGCGAATTACCAACAAACGATATCACAGCAGTTTCTCAACAAAACCCCAACTTGAGCGGCACTATTGAAATAGATGTACCAGAAAACCCTACTCAAGAACAGGAAGAATTACAAACAGATATTGTTGATGTGTCGCGGCTAATTGAGCAAAACCTCTGTCAAGCCAGTCAAAACAGTGAATTTGTTATTACAGGGCGTGGTGGTATACCTCAATCTCCCAAAGAGACTCTGGAAACTGATGCAGGTTGGGAAGATTGGCGGCTAATCCCTTTCAAAGAAAAAACCACAGCAGAAATAATACAGAAAGTAAATAAATCTGAAGTAAAAATCAAGGAAGAACGACCCAAAAAAATTGTTCAAGCTCAAGGTGTGACATTTAACTCCAATGGTGAGGTAGTCTTAACGGCAACTCCTAATAGTTCTGAACCATTAAATTCTGGCTTAAATGCTTTGAATTGTCATAATTTCGCAGGATGATGAATTTATTAAAACCTCTAGTTATACTATTGGCTCATCTTCAGAAATTATGCGGCGAAGCGTTCTAAAAAAGAGATTGCTTCTCTTAACGCCGAAATTGAAAAACGCTTGGTATCTTTTCAACCAGTTATGTTGCAAAAATAGGATTCAAATATTGAGGAGTATAAAATTCCTTGCTCAAAATTTCTTTTTTAAGCAGCAACCCCAAACAAATAATTAGTAAACAATATTATATTCAGCAACGCCTCAGCAACGCCATCGAGATTATGATTTGTTAACTTACCATTTCCATACATCACTATCAGAGAAAGATGCCCCAAAAAACTCTCTATACAAGTTACATCGTAATGTCACCTTATTACCAGAAATGTTGACTAATCCCATACTGTGCAACTGATAAGCTAACATCATTTTCAATTGCACTGGATTTTGAGCTGTAACAATCTGCTTAAGAGCCTTTGCTAAATCCAGATTTTGTTGTATGTTTAACCAGTGTTTTCGTAAATGATGACCATAAATCCCGGCTTCTGTAGTCGCTTCCGTTAAAATTTGTTCCAGGGAAATATCTGGATAAATTTTCAGGTGAGCGAAGGCTAACTCCAATAGATAGGGATGACCTCCTACAAGTTCCATTAGTTTTTCTAGCTTATCTAGATCCAGTAGAACTTCATGTTGTCTAGCAAAATTTATTACCTGCTCCCGGTTAAACTCCATTAACTCAATAGGTAAACCAACATTAAATGGAGATTGTTCAATATTGAGCCGGATGTAAACGTCTGTAGAATGAACGATAATTAATCGCAACTTTTTCCAAATTTTACGACTTCTTGCTTTTTCATACCAAGAGCGTAATAAGCCAAAAAAGTCTTCGTAAATTTGTGGATGAGGAAAGAGCAAATCTAAATTATCCAAACATAAAACCAGAGGATTTTCTGACTGAGCTAATAAATATTCTTCAAAATAAGTGGTGCTACTAACCTTCGCCCCCATTCCTTCTTCATCCCAGTATTCATCTAATTTATTGCCTAATCTCAGTTCTCGACCTAAGTTAATACAAAACCAACGCAAAAATTTATTAATATCTGTAAAATGAGTGCGAATATCTGCTAGTTCCAAGCTTAAGTTAACAGTGGAATAATTCTCCTGTGACAACTGATTCAGTATTCTTGTAACAAGATATGTTTTCCCCATAAAGCTAGGAGCTTTTATCCTGATTAGAGAGCCAGGTTGCTTGATTGTTTCATAACAAATTGATTCGATGGGAGGGCGCTCTACATATATATCCAATTTGGAAGTAAAATTTGTTGTTTTTTTCTCAACTAAAAGCTGTTTTTCTCCTAAGTTATGTTTTACTGAATCTGAATTTATAGAATCCAAATCTAGATTTATTTGCGAGACTGTATGATTTTGATTTTTATTAGCAATACTTTCTATAAAACTTGAAGTTTCTCTACAAGTAGATTGTTGTGACCAATATTTTTCTAAAACTTGTTTAAAATTACTTTTTTTAACCTTTTCATCTAGAGACTCTGTCAGAGATTTCCAAAGTTTTGGAGCTACATCTTGACTGATATAGCTTGTAGCATATTGATGCTGTGCCGCGATTGTGTCATACTCTTCTTTGTTCCATGCTCCTTCAATAATAATAATCTCAACTTTTGTCAAATATCTTTGGAGGTTGACATATAATAATTTATTTACTATTTTGATTGCTTCATCTAAGGTAAAATCACTCACGATTGGACCTCAAGCTAATAGTTTATGGTTATATAACCAGTAGCACAAAAATGCAATAAATTATAAAATTTCAAAGGATTTGGCAGCGGATGGGAACAACACGAAGGCTTAGAGGAGAAACTGAAGATGCAGTTGAAAAAATACCAGAACTGCTACTTCAAATCAAAAGTATATTTTTCATTGGCTTAAGCATTGGTATTTTAATTAACTATCCTACACTCGTACGGGCGAAATCTAATAATCCAATCAATAGTAAATTAAAAGAAGCAGCCTCAAAGCAGAAAGAACCACCCAATAGAGGAACCCCTATAACTAATGATGGGACAGGAAGTAGAGGTGATTGTCTACACAAACACAATAAACCACCACTAACTCGTTTGGTCGGTAGTAGAAATCTAAACTTAACTGTCAGTCAATATCCAACTTTTTGGATATATGTACCTTATACACGTGAAGAAGTCTCTGAGGCAGTATTTACCTTACAAAATGAAGATTCGGAAGTGTATCGGACAGATTTCGAACTACCTGAAAAACCAGGAATTGTCAGTATCAATCTCCCATCTACAGCCTCAATCGCAGTAGGGAAACAATATCGCTGGTATTTTGATATCAAATGTTCTGTTTCAGAGGTATCCGAGAAGTCGTCGATTCCTATTTCTTTAACAGGAGTAGTCAAACGGGTTGCAAAATCTTCTGCTTTTCAAAGCAAGTTAAAAAATGCTAAAACATCATTAGAACGCATGAAGATTTACGCAAATTATGGCATCTGGTATGAAACGTTAACAGAAATAGCTCAAATAAAGCAAAATAAACCACACAACAGTGCTTTAAATAAAATATGGTTTGAACTATTAAGTCAACCTCAAGTTGGCTTAGAAAAAATCGCTTCAGAGCCAATTTTGGGAAACGTAAAATCTAATTCTATAACCAATTTCCGACTAAAATAAAAGCTGCCCAATGATAAGGACGATTGTAGTCTGTATCCGGATAGTTTTTGAGAAAAGCAAGCTGAATATTTCGTAGTGCTTCCGCTTTTGTTATTTGGGGATTCTTAAACTGTTTGTATAATTTAACCATAAATTCAGCTGTGGAAGCATCATTAACCTGCCAAAGACTACCCAAAGTACTTTTTGCTCCTGCACGAATTGCAATTCCAGCCAATCCTAAAGCTGCTCGTTTGTCGCCAGTGGCTGTTTCACAAGCACTCAGAACTAATAGTTCAATCGGACTTATTATACTCTGGTTTTTTACCTGTACCAAAGTATCAAAATCTTTGACTTTGATCGGCTTATTCCAGTCTAGAATAAAAGTTTGCTTGGGGTTAGAACTAAATTGACCGTGGGTAGCAATGTGGAGGACATTAAATTTTTCTTTTTCAAGCTGATTTTGGATCTTCTCTTGAAGAAAATCTTGATTTTCCAGCTTTCGACTCTGATTAACCTCACGGCTAATTCCCAATAATTCATCGTCAATATTTTTTAAGGGAGAGAAGCCCTTTTGTTCAAAGCTCGGAGCGTTATTTGCTCCAGCAGCTAATAAATTTAGCTGTTTTTTTAATAAAGGTTTGGGAGCTAATAATTGTAAACCAGGGGTTACAGCAACAGCATATCTCTCTATCAGATACTTTTCTCCATCAAATAGTATTGATATAGGAATATTTTGTAATGAACCATCCAAGACAAAAACTAAAGTTTTGATTTTACTTTTATCTCGAACAATAGACTTTTCGAGTTCGGTTTCGAAGGGTTTAATTAGCCAATCGTAAACTGTTTTAGATAATTGTTTAATTTTGCTGGGATGGGTGCTTCTAATTCTCACAAGTTCTTGTAATTCTGTGATGACTTCATCAATTTGACTTAGAGATATATTTTTATTTGTAAAATTACGGAGGTTATCTTCACCGGGTAGTTTTAATATCACCTCTAAGCGATTTTTGAGAAACATTGGATATATTACTGCTGTATTAGGATCCAAATTATCAATATTTACTACCTCCGGTTTAGCACAAGCATCTCCAAAAAAGTTATCTAATTCTGCTAACTGAAGTTTTTCAATAACATCACGAGCTTTGATTAAATTTTCCTTCTTAGGATCAGGAGAATCTAATAACAGATTAACTAATTCTCTATATATTGGTTCTACGTTATCACGAAAAGAAAACTGAATATCTGGGGTCAGAACAGCCAAATCACTTCGTAAATCTGTGATGATATTAAAAGCTTGAGTATAATATTTAATTGCTTCGGGAATCGCATGTTCAAATTTCAAAATTCTTCCCATTTGCCATTGCCACTGATAGGCTATATCCCATGCACTAATCCCTTGAGCAATAAGTATCCCACGCTCAGTCATTTTCTTCGCCTTTGACCATTCATGATTTTTTTCATATAAACTTCCTAGAGTTCCAGTAGCATAGGATTCTGCTCTTTGGTCATTTAATTTTTTTGCATGATGGATGGCAGTATCTAATATTTGAGAAATACTTTGATAAGTATTAAAATAATTATCAATTGATTTTTTTTGCTCATTGTCCAGCTTCATTAGATTTTCTGCTAAATTTACACATGCATATATTGAAGAGCGACTCACAGGTAACTGCTTGAGTGATTTAAATATTTCGGGTAATAAACTCCAAGCTAGTTCATTTTTCTTCGTTTTAACTAGCAGACTTAACTGATTTAACTTTGCTTGAACTTCAATAGTTGGCAAATTAGTTTTTATAGCTGCTTGTTGATATAAACTTAAAGCTGATTGAATATATTTTTCTGCACCTTGTGGATTTTTTAATTCTTTTTCTTTCATTGCCAAGGCTAAATTTGTATTGCCTAAACTAAGCAAAATTTTACTTTCATTTTGTGGTGAATTTTGTAATGATGATTCCTTGGTATCATCTATTTTTCTTATTATTTCTAAACTTTCTTCTAAAAGTTTTTGAGAAGAATCTAATTCTCCCTTTTGTCTGAAAATATTACTGAGATTATGCAAACCAGCTACCTTTACTGGAGATTCTGGTAATGCTTGCAGCTTTTCTTGTATCGAATTTAATAAGTTATAACTGCGCCGGTAAAATCCTAAAGTTTGTAAAGCTTGAGCTTGATTAATTTGACTGCCGATCGCGCCTTCAGAGTCACTCGCAGAAGTATAAAGCAATTCAGCTACTTGAAAACTTTCTAGAGCCTTTTGAGGATCGCCAATCTTCCACTGTAAACGTCCTTGACTGTTGAGAACCTGAGCACGAACCCGCTTAAAATCTTTACCTTGAATGTCTAGTTGATCTAACAAAGATAAACTTGTGTTGATTGCTGTCTTAGCTTCTTGAGTGCGTCCTAACTCCTGATAAACTAAAGATATGAAGCCCAAGGTTTGTGCTTCCCCAAGTACATTTCTTCTTGCCTTGTAAACTTTGGCAACTTTTTGCAATACCTTTGCAGCTTGAGAAAATTGTCCTGCATCATAATATTTTTTGCCTGTTTGCACTGAAGCCAGTAGAGAATTCTGAGTTGGAGTCGCTGGTAGTGCCGTAATTTGAGGAAAGAATTGGATACTGAAATTAAGAACAAATCCTAAAACAGCAATAAATGTAAATTTAATCAAGCGTTTCATACAAAAATAGGGGTAGTTTGAAAACTCAGTGAATTTATATCATGTCAAGTAGTTGGGATTGACACTTCCCTGACTCTTTAAACCTCGCTAATTCTTGGTTTATCAAGTAAGTCGAGGGATATTTGAACGCAGCAAGCTATTCACCATAGATGGGTACTAACGATTCACTATCGCCACTTGCTCCACCAGACTTGCACCCTTACGGGTTCGGCAAGTCGCTCATGGGGGAGACCCCCAAGACCGCGCTGTCTCACCAAACAGAGTATAGGTTGCAACTCCCCGAACATTAGCTCTTGCTTGCCCAACAGTACCTTTTAAGGTTTCTCCATAATCCTTAATAATGTTATGGATCTATAAGACTGGATAAAAAATATTTGATTTTCTAAATGTATTCAAAATTATGATTTAGTAATTGTTTTTTTAATCAATATGAATTTCAATTATATATATTCAATTATCTAATGCAGTCACAAAGCAGACTGGTAATAATATCATCAAAAACTTTTAAAATAGTTATTACAAATCATTACACTGGCAACGCTACCCACCAACACTAAAGCTGAGGGAACTAAAGGTAACCAAGCAGCATTTACTACCAACAACACCCAACAGCTACCATATAAAATCCCTAGAGCCACACACCCAGCAAATCTAATTTTCAGTGGCGTTCGCAAACTCCAAACCAGTAAACCTCCTATAAATGACCAGGAGTAAATCCAGATGATTTCACCTGCTTCTGATAAAGACCAAATCAAAGGTCGATTATCCAGTACTGCACTGAGAATATGACTCACCATATGCGCCTGATTTTCTACACCACTCATTGTTTTGACCGACCACCCACCACTATAGGGTGTGCGCCAATTATGGTCATTGAAACTCTGAGCGACTGTACCAATAAGGACTATACGATTTTTTACTAAATTGGTATCAAACTGATTATTGAGGACTTGTTGTAGGTTAAGTTTCTCAGCAATTCTTGAATTCGCTCGGTAATTAAGTAATACTTGGTGACCCTGGTTATCAATCTTGTGGTAACCTCCCGTATTTGTTTCCAAAACTTTGAAGACAGTATTACCTAACTTCAAATAATTATCTGGAGTAAATTCAAGTTGTATCCCCTTATCATTCAAGTACTTCATTGCTAATTGCCAACTAAAAGCGTATTTACTTTGACAAGGTGATGCTTCATTTACAGCTAATAAATGGCGACGAATTACATCATCGGAATCCAATAAAATGTTGTTAAATCCTTGACGTTCTCCAGGGACTTCTGGAGGAGGGGGAACACCAGGACTTCCGTATTTGCAAATAGAAAATAATTTATTACTATTTCGCATTCTTTTAATTAATTCCTGGTAGTTCCCTTTTACAGGACGATCGCGGAAAATATCTAAGCCAATAACTTTCGCTCCATAGTTTTCTAATTTTGTCAATAGTTGCTCTAAAGAACGGTTAGATAATGAGCCTTCTCTATCGTCATCTTTAAGTTGGGATTTAACATCCTCTTCTGTGATAGTAACTAATAAAAGCCTTTGATCCGATTCTTCGATGGGTCTAAGTTGCATTAGATGATCGAAAGCATTTAATTCCCATGCTTGCAATAAACCCAGAAATCGCATACCTACCACTAAGCTAGCAGTTACCATACTTGCAGCAACTGCAGTCCAAGGTGATACTGAAGTAGGTCGGGATTTTTCTGAAGCTTTGAGGTTTTCCCTAACCCAATCAAGATTAAAGATAGTTGCATAGATCTGGTTTTTAACGACTAAGCTTCCCCTCTCTTGACTAACTAAACCAGATAGACACAATTTCACATACTCTTGAGATTTTTTGTCAGTGATTTTCTTCTCTGTAAGTATTTTTCTATATAGTTGCAGCAATTTTTCACTGGAACAATTATTCCTATGTGTTAAAATCCCATCAACTTTACGGGTATCGCCTCTGTTGTGACAAAGCCGATCGCGAATTGTTCTAAGATGTTCTGGTTCATCTTGAAATTCCCAATCTGTAACTATTCTTTGTTGTACTAACTGCTTGATCCATTCTTTCTCAGCACCAGCAGGGATAACAGTTTGACTGTTTTGAACTAAGGAACAAAGTTTCTGAGTCAAAAATGGTTGTCCTTGTGTCCAATACAAAATTTCTTTTAAGATAACTTGGGGATTTTCAACTTTGTGTGTCAATCCTTGAGCTAAAACACTGCTTTCATTTAATTGAAAACCCTTGAGTTCAATTCCTCGACCGATATTAAAGGGAGTAGAATATTTATCTTGAATCAGATTGTTAGGTGCGACAACACCTAACAATGCAAAAGTAAGTCTTCTATATTCTGGTTTAGTTGCTCGCTTATCGTAGCAATTACGAATTAAGGCAAAAAAATCATCAGTAGGAAAACTTAAGCTCAGAACACTATCAGTTTCATCAATGAATACAACAATATCTTGACTAATCTGCACCAACAATACTGTTTCAATAAATTTCCCCAACTGCTGGATAGGTGATAAGTCTTCTTGTTCGCGCAACCAACTACGGCGATTTACCTTTAAGTTAAAACCACTGATTAATTCCTGAATGATACCGCCATACCATTGTTGTGGCGTAATTTTCCGAAAACCAATTCCGGTCAATTCAATCTCTGTACAAGTAATACCTTGAGATTGTAACTTATGCATAGTCTGTATCCGTAAGCTAGACTTGCCCATCTGTCGGGAATTAAGAACATAACAATATTCCCTTGCTAACAAAGCATTGTAGAGTTCATTATCTGCTTGGCGTACGACGTAGGTATGAGCATCAGGAGGTAAACTTCCTCCGACTTGATATTGATAGGGGGCATTGAGTGAAGTTTTCATAATTAATGTTTTATACCATATCCCTCTATGAGGGTGGGATTTTGAAGTTCGAGCTTACTACATTAGCTATATTTATCTTAATTATTTCGCCGATCATCAGATTAGCAAAATAAAAAAATTGAATAAATTACTTTTTCAAGATAAATGTTTACTTGTCAACAATGAGTCAATTATTGATTAATATAATCACTTTTACTATAAAAATATATATCTGAGGGGATATAAAATTTCAAAAACCTTTAGATTTGCTGCGATCAAATATAAGTCGAAAACTTAGTAAAGTTAGCATTGTAGCAGTAAAAAAGACGGTATTTTTACCTGAATTTATTTGAATTACCTGAATTTAAATTCAGTAATATCAGGCTGAACTTAAGTCAATATTACTGAATTCACCCTGAACTATTAAGTTGGATAGTCAATCATAATTAATTTATAGAAAGCAAGAAAAGCTTTTTAGCTTTTAGACTTATAACCTTATTTTCTCAATACTGGCTAACGGGACTCGGACAAAAAAGGAGTGGGAAACAGCCTTAAAGCCAATCATGACAAGGGGTTAACTTCAAAGTGCTAAAAATCGCTCTTAGCGTTGTGTGGCGTTAGCCATAACCTAGATGTATTTATAAATAAAACAACCAATTCTATGTAAAAGTATTGACTTATAAAGCTTTGAAGCTATTTTTTGAATTAAAAAATGTCTAAGTTCTGTTAGTCAGTTTAACTCATCTACAAAATTACCCTATAGGCATAGGTGCGATATATGAGAATATTAGAGGCAGAAAGTTCTTCTATGAATCCAAAAGAAGTGCTTCAATTTACTGATACCTTAGTTTTTACCAAGCTAGGAGTACATTTGAATGACTTACAGAGACTTATAATTGAATCTACTTGCTCTGGTTCTCGTCAAGGTTACGAACAGATAGCCAAAACACATGGCTATTCACCAAATTACTTGAAGCAAGATGTTGGACCGAAATTATGGCAACTTCTTTCTAGTGTCTTTGGGGAAAAAGTTAAAAAGAACACTTTTAAAAGTGCGATTGAGAGACAGTTAGGTATTGTAAATCGCTTTTCTTCTTCATCTCCTGACCCAGCGAACACAAATATAAGAGAACAGCAAGAGACTTCAAAACAAACAAATTTTGCTAGTTCACTCAATCAAGATACATTAACTTTAGATGTTCATAAAAACTTGGTAAATAATTATTGCCATGATTGGGGAGAAGCTCCTGATGTTTCTGTATTTTATGGGCGTAATAAGGAGCAAAATACTCTTGAAGAATGGATAAATACCTATAATTCTCGAATCATCGGTATTGTGGGAATGGGTGGAATTGGTAAGACCCATTTATCCGTAAAATTAGCAAAAAGGATGCAGAATCAATTTGATTTTCTCATTTGGCGTTCGTTACAAAATGAACCCTCTTTAGAAGATATTTTAAACAGTTTACTGCAATCTATTCGTAAAAAAGAGAGAGTAGAATTACCTGAAAGTGTAGATGGGAAAATATCTCTTCTACTTGAATTTTTACGTAAACATCGTTGTTTGTTGATATTGGATAATATAGAAACTATTCTGTGTAATGGAGAAAATACAGGTTGCTACAAGCCAGGTTTTGAAGATTATGGTAACTTCTTCAAACTTTTAGGAGAATGTCATCACACTAGTCACTTGATCATCACTGGTCGTGAAAAACCAAAAGAACTTGCTCTGATGGAAGGGGAAAATTCATCAGTTCAATGTATACATTTAAGTGGTTTGAGTACTTCAGCAGGACAAAAGCTATTGCAATTTAAAGGTTGCTATTCTTCTGGCGAAGATGGATATGAATACCTGGTAGAGCAGTATTCAGGAAATCCTTTAGCGCTCAAAATAGCAGCAGTTGCAATTAAAGAATTATTCCAAGGAGATATAAAAGAATTTATTCAATATAAAACCTTGTTACTTGATGAAATTTGTAACCTTTTAGGACAGCATTTTTATAGAATATCTAGCTTGGCAAAATCTATTTTATACTGGTTAGCAATTCATCGCGAACCAGTATCCATAGCTCAATTATTATTAGAAATCTATCCCTCAGTTCCGCGACAAAAGGTAATGGAGACACTGAAATATTTGGTTCAATCTTCCTTAGTTGAAAATAGGGGTAATAAATTTACATTAAAACAGATCGTTATGGAATATGTTATAAACTCGTTAATTGATAGAGTTTGTGAAGAAGTTGTAACAGGGGAATTAGATTTACTCAAAACCCACGTTTTGTTGAAAATTGAAATTCATTGTTCAACCAAAAAAGCTCATATTAATCTTATAACTAAAACAGTAATAGAAAAACTAATTACTATATTTAAAAACCAAAGTGATTTAGGAAAAAATCTAAAAAATCTTCACTTAGAAATTGAGAAATATTATGAGGATAAATGTGGATATTTATATGAAAATATTTTCAATTTAATTTGTCACATACCAAATAATTTAATTGGAAGTTCACTTTATAATTACAAATTTCTCAATGACAAAGAAGCTAGTTAGTAGTACAGTAGGTCTACTTGACTTTAAGCTGGTTCAAACTCAAATAATTCACTCAGGATTGCTGATAAATAGACAATAACTTTCAAAATTATTTAAATCCTAGGGACACAAAATTAACTACAAATATTGAAGAGGTTGTTTAAATTATGCCTAGAATAATTTCTATTCATTCATACAGAGGTGGTACAGGTAAGTCGAATTTAACAGCAAATATAGCTGCAATAGTTGCTCGTAAAGGATATCGAGTTGGTGTCATAGATACGGATATTCAGTCACCTGGGATTCATATTCTCTTCGGTTTAAATGACAACACTATAAAACACACCCTGAATAACTATCTCTGGGGTCAATGTCCTATCCGCGATGCAGTTTACGATGTTACATCTGTTCTTCAAGAGAAAGTAAACAATCACGGCAGTATTTATTTGGTTCCTTGTAGCACAAAATTGAACGATATTTCCCGTGTATTACGCGAAAGGTTTGATGTTGAACTGCTGCTAGAAGGTTTTAAAGACTTAATTAAAGACATCAAGCTTGACTATTTATTTGTAGACACCCATCCTGGTCTGACCCAAGAAACCCTGATTTCACTTACAACTTCAGATATTGTTATGTTAATACTTCGACCAGATCAACAAGATTTTCAAGGTACTGCAGTCACAGTTGATGTTGCTCGCAGGCTAAAAACACCACTACTATTACTTACGATTAATAAAGTCTTAACTGATTACGACTTTAACGATTTGAAAAAGAAAGTTGAATCAACTTATGAAGCTCCAGTCGCAGGGATAATTCCTGAATCAAAAGATATCTTGCGACTTGGTAGTAGCAGTATATTTTGCCTAACCTATCCAAATCATCCAATTTCTCAAGCCATAGATGGAATAGTTAAACATATTATTTCATAAAAAAATTCATTCACAGCTAAGTTTAATTAATTTATGCCTTATACACGAATAGTAACTGGTAAAAAAACCACTTTATCTAAAAGTTTCACTTTATTGATGTTGCTAATTTTTGTTGTTGGAATTAGTTTGAGTGGTATAACTTTAGCTCGTGTTTTAAATTCAAAAGCACAACATGAAGTTGCTTCGACTGCAAATGTAGTTATGGATATTTTGAGTTCTGCTCGTGATTATACAAACAATGAACTTGCTTCTCAACTTCAAGAACGTATAAAAGCTAATGAATTTGTACCTCAAGTAATTCCTTCTTATAACGCAAAAAGTATTTTTAAAATTCTACATCAAAACCATTCATCCTATGCAGAATATAAATATAAAGAAGCAATGCTCAATCCCACTAATCCTGAGGATAAGGCAAATGAATTTGAAAGGAAAATAATTAAGCATTTTACTCTCAAACCAGATATTCCACAGATTGAAGATTTTACTTTTCTTAAATCTGGAGAAAAATTTTTTTATACTGCTTCTCCTATAATTATTAAAGACTCTAGCTGTCTTAAATGCCATAGTATTCCTGCTGAAGCTCCAGAAGAAATGATTCGCTTATATGGGGCTAATAATGGTTTTGGCTGGAAATTAAATGAAGTTTTAGGAACTCAAATAGTTTATATTCCAGCTAATATTGTTATGCGAAAGGCTATTCAAGCATTGTTATGGGTATTAGGAAGCATAGCCCTTATTTTTGCAATTACTATTTTTGCAGCTAATTTTTGGCTAAAAAGATATGTTGTTAACCCTGTTAGGGAGGTTGTTGAAGTTGCAGAAGCTGTGAGTATAGGTAATATGGATGCTGAGTTCAAAAGTGCATCGAACAATGAAGTTGGTATTCTTGTAGAAGCTTTTACAAGAATGAAAGTTAGCTTAGTAATGGCTCTTGAAAGATTAGAAGAATATCGTTTAGGAAATCGTCGAAAAGATGATTCCAATCGTAGATAAATTAAATAATATACAGCATTATAGATTTATGAATAGGCAACAATTACGCGCTCGTATTTTAGCTGAATTTGGTGCAAGTGATTCAGAAGTTACAGAACTATTGAATTACAACGAAAATATTTTTGAAAGTCATAAATGTAAACTTCCCCAAACTTTTCCTCCAGTACCAGAAGCTCATATTGCAGCTTGGGAAAAATATGTGATAGAGGCTGAAGAAATAGGGTCACACGAAGTCTTAAAAAATACTTTTGTACAATTACAATTTCCCATACTATCGGGTATTAGCAAAACAGAAGAATATCGTGCTGCAACTCGTCAAGGAGGATTTGCGAGTATTAGTAAAAACGTTGTAAATATAGTTTTTAAAGAACCAGAAAAATTACAAATAAAAATACACGAAACCCTTGCAGGCTTTATTCCCGTAATAATTGCTGGAAACCGTCAAGATTTTGTAACTTTAGTGCAAGCAATTACCAAACAGAATGAACCGCAACCGGTACCTGACTCAATGGGGGCTTGTATTGTTAGTGGCTACAATAACTGGAATCGTATTTACCAATATCAAAAACAATGGAAAGCACAACAAAATAATGACTCTGAATCGGAGTGGTCGAATGAATTTAAACGTTTGATCCCACGCAAAGAATTATATCAAGATAAATTTATTATTCTTAGCACTGGTCCCTACAGCAATGTACCAGCGAACAAATTAGGATTAACCAAAATGCAATGGCAGCAAATGTCTTTAAAAATTCGCTTAGAGCATGAATGCACCCATTACTTTACTCGCCGCTTTTTTGGATCTATGCGTAATAACTTATTAGATGAATTAATAGCTGATTATCGAGGTATTGTAGCTGCTATTGGTAGCTATCGTTCTGACTGGTTTCTCCATTTCATTGGTTTAGAATCATTCCCCAATTATCGCGAAGGAGGTAGATTACAAAATTACCGGGGAGAACCTCCACTCAGTGAAGGTGCGTTCAAAATTCTTCAAACTTTAGTCGTATGTGCAGCAAAAAATTTGGAGAATTTTGATAAACAGTTTTTTGCTCAGTCAAGAACATTAGCCAACGAACTTTCTATGCTATTAACATTATCAAAATTAACACTAGAAGAATTAGCAAGTTCACAAATCACCCACACCCTTCTATGATGAGGGTTTTGCTCGAAGTCTATCAAAACAATATCTTAAAAAGAAAGGCATATGATAGAAACTCTACTGAAAAAATTAAATGATAGTGATATTAATTGGATAATCTCTAATAGTCGGAAACAAAGACTTAGTCCTGATGATATACTCATCCATCAGCGACACCAAGCTGAATGTTTATACATAGTTTTAGAAGGTACTTTTAGCGCTATTATCAATAGGAATCCTAACAGTACTTTAGCTGGAGTTTTCGCTACTCTGGAAAGTAACGACGAGTTAGAAGAAGAAATAGGGCGTTTTTTTGCTGGCGAGGTTTTAGGTGAGGCTTCTTTGCTAAATTTTAGCCCCTCAGCAACTACGGTTAAAGCTATAGAAGATTCTGTTGTTTTATCCATATCTAGTCGTGACTTACGAGCAAAACTACGGCAAGATATTGGTTTTGCTTCTCGCTTTTACCAAGCAATTGCCATTTTACTTTTAGAGCGCTTTGAACGCTTGGTTAAAAAATTTACAAGTCGTCGTAACGTCAAAATTCCAGCACTGCAAGATGGTCCGATGCTTTTCGGGGAACTCAGCGACAGTGATGTAGATTGGATTATCGAACACAGTTACTTAGAGACTATATCTCCTGGTACTGTTTTAATTCGTGCGGGTAGAGCAGTGGAAAATATATACATATTAATACAAGGGAGTATGTCTGTATATTTTAAAGAAGAAAATACGCGAACCCTTACTAATGTTTTTTCATTATTAGAAACCTCTCCTGAAGAAGAGTCACCAGGATATGAAATAGCCACATCTTCTGTTAGCGAGATTATTGGCGAAACGACCCTTGTTGACAATCGGTTACCAAATTATACGTTTACAGCCCTCGAAACTTCCAAAGTTTTAGTAATTAAAAAACAACTATTATTTGTAAAACTTCAGCAAAATTCGGCGATTGGCGCTCGTTTTTACCGACTAATTTCAATACTAATTTCTGTTAGGTTACAAAGCTTAATTAATCGTCTTGGATACGGTAGAAGTTCTTACGGAGTAGGGCACAGACTATCAGAAAACTTGCAATATGACGATGAAATTGATGTGAACTTAATGGATAACCTTTTTACAGGAGGTGCAAGATTTGACTGGATGCTCAAACGCTTAAAAGTTTTATCTTAGTTAAAACATAAAAATACATAATTAATAGTCATGGTATCTCAAAGCAAACAACTTTTTCGTCAGGAATCACTCGAACGCTTATCTTCTCCAGAGAAACTTGACCAAATGATGCAAGTGGTTAGTCCCAAAGCCTGGCTACCACTAACGACAATGGGATTTTTAGTTACTTCTGCTTCTATCTGGAGTGTTGTTGGTCGTATCCCGATGAATGTTAATGGTCAAGCTGTACTAATTCGACCCCGGAATGTAGTACCTTTTAAAGTCATAAATGAAGGTCGAATTTTAACGTTGAATATTAAGCCGGGAGATAGAATTAAAAAAGGAGATGTTATCGGCACAATTGACGTACCACGAATCAGACAACAACTACGTCAAGAAGAGTTTAAGCTGAGTGAACTGCTTACTCAAAATAAACAAACTGCCGAACTGGATAAACAAAAACTTGTTTTACAACGTAATAACTTACTGAAACAGCGACAAGATTTAATGAACAACTTGGAAGCTACTCAAAAATTCAGACCTATCCTACGAGAGAAAAGTCTTGAATCTATAGCTCAAAGACGTTCAAGTCTCCAATTGACTTTAAAACAAGCGAGAAAATTAACACCCAAACTCAAGCGACGCATCGAGATTCGTCAAGCTCTCAGAAAAGAAAAAGCAATTAGTGAAGATATATTATTGCAAGCAGAGCAACAATTGGACGAAAATCTTACTAAAATCGCTGAGTTAAAAGCTCAAATTAAAGAGAACGATCGTCAAGAAACTGATGCAGAATCTCAAAACTTACAAAATCTCAACTCTATTCGACAAATTAATACTCAAATTGACCAGCTTGACGTCCAACAAGCTCAATTAAATCAACAACAATTAGAAAAAAGTATTCAAAGAAAAAACCAAGTTAAAGAAACTAGACAAAAAATAGAACAACTGCGTTTAGAACTCAAAAAGAAAAGCAAAATTGTTAGCGGATACGATGGTCGAGTTTTAGAAGTTCCCATTGCTTCGGGTCAAGCAATTGCTCCTGGTTCACGTCTTGCATCCATCGAAATTGTTGATCCCAACGCTAAACTGATGAGCGTTATGTATTTTGCTGACAAAGATGGTAAACAAGTTAAACGCGGGATGAATGTACAAGTTACTCCCAGTACAGTTAAACGCGAGCGTTATGGTGGAATACTTGGCAAAGTAAAAGAAGTAACTCCGTTTCCCGTTACAAATCAAGACATGACAGCAGTCATAGGAAATGAAAATATTGCTAACAATATTGCCCAAACCCTTTCTAATAGTGGTGGTTCTGCTGTACAAATTTTTGCAGAACTGGAGAGGGATTCCAGCAACCCTAGTCGTTTTCAATGGTCTTCTTCTGAAGGACCTGAATTAAATATATCACCTGGTACCACCGCACAAGTACGGGTGCAAATTGGAGAAGTTGCTCCTATTTCTTATGTAATTCCTATCTTCCGTTCTTTAACTGGTCTTCAGTAGCACCAAACTCACAAAAACATACTTTAATATTGCATGAATATATAATTCTTATGAATATTAGTAGTGCTTTCGAATCTGTTAAATCTTTTTTTAAAAATCAACCGAATCGCGTTCGTACTCCTGCTATCCTCCAAATGGAAGCAGTGGAATGTGGTGCTGCTTCATTAGCAATTATACTGGCTTATTACGGTCGCATTGTTCCCTTAGCCGAACTACGGAGCGAGTGCGGTGTTTCACGGGATGGTAGTAAAGCCTCAAAGGTGCTTAAGGCCGCAAGATTTTATGGCTTAGAGGCTAAAGGATTTAAAAAGTCTTTGCAAGACTTGAAAAATTATAAGCCACCCTACATTGTTTTTTGGAACTTTAACCACTTTTTGGTTGTAGAAGGTTTTGCTCAAGATTACGTTTATCTTAGCGATCCAGCGACTGGTCGTCGTAAAATCACTTGGAATGAATTTGACCAAGCTTATACGGGTGTTGTTCTCTTCATGGAACCAGGTTCCCAGTTTAAAAAAGGTGGTCGAAAAAAGAGTATTATGGCTGCTTTGGCTTCTCGTCTTCAAACCTCCCAAACTGCAATTATATTTTGTTTAATTGCAGGGGTTGTATTGACTATACCAAGGTTAGCTGTACCTGCTTTTTCTCAAGTGTTTGTCGACGAAATTCTTGTAGCAAATCGTCAAGAATGGTTACGACCAATGCTTTGGGCAATGTTGTTTACAGCTTTAACCCAAGGATTGCTCGCACGTATGCGGTTTGTTTACTTGCGGCGATTAATGGTTAAGCTATCGGTTGCAATGTCTGGTAATTTTCTTTGGCACACCTTGCGATTACCTATTGGATTTTACGCACAGCGCTTTACGGGGGAAATCAGCAGTCGAAATGAACTCAACGATAAAGTTGCTGAGGTACTTTCAGGAAGTTTGGCAACTACTATTATTGATTCTTTAATGATAATTTTTTACGCTCTGATTATGAGCGTTTATGATTGGCAATTGACATTATTGGCTATTTTTTTTGCAGCCTTAAACTTTTTTGCACTGCAAACATTATCACGCAGTCGTGTTGATGCCAACATGAGGGTTGCTCAAGAAACTGGAAAAGTTGCAGGTGTTGCCATTGGTGGTATCCAATCAATAGAAACAATCAAAGCCAGTGGTTTGGAGTCGGACTTGTTTGCTAAGTTTGGTGGCTATTACGCGAAAATGTTGAACGCTCAACAAGAATTAGGCCTACCTAGCCAAATTCTTTCAAATTTACCAGTCTTTTTAACATCATTAGCAACAACTTCTATTTTAGTCGTTGGTGGTTTCAAGGTAATGGGTGGTGGTTTGAGTATTGGGATGTTAGTTGCTTACCAAACCCTTACCCAAGAATTTCTCACACCAGTTAATAATTTAGTAAATTTCGGTAGCACACTTCAAGAACTAGAAGCAGATCTAAACAGACTTGACGACGTGCTGGAAAATCCTCTCGATCCAGAGTCAGAACGTACTGTTAGCAAAGAGATTGATAATCAAGGTTTTATTATTCAAAAAGATTCATTTCAGCTACAAGGTTATGTAGAACTACAAAATGTCAACTTTGGTTATAGTAGTTTGGAACCACCACTAATCGAAAATTTAAACTTAACTATTAGACCGGGTCAACGAGTTGCATTTGTTGGAGGTAGTGGTTCTGGGAAGTCCACCGTTGCCAAACTCGTTACCGGTCTTTATCCAGTTTGGGATGGAAAAATTCTCTTAGATGGTACACCTAGAAACCAAATTCCTCGTTCAATTCTGGCAAATTCACTGGCAATGGTAGAACAAGATATCTTTGTATTTGCGGGAACAGTCCGAGAGAATCTTACACTTTGGGACCCAACAGTACCAGAAGAAGACATAATGCGCGCTTGTCAAGATGCAGTAATTCATGACCTTATATTAAATATGCCTGGAGGCTATGACACTCAACTAGCAGAAGGTGGTGCAAATATGAGTGGGGGACAACGTCAACGATTAGAGATTGCCAGAGCTCTAGTGAGAAATCCAGCAATCCTAGTACTAGATGAAGCTACAAGTGCCCTCGACGCAGAAACAGAATTAATCATTGACCGCAACCTAAGACGACGGGGTTGTTCCTGTATTGTCGTTGCCCACCGTCTAAGTACCATTCGCGACTGCGATGAAATTATTGTTCTAGAACGTGGCAAAGTTATACAAAGAGGCACCCACGAAGAACTACGTCATCAAGGTGGAGGATATGCTCGCTTGATCCGCAGTGAAGAAGCTTAATTTTCTCCTTACTAAAAGTATTCGCTTCTATCCAGAAAATTTGAGAATCATTATTGATGTTTTGCTTTCATAAAACTTAAAAGTTAAGCTTAAAATTAATAACTCATGGTTGAATTAAATTACTGTAAATTAACTCAACAACTTAAAGGCAATCAACCTTTACTATTAGATGACCCCCAAAAAATATGGTTAGTCAAATCAGGTACATTAGCTCTATTCGCCACAAAAGTTACTGATGGAGAAGCAAGAGGTAACCGCCATTACTTATTTAGCGTTGCTGAAGGCGAAGTTTTATTTGGTACCCAATTATTTAATGAATGGGGTATTTTAGCAGTAGCTATCGAAGAAACCGAATTTTTACCATTACCAATCAGCGATTTTTTTGCTGAAGTAGCAAAGGCTGACCCACGAGCATTAACTTCTTTAGAAGATTGGATTAAACATTTGGCAGATGCTATCAATGACAATTTGCTACAGTTGCCTATGAATTTGGTACAACCTGATAAGTCGCGCTACTTATCATTACAAAATCAACAGATGCTTTCTCCTCCGACCAATCAAGTTCTTTGGGTGTATTTAGCAGATAATAACGCTAAATGGATGAGTATTGATAACTTGGAATTAAAAGATAGTTCCGGGATTTTTCCGTTAGCCTACCCAATGTGGATAGAGGCAGAAGATTTGCTGGAGGTAAAAATTTTTCGCACCTCAGAGTTGGATGATTTTGAGCAGTTGTCCAGCAGTTTAATGAAGTTACATCGCTATTTTTTGAACTACCTAGATCTAAGAATCGATCAAAAAATAGAGGAGGATTTTCAACGTTTTCAACAACGACGAAAACTTAATCGTCAGGTAGCACAAGTAGCTTTAGGTCAGTTAACAGATGTATTAAATCCTCAAAAATCTGGCTTCTTCCAAGAAGGGACAGCATTATTGATTGCTGCAGGAGCAGTGGGTCGAGCGATGGGAATAAATGTTAACCCTCCTGCTCAGTCGGAAGATATGGGTAGAGTTAGCGACCCTTTAGAAGCAATTGCTCGGGCATCACGATTTCGTACTCGTCGCATTTTGCTGCAAGGAAATTGGTGGCAACAAGAACAAGGACCATTACTGGCTTATACTCAAACTGACAAAAACCCTGTAGCATTGCTGCCGCACAAGGGAAATCATTATTTTTTATTTGACCCAGAAACCCAGACTCGTAGATTAGTAACTAGAGCGATCGCGCAAACCCTGTCACCGGAAGCGCAAATGTTCTATAGACCTCTCCCTCTAATAGTTCGTAATGCTCTAGAGCTATTTAAGTTTGGTACCTGGGGAAATACAAAGTCGATTATAGGGGTTGTGGCGCTTGGCGTGCTAGGAACTTTAATGGGTATGATTACCCCCCAAGCAACTGCAATGTTGGTTAATGATGCGATTCCTGATGGCAATCGAACCCAGTTATTACAAATTGGTTTGGGTCTATTTGCAGCAGCCATCGGAAAATCTGCATTTCAGATTGCTCAAGGTATTTTGTCTCTGCGGGTAGAAAATTCAGCCGATGCAAGCTTACAACCGGCTGTTTGGGATAGATTGCTTAATCTCAAGCCAGCTTTTTTCCGCAGTTTCTCTTCTGGCGATCTGCTAAGTCGCTTGTTAGCAGTTAATAACATTCGCAGTAAGCTCAGTGGAGCTACACAACGTAGCCTTTTAAGTGGAGTTTTCTCGCTGTTAAATTTGGCACTAATGTTTGTTTACAGCCTACAACTAGCTTTAGTGGGTATTGGCTTAACCCTTATTGCAGTAATAGTTACTGTTTCATCAAGCTTTTTGCTTATCCGTAAAAATCGTAAGGTAGAAGCCGCAGATGGTCAGATCAGCGGACTAGTAGTGGAATTAATCAACGGTGTATCAAAATTAAGAGTAGCAGCAGCAGAGGAGCGTGCATTTGCTGCTTGGGCAAAAAGTTATAGTAAACGAGTCAAACTCACGGCAGGTATTGCAAGGATTAATGACAGCGTATCAGTATTTAACGAAGCCCTACCTTTAGTCAGTTCGATGCTGCTGTATTGGTTCGCTATTATGTTTATCCAAATTGCTCAAGGTAGTGGAAATGGGTTGAATATGGGTACATTTCTAGCTTTTAATTCAGCTTTTGGAACTTTTATAGGTGGTGTTACTGACTTAAGTAACACATTAACTGACATTTTAGATATTGTGCCATTATGGGAACGAGCCAAACCAATTGTACAAGGAGTCGTAGAAGCTGATTCTTCAAGTGCAGATCCCGGTCGCTTAACAGGGAGAATTTACTTGGACCACCTCACTTTCCGTTACCGTGAAGATGGACCAATGACCCTTGATGACGTCAGCATTAGAATAGAACCGGGAGAATTTGTTGCTTTTGTTGGTCCTAGTGGTAGTGGGAAATCAACTATATTTAGATTGCTGTTAGGATTTGAGACACCTTTAAGCGGTACAGTTTATTACGATGGTCAGGACTTGTCGGGGTTAGATGTTCAAGCTATAAGGCGACAGTTAGGGGTAGTGTTGCAAAATGGTCGGATCAATTCTGGTTCAATATTTGACAACATTACCAGTGGAGCTTTAATAACTTTAGATGAAGCCTGGGAAGCAGCGCGTATGGCTGGATTTGCAGAAGATGTTGAGCAAATGCCAATGGGAATGCATACGGTTGTTAGTGAAGGTGGTACAAATCTTTCTGGGGGACAACGACAAAGGTTACTGATTGCTCGCTCAATAGTACTAAAGCCAAAAATTATTCTCATGGATGAAGCTACCAGCGCCCTCGATAACCGTACACAAGCAATAGTAACTGAGAGTTTAGATAAATTAAATGCTACCCGGGTAGTTATTGCTCATCGTTTGAGTACCGTTCGCAATGCTGATCGAATATACGTGATTGAAGCTGGTCGCTTGGTGGAATCGGGTACTTTTGAAGAACTACTTGAACAAGGAGGATTATTTGCTCGACTTGCAGCACGCCAGATAGAGTAGAGAGAAGTTTATAAGCATTGGTAGTGCCAACCAATGTACATTGGCAATTCGTAATTCGTTACTCTCTTCCATAAATAACCTAAACTCCTGTTTTACTCTGTGGCTTGTTTGAATAAATCTTTGTGCTGCTTTTTCTGCTTTCTGGGGTTTATTTTTTTCTTGTTGATATGTTTCGCTCTGACTTACGCATTAACTCTATTCTGACTTACGCATTAACTCTATATAGATAAATGCTTCATTTGAGCAAGCATTATATAATTGTATAGCAGACTGAAACCTTGCATTAAGCTTACTTTCTAGTCTGCTATAAACTTTTAGGGATATTTCCGCAATGAATGATGGTGCTATACTCCATGCCATTTGTATCACCTGCGGCGACATTATCCTAAAGACCTTTAAATGTCTGTAAAAGTGAGTTAAGAAACTACTGCAATTTCTGTTAATACCTTTTCAGAAAAATAACAAAATTTGAGGAAAGAAAATATGGTAGTAGTAAACGAGTAGTGATTTTTGGGCTATTTCTACTTATACACAACAGCCTACACCAACTCACATCACTACTTCTACTGGACTACCAAAAATATTAAACCGACATCTGGATAAACAGATAATCGGTTTAAGGAGATATGAAGTATAGAAAGAGAAACTTAAGTCAGTTATAAATTACAGCTTAATCACCACTAATAATATCTGGTAACCACAAAAGTATTAATAACATTAAAGAAACTACAACTAAGCCAACACTAAATTGTATTGAATTATCCATATCTAATATTCCTGGTATAAAACGACTAAAGTAAATATTCAGAAGTTATGAATATTTACTTTTTTGGAAAAAACTTTTTGATTCGCTGCTTTTTATTTGGTGTTATTTTAAATCAATCAGGGCTAACAATCTTTTTGGAAAAAGTTTCCATTCTGGTACATCCTGTGCAACTTCTCGAATTATTAATTCTGCACAAGGAAAATCGAACTTTTTGCATAAACTAACCAAATCCACAACAGTTGCATACCAAAGAAAAGGTGTATCGACACGCCCTGAAGCCAGAAAGCAAGAAGTCTTTTCCAAAAATGATGCAGGATTATTATTTGCGATCGCTTGTTTTAATCGAAACCATTGATAAGATCTCTGGTGAAGACAATTTTTATTGCTAGCTGATAACTGTAGATGATGCAAAGTTATCGCCAACAGATCGTTAATAGTTTGAGTTTCCTTTCCCGCCAAAATCAGAGCAATTTCGCTAGTTATTTGGGAAAATGTCGCGGCTAGCACTTTTTCTGATTGAGATTTCAAGCGTTCTCTACCCCACGAACCAGAAAAAGGTAAAACTTCTAATGTTCCTGATAAATAACCTAGTAAAGTCGAAGCGATCTCCATAGCTCGCCTAAAGTCTCCACGACAGGCTTCGGTACGCACGAGATTATGTAATAACTGAATACGATGAATAACCATAATCTCGTAATCATATTCTTCTTCTAAAACTAGATCTATTCGTAAAGCATTAAACATGCGGATATAAACCTGTTCGAAATTACCTCGGCGATAGTCTAAATAGGCTTGTGCTTGTTCTAGAAAAGTTTCATGTAACAGCTTACCTTCACATGAAAGTGAATTAGCTTTAAGGGGTGTACGTGCTTCTGCAAATAATCGTTCAGCTATGCCAAATTCTCCACGACGAACAGCCATCAATGCATTTTCGCGAACATGGGCTGTTTGTTGTAAATGTGACCATTCTGGATGTGACAGACGACTTTCGATTTTTGTATATAGGGGATGAGTAAAAGAGTCTCCATATTTACTTAAAACCAATTCTATCGGTTTAACACGTCCAATTCGATACTTTTTCAGTGCAGTCTCAAAATGTTGATGATTTACCTTAAGATTATCTTTATTATGTTTGGATAGTTGTGTTTTAAACATGCTTTTCTCTACAATTTATTTAGGTATATAGGACTAGTATTTGATTTCTGAAAAAACTCCGTACATCTGGAGAGATAGAAAATCAAAGGTAGTATTTCGAAGAAACCACTCAAACATCCACTTTAAGTGAGAGAATGTTGGAATTAAGGCGCAAAAACGTCTAACCCAGGTTTTTNCTTGTAACCAAATATCTTCTATAGGATTTTGTGATGGGCAATTAGGAGCAAAGCGGACACAGTGAATTCTCCATTCTTCTTGAGATAAACCTTGATTTATTTCGCCTAAAAAGTTCTGAACTAGATGTGAACGATGGTAAGAAGCACCATCC
>JGI1201J43222_100139_pt1 | contig 25324 bp, 16 predicted proteins | sample MastesBC008_FD_43222 | JGI IMG/M metagenome (IMG submission 43222) | reverse complement strand
AGGACTTGCGCAAAAACTAAGTAATTGCTTAAACATCGTAACAAGGAAATCTAATAATTCATTAATTTTATAAATTATCCTTGTTAAAAATTGAACGGAGAATGGGATTTTAATACTTAAATATTGTTATTAGTCCCATTTATCATCATGAATAAATCCTAGAAATCAATCTTAATAATGATAATAAAATTAAGCTCTAATAATGTATTACAGTACTTAATTAACTCTAATATATGCAAGGAACAGGATATGGGATTGTGTCAAATTCATCCCAAACCGAATAATAATTTTATTTTTATAATTATTGATTTACCAAGTGGTAGCCAGCTAATTATTAAGCAAGAGTATTATCATCTAAATAATGACATTGCTAATCGGATAAAGCGAGAGTTGAAGATTCATAGCTTTTTGAATTCTTCTTCAAATTTAGAATTCACTTCTTCATTGAATCTAGAAATACTCCATGTCGATCTACAAAATTCGATTTTGGTGTATAAATGTTCAAACTATATGAGTTTAGCAAATTATTACCAAAAAAATAATTTTTTCCCAATAGCAATAGCCAAATTAGTTGGTATTAGTTTAGGAACTCTACATAGTGAAACTTTTGCTTCTCGTAATTGCTGTGATTTTATGAATGAAGTTATTGAGGGCAAGCTAAGGTATCAGTTTCCTTATCCTAGTCACCTACTAGATAAACTTAACTTTGAGGCTTCAATCCGGGATTTACCTCCACCAGGCTTTCCATTTATGGCTCTTTATCAACGCTTTGCAAACTTAAGAACAGCAATTACAGAGTTAGTAGCCAATCGTCAGCACTATTGTCTGACACACAATAATTCTCAATTAGACAATATTCTAATTCCTATACATTGGGAAGAATTGTTATCTCAAGCTGAGGTACATAATGAGAAGAGCTTGAGAATAATTAATTGGGAGAATTGTAGTTGGGGCGATCCCGCCTTTGACTTAGGTAAAATTGTTGCCAGTTATTTGCTATTGTGGCTGAATAGCTTCATTATTCATCCTGCTATTGAATTGAATCAATCCCTCCAGTTAGCGACAGTACCTCTAGAAGTTATTCAACCTTCAATTCTTGCTTTAACTAGAGCATATATTAGTATCTTCCCGAAAATCCTGGAAACAAATCTGAATTTCTTGTCTCAAATTATCCGCTTTACTGGTCTTGCCCTGATATACGAAATCATATCAAAACTCCAGTCTTTCAAAAGTTTTGATGATCGCTGTGTGTGCATACTTCAATTGGCAAAAAGACTCCTGTGTAGACCTGAAGAATCATTTCAATCTGTTTTTGGAATAACGCAGTTAGAATTGGTTGAACAATTAAAAAATATTTAGCCAATAAATTAGCAAATAGTAAATGATATTTTGTTATGCAAACAATACAAATAATCCAAGAAATTGCCAAAAAAATTCAAATTAATTATTCTGATTTATCATGTAGTCATATTAATTATCAACGAGACAAAAAATCTACAGATATTGTCGCAATCTTCAAAACACTGTCTCGAAAATTTCAATATGATCACCTTGCATCGCTCCTCTGTACTTTAATATTTGATATTTACTTCAGTGGAGAAATGTTATTAGTAAAAAAAAGAAAAGCAGTTAGCACACATAAATATTCCGAAATTGAATCAGAGAATACTATTGCTGAAGTAGATTGGGAATTTTATGAACAATTACACCACAATAATCAAGGTAAAGGTTGGTGGAACCCAGGTTTCTCGCTCCTCAGACAGGAAACAGATGGTAAGATTGCAGTAGAAAAGAAAGGTATTATCTTCTATATCCAATCAGATAGCTATCTTCGTTTAGAAAAACAATCTACGACAGTTGGTGACATGTTTTCAGTCTATACGCCACCAGGTAGAATTTTACATAAATATTATATGGCATTTGGAGATGTAGCTAGTTTTTATGAAAATTCACCTGCATTTATCTACTTCAACTTCAATAGTGAAGGTGCAGCTGCAGTTATGAGAAATTTGACGCAAAAATTTAATTATCTTCAGATTCCTTTCTGCTTTAAAGTCTTGCACAATCCCTCAAACTATGGGCAATACGACTCAGGATGTCTCCGAATAGATCGGGATAGCTATCCAGTGGTTCGACCAGTTCTACAGAATGTTTATGAAGAAAACGCATCCGACTTTAATACTAAAATTCCCATATTCACAAAAATGCTAGCACCAGGGTTAGCTTTAGCAGAAAATCCTGAACCTGAATACGAGTTTTATTTTAGAGAAGAGTTTGGTATAAATCGCTGCCAGATTGTTGCTAATGCATTGGTGGAAGCTTATCAGAATGGTCATGAATCTCTAGAAGATCGGGTTAAATATATTATTCAACACTTCGAGGGCTTAGGGATTAGTTTAGAGCATCCCTACCTTAATCCAAACTCTGAAGATATCTACACACCATTAGATTAAGCCAATGGTGTGGAAATAAATATCAAAATACTAAATCTAACTATTTACTAAGTAGGTAGGTTTCAGTGTTATTGGTTAAGCAATGGTCTTCCAAGTCATTGATAATCTCAAATTTTGCACTTTCTTCGTTGATCCATTCAGAAAATAAATCTGAACTAATTTTCTGGCGCAGCGTTTCATCCAATTGTGGTTGAATAATTTCTTCTATTAAAATCAAGTGTACTCCGTCAGAAGTGACAACTGGTTTAAGAAACTGAGGCGATTTAGCAGCAAAAACAGCAGCAGAAATTTCTGGCTTCATATCTTTGCGGTGTACTATCCCCCGATATCCGCATTTTCGACGTAATTCAGTATCCTGTATATATTGGTGAGCAATATCATAGAAACTCATTTCACCTTCTTTGATCGCATAGAAAAGTTCTATCGCCAATTCTTCATCCTCCAATACAACCTCATACATAACTACTCCCACATAATCTAATTGATATTCAAAAAAATAGGGTTCAATCTTATCTAAAAATAAATGCTGTAATAATTTATTACTAAGTAAATCGATGCGAATAAATTCTTCAAAATCTTCTAGAGAAAGGTTATGTTTTTTCAGCCATGTCCAAGTATCTTCAGCACTATTAAGTTTATTCATAAATCGAAATTTATCTGCTGCTTGCTGAAGTTCCTCAGTATCTACTTTGACACCAACCTCATTTGCTGTATTCTCAATAACTTTACGGGTGATAATTTTTTTGTTTAACGTAGGAATTTCGCAGTATAGCTTAACACAGCGTAGAATATCTTCGTTAGTAATAGTAATAGATTGTGGTATCATATTAATCCTATTTATTTAGTGGTAATTACTGATTAAAAAATATTAGTGAACAGCGATTAGTAAATATTGATAACTAGAATCATGCCCCGGGGATTCTAACCTCCCTGCTGCAACTTTTTAAATGGATCGATAACGTAATCAATAATCCGACGTTGCCGCACAATTACCTCAGCAGTTACTGTATCCCCAGGACGTAAAGGAATACACTTGTCAGTTGTGGCAATACAGTTTTGATTTGGGAAAATTTCCAAATTATAAACTGCTACCTTGCCTTTAGGTGTGTCTAATTCTGAGGTAGTAGGAGAAATATTAATTAATTTCCCTTTTAGAACTCCATAATCCTGAAATGGATAAGCATCTAGCTTAATTTTCACAGGCATTCCTTTTTCTAAATAACCACTTTCAGTGGTCGCCATCTGTGCTCGAAGTACTAATGATGTTCCTTGTGGTGCTATTTCCATTATCATTTTTCCTGGTTGTACTACGCTGCCTTCACCTTTAATTGGTAACTGAAATACAATGCCATCTATAGGTGCTTTTAACACCCTTTGGCTTAACTTAAATTCCAAAGATTGAATCTGACTTTTTGTTTGGGCAACTTCTGCTTCAAGGGTCGTTATTTCTCCATCTAAATTCTTTAACTGTTCCTCACTTTTAAGTACAGCTAATTTCCCAGAATGAACCAAACTTTTATAACTACGTTTTTGTTCTTGCCAACGGAGTTGAGCTTGTTTAATATCCGAAGATGCTTTATGAATCTTATTTTCATAACTACTTTGTTTTTCTCTCAAACGAGACCGAGCTTTTCTTGTTTCTGATGCAGCTTTCATCATATTTTTTTGAGCTTCTTTTGCTAACTGTTGAGTTTCTAAGAAGCGCTCTTGGGATAACGCACCCTCTTCATAAGCTTTTTTGTAACGAGGAATTTTTTCTTGGGCAGTTTTTAAACGAATTTGTTCTAAATCATAAGCAACTTTACTAGATTCAATAGCCTGTCGTACCTGCTCTATTTGTGCAAATAATTCTTCTTTTTGTAAACTGTAGGCGGATCTAAGAGTTTCAAGATTCTGCTGTGCTTGCTCTACTTGCGCCTGTTTTTCTAGCTGTTGAGCTTGACTTTGTTGCTGCTGGGTACGCAGTGCGAGTATCAACTGGTTTTTCAACAAATTTTGCTGGTGTAGACGATTTTCTTGACCTTCTAATTTCTGTCTTTGTTGCTGAAGTTCAGCACTAACTAACTCTGATTTCAGTTCTAATAACTTCTGCCCAGCTTTTACAGATTCACCTTCCTTTACCTTAATTGCTGCTACAGTTCCTTCAACAGGGGCATCAAGTCTAACTGTTTTCCCTTTTGGTTCTAGTCGTCCCTTTGCTGTCCCTGTTTCGTCAACCTGAGAAAACATTGCCCAAGGTAAAGCAATACCTATAAACACCACCACAAAATAGAGTAATCCCCTTGTCCAAACCTGTGGCAAACTATCTAAAAGCTCTTTGGTGGCATAAGACCAGTCATGACTTTGAGGTGATTTATTATTGTTAGATTTAGAAATATATTGTTGAGTAATTAAGTTGTCATAATGACGCTCATCTGGGATCGTTTCAGTAGGAGCATGTCCATTCAACGTATGATTTTCAGACATAGTAGTGTTTTGAGTTTTGGATTGTTGACTAGATGATACGAAAGAATCACCCTAGGTTAACCCAGGTTTGTAGTTGCGCTATAGATCCAAAGCGTCTTTCTGTAGAGGTAGCATAATTACAAGCTAGTTCATTCTGCAACATCTAACTGCTGTTGATTGAGATAGAAATAATGTCCTCTCTTCACCATTAATTCTTCGTGAGTACCGCTTTCAATCAACACACCCCTATCTAAGACTAAAATTAGGTCAGCCTTGCGTACAGTAGAAAGACGATGAGCAATAACTAGAGTAGTGCGGTTTTGGAGAATGGTATTGAGATTCTTCTGAATAATTTGCTCCGATTCTGCATCGAGGTGGGAGGTTGCTTCATCTAAAATTAATAGGCGGGGATTTCCTAATAAAGCACGAGCAATGGCTAGACGCTGGCGCTGTCCCCCAGACAACGTACCGCCTCCCTCCCCTATTTGGGTTTCATACCCCATGGGCAGTTTTTGAATAAATTCATGTGCACCTGCTAGTCGTGCCGCCGCGATAATTTCTTCTAAAGTAGCAGAAGGATAAGCAAGACCAATATTTTCTCGAATTGTTCCTCCAAAGAGAAATGTATCTTGATCCACTACACCAATTTGCTGCCGCAATGAGGCTAACGAAAGGTTGGTGATATCTTGTCCGTCAACTAACACTTTCCCATCTGTTGAGGTATATAACCCCAACATGAGCTTGGAAATAGTAGTTTTACCTGAACCACTACGCCCCACTAGCGCTACCATTTGTCCTGCTTTAACCTCAAAACTAAGATTTTCCAGAACGTTAATATCACTTTCTGGATGATAACGGAAGGTAACATTATCAAAGCAAATGTGACCATGCAAGTCAGGTAATGATTGCCGCGCTTGATGCTGCAAATCTTCTTCTGGCTCGTAGTCCAGCACATCATTAATGCGCTCTATTGCAATCACCACTTCCTGTAACTCATTCCACAACACCGTCAGTCTTTGAAAAGGGTTAATAACATTACCCAACAACATATTAAAAGCTACTAATTGCCCAATCGTGAGCTGATTTTGAATTACTAACCATGCTCCAAACCAGAGCATTGAAACAGTAGCTAGTGACTCGATAGTGTTGCTAAAAATCTGCAGTCGATTGCCAATAACTTCCCCAGAAAAGTTAGTTTTAACCTCTTTATTTAATAGTTCTTCCCAATGCCAACGCACAGTCTGTTCAACTGCTGTAGACTTGATAGTACGAATACCAGAAAGAGCTTCAATGAGGTAACTGCTCTCAGCTGCAATTGCACTAAAGACTTCCCGAGAAATTCGTTTTAAAAAAGGTGTAGAAATCCATGCCAACAGGAAAAAGGGCGGTACAATTACTAACATTAGTAGTGCCATCTTCCAACTGTACCAAAACATCAATCCCACATAGATAAAAACTGTCAATAAATCTAGCAGAATCGATAAAGCCTCACCAGTCAAAAATTGCTGAATCTTACGGTTTTCCTGGATACGAGAGGTAAGATCACCAACATAACGAGATTCAAAAAAACTCAAAGGCAATTGCAAAGTATGGCGAATAAAGCCAACAATTAACGCTAAGTCTACCTTATTTGCCGTGTGGTCAAGTAAATATTGCCGCAAACCTGTAATAGCAACCCGGAACAGGCTAAACATCAACAAGCCTAACCCGACTGCTGTCAGGGTTAGGGCGCTGCTTTGTACTACCACTCGGTCTAAAATTATCTGCGTAAATATAGGTGTAATTAGACCAAATACTTGAATCAGCACAGAAGCAATAAAGATTTCTAGTAGTACTAAAGCATGAGGTTTTACCAACTCAAAAAATTGCCAGAAGGAATTTATATTCTCCTTAGCATCCTTTAGCAGTACTGTAGGTTGTAGTAAGAGTGCATAACCAGTCCAATTTGCTTTGAATTCTTTGCAGCTAAGAGTTTTCTGACCAATGGCAGGATCAGCAATTACCACATGCTTATGAGTGATTTCATAAACAACAATAAAATGTTTTCCTTCCCAGTGGATAATAGCAGGAAGATTTTGTTGTGCCAGTCGATCCAGACTAGCTTTTACAGGTCGAGTAGAAAAACCAATACTTTCGGCTGCAGCTGATAGTCCCCGCAATGAAGCTCCGTTACGATCAGCATTGGAAATATCTCGCAACCGGTTAGCACTAAATCTTTTTCCCCAATAGCGAGCTACCATCACCAGACAGGCAGCACCACAGTCAGAATAACTCTGTTGGGCAAAAAACGGATAGCGCCGGATAACTCGCTGCCAAAAATGACCAACTTTTTGAGTGGGTCTAGGAAAGTAGACTTTGTTAAGCTTTTTTCCTGGCTTTAACTCTTCTAATATAGGGATTTCTTTATTTTTACCCGATTTACCTACTCTTTTTATCCCCCCTTCTCCCAAAAAATTTTCTGCCGGAATCATCTGCGAATCTTGGACTTGTGCCTGACGATAAAAATGCTCACGAATTTGAGGATATTTGCTAATCAGGGGAAATAACAGTTCAGGAGTAAGATAACAGAGCTTTGTTTTTAGTGAAGCTCTAGCTGAGTAAGACTCAAAGGATTCTTCTGGAAAGAAAGTACACTCTCCAAATGAGGCTCCGGCTTCTAGGTTGGTAATTAACTTGCCTGCACTATTAATTAGTCTGACCTTTCCAGAAATTACAATATAGACCCCTGCCTCAGCATCAACTTTCTGCCAAAACTTACCAACAGGAGGCTCTAGGCATTTTATTTGTTTGAGGCAGGATGATAATTCTGGTTCTGAAAGACGATGCCCTAGAGTATTGGTAAAATTCTGAGGGGAAATCAATAGATTAGATATATCTCGAACCATAATATCATTCCATGTTGCTGGGATTGAATAACCAAAAACCATTAGAATCGGAACCATTAGCGGATTTCAGATCGTGAATTAAGATACTTTGACCTTCTTTCCCTTGAACGCTAGTTTCTTGAATCTTTACTGGTTTCGGTTTAGTAGATAATCCCATCTGTTTGAGTATTCGTTTGAGATGGCGATCACTGATTTCAATCCCAAATTCTTTCGTCATATGTTTTTTCAGCCAGTTTATTGTCCATCGGCGAAAGGAATAACCATAATCACGAGGACTATCACTCAATAGTTCCTTTAAACGTTCCAAGTATTCTTCATTAACGGCTTTAGGACGGCCAATGGGACAATCTTGCCATTGATGTGCCATTCCTGTACGAGCTATATGCATCCAATGTCGCACTGTCGCTGGACAACACCCCAAAACACGACAAATTTGTGCTTGAGTCTTTCCCTCATCAGCTAAAAGCATAATCTGAATTCGCTGGCGGTACTGATCGGACAACTCATCTTGCAAACTTTTTTGTAGTAATTTGCGTTGGAATGATGTTAATATCTTTTTAGTGTTAATACTTGACTCTTGTGAATTTATCTTGTGTGTTTCATGCAACATATTTGTAAAAAAATAGAGTTTTTTACTACTAAAATAGAGCTTTTTACTACTATTCCTTAGCGAATATTGTCATAATGCAAAATACTTTTCTTCCTTAAAGAGAGGAAATTAAAGAGATTAAGCATGATTAGTATTAAGACAAAATTAATTTATAAAATTTCAGTATGACAATATGTAGGAAAGTAGAAAATCCAAAAATTATATGTCAATATTTCTGTATGATTTACTCAATAAATTTAATTATATTGAAATTTTAACCTCAATGATTGAGGTTAATTGAGGATTGTAAAAATTAATCTAATTCTGAATAATTGAGTTCAATTGAGGTTAATTTATAATAATGATTCGTATAATACGAAAAACTGTAGGTAATATGGATAAAACCGGATTCCTATATATGTTAACCCTATATATACTAAATAATTAGACTGCTTTGTATCTTTGTACGATTAAGTCTCATATCATATTCGGTAAATTCGTTATGATATCATGTCCGGTTAATGACTTACGATTAAACGCCGATTTGAGTTCACCAATAAAAACTTGTTAAACCTTGAATCAAATCTTGCTGTTGAAGTAAAGATTAGCACCGATAAAATAAGACTTCTTCCAAATCATCAAGTTTTTCAAATGACCGATAGCACTTTGTGCCGCTTTGCTGTATATTGCAATTGGTTCATCCACCTTTGCTATGCTAATTCGTTTCGGCATCGCTCATCCTTGCACCCTCAACTTTTATCGTAACCGATTATCCGGAGGTGTAACATAATATGATTTCCATACCTGTGCGAAAAACCGGAAACCCTTTCTCCCTCTGCACCATTCTCTCTTCTCCTTCCGCATTTAATGAAAAGTAATTAGGCAAACACGATTTCATCGGTTGTAATTATTAACATAAATCATCAAACTTCCCGTACTACCAACAAATGCAAAAAAACTGGGTATTAAAGGTAACCAGGCTGCACTTACGACTAGCGCACTCCAACAAATACCGTATAAAACACCCAAACTAGCACCCGTTGCAACTATAGTTTTAAGGTGAGATGAACGCAGACTCCAAGTAAGGAGACTTCCCGTACAAGAAAAAAAACTAATCCAGATGATTTCACCAAATTCAGGTAAAGTCCAAATCAAAGGTCGGTTATCTAAAACTGCACTGAGGATTTGACTAACCATATGAGCTTGAATTTCCACTCCAGACATTGTTTCTACTGATCCAGGATTGTTACTGTAGGGAGTACGCCAAAGATGATCTTTAAAGCTTGGAGCGGTCGTACCAATTAGGATAATCCGATTTTTAACTAACTCTGCATTAAATCGTTCGCTAAGAATCTCTTGCAGAGAAATCTTCGGTGCTATTTCATCATTTGCACGGTAATTAAGTAAAATCTGATGACTATCAGCATCAATATTATGATAACCACCACTATTATGCTTTACGGTCCTAAATACAATATTTCTTAACTTTAAATAATTATCCTGAGTAAATTCGGTTTGAATTCCCTTATCCTCTAAATAACGGGTTGCTAAGTGCCAATTAAACGCATACTGATTTTCGCAGGGAAATGCATCATTGCTTACAGCTAACAAATGACGGCGAATAACTCTATCTTTGTCAAAGAGTACATTATTAAATCCCTGACTTCGGGGAGGAACTTCTTGAGGAGCTCGAATACCTGATTTTCCATCGGCTTGACCATACAGACAAATTGCAAAGAAGCGATCGCTCTTTTGCATAGTTGTAATTAAGTCTTGATATTTTATTTCTACAGGTATTTCTCTATAGATGTCCAAACCAATAACTCTGGCTTGATTCTCCTGCAATTTTTTGATTAATCTGTCCAAGGAACGATTTGATAGAGATGACGCTCCTCGTTCTGCAACTGCTTGGGATCGAACATCATCTTCTGTAATAGTTACTAATAGAATTCTTCGATCTTGTTCTTCTTTTGGTCGCTGTTGCATCAAACTATCGAAAGCGACTAATTCCCATGTTTGCAATAAACCAAGGGAACGAATTCCTATAATCAGGATAGCTGTCAGCGTGCTGACTAAAATGGGACTCCAAATGGAGATTGGAGCGATCGCAGACTCTGTCGCAAGCTCTGATGTATCTAAATATTGCTCAACCCAATAGCTATTAAATACCGTTGCATAAATTCGATTTTTAACAACTAAATGACTTCCCTGTTGGCTTACCAATCCAGAAAGGCGCAATTCTAAATGTTCGCGACTATTTTCAGCTTTGATTTTTCCCTTACGAAGTATTGTTTGATATATTTGTAATAATGTTTGAGTGCAACGGGCATTTCTAAGAATGCGATCGCGAACTGTTCTAAGATGTTCTGGTTGATCCTGAGCTTCCCAATTTTCAATTATTCGCTTTTGTACTAATTGGTCGATGGATTTAGGTGTGTGAATTTCTGAGTCTTGAGAAATCAGCGAACATATTTTCTGAGTTAGAAATGGTTGTCCTCCTGACCAATAGAGTACTTCTTCTAATACTGCGTTAGGATTATTAACTCTTTGAGTTAATCCCTGAAGTAGAGCGTGGCTTTCGCGTAAATTAAAACCCCGAAGCTCAATCGCTCGACCAATATTAAAAGGAGTAGACTTCTCATTTTGAATTAAATCTGCAGGAGTTGCGACACCTAACAATGCAAATGTCAGTCTTCTATATTTTGGTCTACTTGCCCTTCGATCATAACAGTTGCGAATCAGTGCAAAAAATTCATCCGTGGCAAAACTTAAGCTAAGAACACTGTCTATCTCATCAATGAAAATAACTATATTTTTACTAATTTGTGCTAATAATACTGTATCAATAAATTCTCCCAAACGCTGTATCGGAGATAAATCCTCCTGTTCGCGCAACCAATTACGTCGAGATATTTTTAACTCAAAACCACTAATTAATTCTTGAATAATACCACCATACCATTGTTGCGGCGTTATTTCTTGGGATCCAATTCCACTCAACTCAATTTCGACACAAGCAATATCTTGAGTTTCCAGCTTGTTCATTGTCCTTATCCGCAAACTGGATTTTCCCATCTGTCGAGAATTGAGGACATAACAGTATTCTCCCGCTAATAAAGCATTATAAAGTTCGCAGTCTGCTTCACGAACAACATAACTAGAAGCATCAGGAGGTAAACTTCCCCCAGCTTGGTAGTGATAGTGGGAGTTGAGTGGAAGGTTCATAATTAATTTTCTACAGTATTATTTTTTCTTTGAGGGAATCTTTGAATATTATTTTTCTTTGTTTACTTAGATCGCTCTTATTTTTTTGATATACCATTCGATCAGTTATTTTGCAAAAACTTATTCAAAATCAATTTTATAAATACAATTATTTTTATGCGGAAATTTATTAATGGAATAAATACATTATTAGTCTTTGGGCAAATCATTATTTACCTCAAAAGTATATTGTTTTTAGGTTATAGAACCTTGATTGATCAAGGTTTATACAAATACTAGTTTTCAAATATTTCTCGAAAAATCAAATCTCGCGAATATTCTATAAAATATATTAAAGTAATGCGAACAAAGAAAATTATATTGCTTTACATAAGCTTTTATTTATAAATTAAACTAAATTCAAGTCAATATAAAATTTTATTACTTAAACTCAATTTACCTGAGTTTAGCTAAAATTTACCCATGGATATTCAGTTTGATGTTACTCAATTCGACTCAACTATTTAGGAAAAATATCAAACATACTATTTATATAAACTAAATAAAGCTTTATTGGCTGACCTATATAACCTAATTCATTAGTAAGATATTTTTTTCAACTGTAAAATCTAAGAATAAAAAAATGAAGCTAAACCTAACCTGAATAAAAACTAATTATAATATGATTCTTATCATAAATAATTTAAGATACAAGACATAAATTGATCATATTTTAGCAAATATAATCTACGATGTGTAATTAGGTATTCCGTAATCTTTATCAACCACAAATTATTTGAGAACATCATTTCATTATGGGAATCCTATATGCACTAATATTATATTGTAATTAATGTAATTATTTTGTCCACAGGTAAATCCTGGCAATGAAAAATTTAAATTTAACTAAAGTTTGAATTCCCGATCCTCATGCATATATTCTCCTAAAGAGTAGTGAATTTACGTCACTACTCCTTTTTCTATTTGTATCCTTTGTATTGAGCCTCCAATATGAAATAGAAATTCCTTACCTTAATAAATCTGAATTATCACAATTAAAACTCAGTTTAATGTTACTCAAATTAACTGAATTATTGATTTATTTAGTTAGAGATAATAATTACAGAAAGCAAAAAACAAGCTTTCTCAAACACAAATAAAACTCTATAAAATGAGTTAATCTAAATAAAGGAGAAAAAATATGTCCAACCTTAAAACTAACACAGAAATTACTTCTATTAACCAAGAATTGTTTGCAGATTTAAACGAAAAATCAGCTGAAACAATCAGTGGTGGTCGGTTTGAGAATGGTGGCGGTAAATACGAAGTATTCAAAGTTTACAACCAAACTGGTCGCTACAAAATTCCTTATACCGTTGATGGTAAAAGAACAAAATACCCAAGTACTAATTCATTCTGGGTTACTGATCGTGGTGGACTAATTAAATTTGACTATGATGCTGGTAAACCAGGTGTTCAATTGAAGCAATACAATTTACAAAACGGACGTAAGTATGCGTTCCGACTTAATACCCGTACTGCTTATAAATACGACATTGAACTCTATGATATCGGTGCATGGACCTAAGAAATGAATTCCAAATAAACAGTAATTCTGCTTAACGATATAATATCAATCTCTATAAAGCTTATAAATTGTAGATTGAAAGATATTACAAGTAGATTTGTTGTTTGGAACCTCTGAGCTTGTATAGTCCGAACGATAAAAAGTTGCATTCAAAGATAAAAATAGTACCCAGTTTCCTATTTTCTTGTTCAAAAACTAAACAAGGTAAAAATAAAACTTATCTTTGAATGCGGCTTGGCTTTACTCCTTTGGACAAATAGCAGGATTGCGCTCGCCATCCTCAAATTTTAAACCATCGCTCGTGTTAGGAACTTTCTATCTCAAAGCTGATTTCACAAGAAACAATTATTTGGGAATCAGCTTTGTCTTTAAGTTTAAGTTTGAATTTTAAATCTTAATTTCAAATCTTAATTTTAAATCTTAGTTTTAAATCTAGATCTTAAGTTTAAATTTTATAACCATAAATTATTTCTGAGTAGAGAAAAGTATTTGATAAAATGACTCCCTTTAAAAAATGAAATACCATATTGTCCAACAACACTCGGAAGAAGACTGTGGTGCTGCTTGTCTTGCAACTATTGCAAAACACTACGGGCGTACCTTTACTCTTAAGCGTACTCGAGAAGCAGTAGGTACAGGTTCTCGAGGAACTACTCTATTGGGATTAAGTCGTGGTGCAGAAGCATTAGGCTTTAATACCCGTCAAGTAAAAGCTAATCCTCAAGTACTTGATCAATTACACCAAGCACCTTTACCAGCTATTATTCATTGGAAAGGTTACCATTGGGCAGTATTGTACGGTAAAAAGGGTAAAAAATATGTAGTTGCCGATCCAGGTGTTGGTATCCGTTATCTCAATCGCCAAGAATTAATGACATCTTGGGGTAACGGCGTAATGCTTTTGCTGACACCAGATGATAGCCGTTTTTACCAACAAGAATCCGACAAAATAGGTGGTATAGGACGTTACATCCAACGTGTTTGGCCGTATCGTTTTCTTCTGCTACAAGCAATTGCTATTAACTTTGCCATAGGATTGCTATCTCTCGCTTCTCCCTTAATGATGCAACTACTCACAGATGATGTTTTAGTGCGGGGAGATACCCAAATGCTAACTACTGTAGCAATAGGGGTGGTTGTAATGAGCCTGATTCAAAGTGCGATTTCTTTAGTTCAATCTCACTTAATTGGTCATTTTGGTCAAAGATTACAATTAGGCTTAATTTTAGACTATGGACGAAAGCTTCTACACTTACCTCTTTCCTATTTTGAAGGGCGACGCAGTGGAGAAGTTGTTAGTCGTATTGCTGATGTTAATGCAGTTAACGAACTTGTTTCCGGAATTGTTCTTGGTTTACCCAGTCAATTTTTTATTGCTGTGGTGTCTTTGGGCTTTATGCTCTTCTACACCTGGACTCTGACTCTAGCTTCTATTCTTGCTTTTATTGTTGTTGCATGTATTAATCTGCTTTTCCTACCTGCAATGCGACAAAAAACTCGCAAGATGATTGTTGAAGGTACAGAAAACCAAGGTTTTCTAGTGGAGACATTTCGTGGGGTTCAGGTATTAAAAACTACACATGCTACACCCCAGGCTTGGCAGGAGTATCAGGGAAATTATGGTCGTCTGGCTAATATCAGTTGGAAGACCATGAAGTTAGGGTTATATAGCAACACGATTACGGGCTTATTTTCAACTTTCAATAGTATTGCTTTACTTTGGTTGGGTAGTTATTTAGTCATTAATAATACTTTAAGTATCGGTCAATTACTGGCATTTCAGGGCATGAGCAGTAATTTTCTTGGCTTTCTCAGTTCGTGTATCGAATTGCTCGATGAGTTTGTCACTGCTCAGATAGTAATTCAACGCCTAACAGAAGTCATTGATGCAACTCCAGAAGATGAGAATGATTTCAAAAAGCCTTGGGCTGAAATTTCAGAAAATGAAGACATTATCTGTAACAATCTCAACTTTCACCACTCCGGTAGAGTCAATTTATTGTCAGATTTTTCTGTAAATATTCCTGGAGGTCAAGTAACTGCTTTAATTGGTAAATCCGGTTGCGGTAAAAGCACCCTTGCGAAACTAATTGCTGGCTTATATAAAGTTCAGTCGGGTAACATCCGTTATGGTATATACAATCAGCAAGATTTATCTTTAGAATGTCTGCGACAACAAGTAGTATTAGTTCCTCAAGAAGCTCACTTCTGGAGTCGTTCAATTATTGATAATTTTAATTTTAGTTATCCCTATATTAGTTTTGAAGATATAGTAACAGCTTGTCAGATTGCTGGTGCAGATGAATTTATTAGTAAACTACCTGATAAATATCAAACTGTTTTAGGAGAGTTTGGAGCCAACCTTTCTGGCGGACAAAAACAGAGATTAGCTATTGCAAGAGCGATCGCAACTAACCCACCAATACTAATTTTAGACGAATCTACAGGTGCGCTTGACCCCGTTAGCGAAACACAAGTATTGGATAGATTACTTCACTATCGTCAAGGTAAAACCACAATCATGATTAGCCACCGTCCGAAAGTTATTCAACGTGCTAATTCGATTGTTCTTTTGGATGAAGGACGTTTGAATATCCAGGGTACACCGGAAGAACTAAATCATCTTCCTGGAGAACATTTAGATTTTCTTGATGATTTTCTTCCTCCTCGAAATAGTAATGGTTTCAAGTCTTCTTTCGCGATCGGTCATTAGTCACTTTAGTAATTCCTCAAGTAAATCACTAATTCTCAATCCCCAATTCCATGCTTACCAATTTTCAACCAAAGTTTTTACCTCCAGCACGAACAGATGAATTTCTCCCACCTATCAGTCGTTGGACTACTTTTGGCGGATTATTTATTCTGTTTGTACTGGGTCTAGCTGTTCCAATCGCTGCTGTAACTAAATATAAGGTAACGGTACAAGGACAAGCAGTTGTCCGTCCTGCTGGTGAGTTGAGAATCGTCCAAGCAGCAACAGAAGGACAAATAATGCAAATTTACGTCAAAGTAAATCAAACAGTTACAAAAGGTGCGGCGATCGCTAGGATTGATGATTCCCGTCTCCAAACAAAAAAAAGCAAACTACAAACCAATATTCAGCAAGCCAAATTACAGCTGATTCAAATCAACGCCCAAATTAATGCTTTTAATACTCAAATTAAAGCCGAAACTGAGCGCATACAACGTACTATTGCTTCTGCTCAAGCAGAATTAAGAGGACACAATCGTACTTTCCTAGATAAAAAAATTACTACTGTTTCTGAATTAAAAGAAGCCCATGCTAATGTCAAAATCGCCCAAAAAGAATTACAAGAAAGTGAAGCTCGCTTAACATCAACACAAGCTAATTTCCGGTCTACAGAAGCTGCGTTGGGAGCAGCAAAATCAAAGCGCAATCGCTACGCAAGTGTAGCGAAAGAAGGAGCATTATCTAAAGACCAAATGGAAGAAGCACAACTCGCTGTTAAGCAACAAGAACAAGCAGTCATAAGACAACAAGCATTAGTAGAAGCTCAAAAACAAACTATTGAGCGTCTAAAACAAGCAGTTAGGGGTGCGATCGCTCGACGAGAACGCGCTCAAGCAGTTCTCAACCCAAGTAATGCACAAGTCGCAGTTGCAACTGAACGCATTGCTCAAGAGAAAGCTTCTGGGGAAGCAAATAAAGCTACCCTAGAAAAAGAACGTCAAGCTCTACTCAAACAACACGTTGAAACCCAAAAACAATTAGAACGCGACTTAAGAGAACTCAAACAAGTAGAAAATGACTTAAAACAAACCACTATTACGTCAACTGAGGATGGTATTATCTCCAAATTAAACTTGAGAAACTCCGGTCAAACCGTACGTACTGGTGAAGAAGTTGTCCGAATTGTTCCTATTAATGCTCCCAGAATCATTAAAACATCCATAGACTCTGAGGATAAAGGTAAAATCAAAGTTGGTCAAAAAGTGCAAATGCGCGTTGGAGCTTGTCCTTACCCAGATTACGGAACCCTTAATGGTAAAGTCACAGCAATTTCTCCTGATGCAATTTCCCCTCAAAGAAACAATAGTCCATTGACTGAAAACAGTACCCCAAAAGCAAATTCTAGAGCTTCTTTCTATGAAGTCACTGTCGAACCAGAAAAACTCGTTTTGGGTCATACCCAAAAAAAATGCTATATTCAGTTGGGAATGAATGGTCGAGCTGATATTGTAACCAAAGAAGAGACTGTACTACGATTCTTTTTAAGAAAAGCAAGATTAATAACAGATATATAATTTTGAGGAAGAATAATATTTAGCTAAGATCTCATATTAAGTAATATTTGCGAGATTTTCATTAGATGCGCGGTTTTTGAGTTTTTGTCAAATAAAACCTTCACAGGGAAAAGTTAAAAAATATTAAATAAATATCAGTTACAAGAATTTATCTGAAGTATTTATAAACCTTTAATAGTGTGTGTTGAATATACTTTGCCTATTTTGTTACTAGTTACGGTTAGGCAAAGTTTTTATAGTTTTATTTAATGAATCTGATTATTGATGGAAATAAACAAATTCCCATTTCCCATTTTCTATTTTCTTAGTTAAAATCAAAAATCCTTAATGTGCAACAAAATGACTATTTTTATAAAATTAGTACAATAAAATTATGTTATAGTTCTCACTCAATTAAGTGAGCTACAAAACTTCGGCAATAGGAAACATACATGTATCTTAGTGATTTGAAAAAAGCGGTATTAAAATCAATATCGCGAAAGATTTCAACTTTTAACCTCACAATTAAGTAGGTTAGTAAGAAAAATCATAACTTGTTTGTAATAGTGCTACTATGAGCCAAATACGGACATTTTATATTTATTTATATAATTTAATTTTTTCTTACCTACTTACTTATTCTTTTTTATATGTTTTTTGTATTTATTCTATAAATTAAATATATTATGTTTATTTTCGAAGAATATTTTTTAGACGAACGTCACAGATGGACTTTGTGTAATACCAAAGATGTAGAAATATTTAGAGAACATAACTGTCACGTATTTCAACATAAACGTTCCTATGGTTACTGGGCAATATGGAAAAAGCTAAATGAAGATTTTTATGAGTATGACGAATTTCATATTCACGTTGTCCTTGAGCAAGTACCAAATTTTAAAAATCCAAATTATCAACAAGAACAATATGGTTTTATTTGGGGAGCATTAGATGCAGTAAATCACTTATCTTTCCTTATTACTAGTAATGGGAATTATCAAATATGTAAATGTGAAAATGGTAATTGGGAAGAATACAGTGAGCTTCAGGAAAATGATAATATCCACAGAGGTAACAGCTTAAATATCCTTGAGATTCGTAGGAAAAAAGATATAGTTAAGTTCTACATTAATAGTGTACTGGTAAAAGAAATTTCAACACAGATAGCGATGAAAATTCTGGGGAAAAATATCGGATTCCTAGTCTGTGGTGAAAATACAATTAAGATACATAGCTTAATAATCAAGACTTCTGGTATTGATGATAAAGATAGTGCAGAAAAGCGAAATACAGACGAATTCGAAAATAACACAAATTTAAAGGCATCTTTTTTTGAACATGTATCGCCCGAAAATGATAGCTTCGAGCAAGTATTTGCAGATTTAAATCTATTAGTTGGACACGATCTGATTAAACAACAATTCTTATCATTTGCTAATTTTCTTCAGGTGAAATCTGAGCGTAGCAAACGGGGACTTAAAAATTTAGATCTTTCACTGCATATTGTTTTGTTAGGTCCACCTGGAACAGGAAAAACTACCATCGCAAGATTAGTTGGTCGTTTATACAAACAACTGGGCTATCTTGAAAAGGGACATGTAGTCGAAGTAGATCGTGCGGGACTTGTTGGTGCGTATTTGGGACAAACAGCATATCGCGTAGACGATGCAGTTCAGCAAGCATTAGATGGAGTTCTTTTTATTGATGAAGCTTATAGCCTGATTACAGAAGGTGGGTCTTCAAATGATTACGGTCATGAAGTAGTTCAAATACTACTCAAACGAATGGAAGATCGTCGTGATCGATTAGCTGTAATTATGGCAGGCTATACTGAAGAAATGGAGTTCCTTTTTAAATCGAGTCCCGGTCTTAGTTCTCGTTTTAGTCGCTTTTTTTACTTCGAGCGTTTCACACCAAAGGAATTAATTTTAATTTTCCAGCAATTTTGCCGCGATCGTGACTATACCCTGGAAGAATCAGCAAAGTCTGCACTTTCAGAAATCTTTGAAAACGCTTATGCAAAGCAAGGAAAAATGTTTGATAACGGTCGTTATGTTCGAAAAGTATTTGAGTACAGCGTTGAGCAACAAGCAAATCGTATTATTTTATATGATTTTAAAGAAATAAATGATTCTTCCATATCTCTGATTAGAGCAGAAGATTTAATTGGTTTTATGGATAGGGATTAATTGACTTGCGCGTAACGCTGTAACTTCTGTTTGCAAAGCGGTACGTTACCGTAAATTATTTTACAATGAATTGATACTAAAAATTTATATTAAAAATTGATACTAGAAATTCCCTACAATTTAAATAAACTGAAGGGAATATCCTAAATCAAATAATTACCGAGTAAAAGATGAAAAATAATAAATTTATGTCATCTTGATTTAGCTGGATATATTCACAAAAAACCTCAAATTAAGAAGCCTTAAAAACATATTGTAAATGACTAGAATTAGAAATCAAATTAGATTCCGATAATTCCCAATTATGGCTATGACATAAACGGTCTATAAAATATTTCCGATACAAATTGCAACGAGGTTCAACTGTATTACCCAAAATTTTTATCAATCCCATACTTTGCAATTTATAAGCTAATACAGGTTCTATTTGTATTGGACTAACGGATGTGATTGCTCTTTTAAAAGCTTCAGCTAATTCAGGATGTTGTTGGAGATTTAACCAGTGTTCTAGTAAATGATGACTGTAAATACCTGCATCTGTAGTTGCTTCCCTCAACAACTTATCAACCGCCATTTTTGGATGTATTTTGAGATAAACAAAAGCTTGTTCTAATAAGTAAGGGTGACCTCCCACAAGTTTCATCAATAATTCAATAGTGTTGTTATCTATTTGTAACTGATGTTGGTGAACCAATTCTAGTACTTGTTCATGAGTGAATTCTGATAATTCAATTGGTAACCCAACATTAAACGGAGATTGATTAATATTGAGTCGGATATAAACATCTGTGGCGTGAACGATGATTAGTCTTAATTTTTTCCAAAGTTTACGACTTCTTGCTTTTTCATACCAAGAGCGTAGCAAACCAAAAAAATCTTCATATATCTGGGGATAAGGGAAGAGTAAATCCACATCATCCAAACATATAACTAAGGGAGAATTTGCCAGGTCTAAAAGATATTCTTCAAAGTAGGTAGTGCAACTAACTTTTGCTCCCATACCTTCCTCGTCCCAATATTCATCTAGATTAGTGGGTAATCCTAATTCACGGCTGATGTTGATACAAAACCAGCGTAAAAATTTATTTAAGTTCGTAAAATGAGTACTACTATCAGCTAACTCGAAGCTTAAATTAACAGTGCGATAGTCACATTGTGCAATTTCAGAAAGAACTTTACCAACAAGATAAGTTTTCCCCATTAGACTAGGAGCCTTAACCCTAATCAGAGAACCTGGTTGCTGTATTGTTTGATGACAAATTAATTCAATTGGAGGACGTTCTACATAAATATCAGGGATAAGTTTATCGTCCTCATTTTCAATGTTTAAATATTTATCTTTAACTTCTGTTTGACACAATCTAGAGTTAATTTTTTTTTCGTTTATACTTGTTTTTCCGGAGTTTTTATTACTACTATTAATCCCTAAATAATTTGAACTTGCAGACATATATTGGTCATGGGATAAATATTCCCAACGTCGTTTCAGTGCTTCTTTAAAATTACTTTTCCGAACCCGCTCACCCAATGATTCTGTCAAAATTTTCCACAGCTTCGGGGCAACATCTTGACTGATATAACTAGTAGCGTACTGATTCTTTGCAGCTATAACATCATATTCTTCTCTCAACCATGCTCCTTTGAGGATCATAGTTTCAACATCTGTTAAGTTACGGTTGAATTTTAAGTATACAGATTGATTCGCAATTTTAATTGCTTCTTCTAAATTGAAATTAATCATAATTAAAAATTATTACGAATAATACAATCAAAACATTTGCTAGATCTCAAAAAATTAAATTACTTCTTAATTTCTCCTAAGTTGCTCCTGAGTAAATGCTGGGAGCAAGTCCAACTCATACGCCGCGAGTTTAGGAATAAGTCATATATAAAATTTTATGATGTATGTCGCGCTACTTGAAGTCGGAGAACTTAATCTACACTGCCGTACAGGCTTATTCCTCAATAATCTTGCAACTAAATACTTGAATATAGTAATTCTGCTGTTAAAACAAATTTAATGCTAGGACAGAAAAGGGAAGATATCGGGAAGATGTAGAAAATATAGCAACAGGAATTTCATATTTAGCTAACAAATGTAACTACATGAACCGTTAACGTCAATTAGCACAATTCCCCATCCTCTCAAGGTTGGGGAGAGGCTGCGCCGACGCCTACGGCTCTGGATAGCGGGTTGGACTAGTTAACAATAAAGTTAATATTTTTAATTATTAGCAATATTTAGAGTTCAATTATTCCGTGAATTTAAAAAGCAAACTCTACCCCAAAATTTATGAGGTAGAGTTTGCTTTTTGGCACATTTATATGGGGGAGCGAAGAAAGGTAAATGATGATAATGTAACATCAAATATACTTATTATATCATCATGTCAGTTAAATTACCTATAGATGAAATACCAGTTATTGATTTTTTTCTCTTCAGCCATGGAAATAAACAAGCTAAACAAATGGTAGTTAAGGAAATTCATGATGCTTGTAGTCAAGTTGGCTTTATTTATTTGCAAAATCATGGTATGAGTGAGGACTTGATTGAAAAAGTATTTATACAAAGTAAAAGTTTTTTTGATTTACCCTTAAAAACTAAGCAACAATTTGCTTGGAGTGATGAGTTTAGTAATCAAGGTTATGTTGGTATTGAACGAGAGCGCCTTAACCCAAATAGACCCGGAGATCTAAAAGAAGCTTTTAACCTTGTTGAGAGCAGGAATCGGGTAAATGAATCTTCTATTCCCGAATCACAAAATACTCCAATCCACAATGGTTACATTCTTAATTTCTATGAAGCTTGTAACCAACTTGCAAACAAAGTTCTGCAAGCTTTAGCATTAGCCCTAGAATTGCCGGAAAACTTTTTTGTTGACAACCATAGTAATCGCAAGCATACCCTCAGACTTCTGCACTATCCACCCTTGGAACAAAAACCACAAATTGGACAAATACGTGCTGGCGAACATTCAGACTATGGAAGCATTACCTTATTGTTTCAAGATTCCCTTGGTGGTTTGGAAGTCAAAACTAGTTCTTCTGGTTCTAATGGTGATTTCGGTAAATGGATTTGTGCTCCAAGCATCCCCAATACAGTTATAGTCAATACAGGAGATTTAATCCAACGTTGGACAAATCATGTATTTTGCTCCACAAAGCATCGAGTCATAATCCCTGACGACAACAGAGTAACGCAATCACGGTACTCTTTGGCTTTTTTCTGTCATCCCAACGACGATACAACAGTTACTTGTTTGGAAAGCTGTAAAAAAGAGCATCCTCCCATATATCCCCCCATTCTTGCTGGAGATTACCTGTTAAGTCGTTTGCGAGCAACATATTAACTGCGCTTCTGCTCCGTTTTAAGAATAAATCTATACAAAATTAGCATTCAATATTATTTATTGACTTATGTTTGCAAAACAAAATATTTATTTGATTTTCAACAAATTACTTGATACATATTAATTCAGTCTGGTAAATAAAGCATTAACTTCAATAAATTCATCAAAAATTCATACATACTTTAATGTTAATGTTTTAGTATTTTGACTGAGGTAGATATTTAACCAAGGAGATAAATAAATTCACTGTTATTTTCCTCCTCTAGGGTGCTTAATAAAGTTATGTGTAATCGACTCTGAATAACTGATGCATTTCTTTTCGGATGTTCGCAAACAAGCTATTTTATAGCTTTTTGATGGCTTAAGCTAGTATAAAAATATATTTTTGTGAGGAGAATATTTTTGAAGTTTTTCTCAATTTATTTCTATTACCAGTGAAATCTTATAATTAACGGCAATTGTTTTCTTACTAGTATTTAGGACAAAACTACATGTAGAATTTTTCATTTTGTGAATACTTCAATCAGGAAATTTGTTCTTTGTAGTTAATAAAGAAAATTTATTTAAATGAGTTTGTAAGTTTATGAAAAATTTATAGTGGCTTAATATCGACTACTAAATCAAATTAAAGACTTAAAAAAGCTGGAGTAGAATATTAACCTCTTTTAATCTGAATATTTTCTATATTTCCTAAATATTGTAGATAAATGTTTAAGTGGAAAGATTTTATTCTCTTCAAACTTATCCAGGGAAAGGTCTTACATAAGTCCTTTTAAATAAAAACTACTTAACCAAGTTATTGGTAACATCATCACAGAGGTTTTAGATGAAGTCATATTCAGTCTTAGTCAAAAGAATTGCTTTACGAGTAACCCCATTCGTGACTACTTGGGTGCTAGCAAGTGCTCCTGGTTTAGCCGCAACTTTAGCTGGTTCCTATGGGGAACTATTTTTTACAGATTTCAGTCAACAAGAAACATCAGCACTGGAAGCTGTAAATGATGCTGATGGTTTCGCTGAATCCAGAACGGATGATAGTGTAGCAGACTTTGATAACTTTTCTAGTACCATTGCCGAACCTTCTCCTTTAAATGTATCTAATGTCGCGGAAAGTTTGGTATTTGGTAATGGTCCTAGTTATACAGCTTCAGCGACAACATCACCGAGATACTTTGCTAATTTTGACGTCAGTCGTAACGACACTTTATCTTTTAACTTTACTGCTTTCTTAGATTTAAATGCTTCTGTAGATCAACCAGGAGTTGAGTATGCTAGCGCTGCTGGAGATATTTCCTTCTATCTCTTGGATACAACCGGTACCTCTGCAGATCAACGGTTAAACTTCCTCAACTCACCGCAATTCGATCCAACCCAGATTGGTCAGAATAATGTACTAGATTCATTTATGTTGGCAGCAAGCATTGACGCTACAGGTCAAAATAATTTTATTAATAATACCAGTAGTGGCAATATTACTTTTAATAGCAATTCTGGTCTTTCTAGTTTTGGTCCAATTGATGGTGGAAATGGAAGCGAAGCATATAAAAGTTCTTCTGTGGAAGGTTCTGTGAGCAGATCGTTCAAGAAAGATAGCAATATTACTTTATTAGCTTTCAAAAATACAAAATCTAATGTCGAAGTTCCTGAACCAGAAAACGTTTTAGGATCTGTTTTATTTGCAGGATTACTTGTTGTGGCGATGAGAGCAAGAAAGAAAGCTCAGAATAAGTCTTCTTCATAGTTAAGCATCGAAGTTTCTGCTCTTGTATAAACCATTAAGAGACAGAGATATACGCGAGTGTTTCTGTCTTCAAAACTAATTCAATAAGTGAAAATTTGTTTTTAGATGCGGATAAAGTTTCCTGGGAGGAAAATTAAAAAAACTTCAAGGAATAAAATGTCTGCTCAAAGCAAATTTCAAAAAAGACATCAATCAGTAATGAGTATGGCTATTATCCCGGAGCCGCAGGTATTTCTGAGGGCAGATCGGGTTAGTCATGTAAAAATATAATTTGCAATGTCCCTATTAGCTTCTTCTCTTTCAGTGTTTTATCACCAGCGAGAATGAGCTGACCTATGCTATTTTGACTCAAATTCAAGCCTTTTCCTTGAAGAGTTTCAGCAAATCTATCCAAATTAGTAGTTTGTATCTCAGAGTTGATGTAAATCAAGATATCCGAGTACAAATGAAAGTCAGTAATCCAAGCTCCTGCTTGGCTAATAGCCTGACTCACGCGGACAGTCATCTGAATCCGTTCAATTTTAGTTTTAAGATTAGACTTTACTAATCCGTAGGAACTTCTAAAATATAAAAGTCACACCTCCCAACTTTATTCTTACTCCTTACTTATTACTTATTACTTATTACTTATTACT
>JGI1201J43222_100138_pt1 | contig 25614 bp, 20 predicted proteins | sample MastesBC008_FD_43222 | JGI IMG/M metagenome (IMG submission 43222) | reverse complement strand
CGGCATGAATTAAATAAGCAATTACAGACTGTTTAAACCACAAGGGTTCCAGCTTTTCTTAGTGCCATTCGATTAATAAGCTTTGATCTGACCAAGTTTCTTCTTCGCTAGAAATTTTCTTTGCAGGAACTTCAGTCGCGACTGCAATCATACCACCAAAATGGTCTTTGGCATTGAAATTACTAGGGTCGTTTAACTTATCAATTAGTGATTTAATACTTGCGATCAAACCTTCTCCATAAGGGACTGCAGCTTTGAGATTGTCATCTCGATAAATAAAAGCCTCAATTTTATGGAACCCCTTAAAACCCTCATCTTCGTCACCATTATCAAATGCATAGGGACGAGCATCAATATCAGTATCTTCTTGCTCGAAATTACCAGCTAAAACTTCTATTTGTTCGTAAGGTGGACGAGACTCCACATAGGCTTTCTTGGCTGCTTCAAGGTTATTGCTTTTAAGAGCTTCTAAAAGTTGTTCTGCTAATGGTAATTGCTCTTGAGCTTGTTTTTGGAAATACTTGACACCTGCCTGAACTTGCTCGGTATAGTTCATATTATTGGCTGCAACCATATCAACTTTAGGGCTCACATCTTCTTGACTAATATTTGTAGACTGAGCACAGTTAGTTAAGAAGACAAGAACCACAGCCATCAATCCCAGCCCCAAAGAACGTAAGATAGACTTCATTTGTATTAATAGTTACTTGCTTGCACGATAGAGGTATATTAAAGCTTATTAATAATTATTGTCAATTTATTTGTGATGCTCGTTTTAAAAGAGAATCAATTTTTCAGGAAAAAATGTAACTTTTACATCTTGACTTTGGTTATATTTCTAGTTTCTAATATATAGGTTTATTGCAAATTTTATCAGTTTAATGAGAATAAGTTGTTTCTTAAGATAATTTTCTTTGGCTGAGATATTCAGAACGAATATTTTAATATCGTTTTAAAGTCAGCAAAAAAATTAAGAAAAAAATAGACATCATTCTTCTAAAGTAGACAGCAGAAATTATACTGACAAAAAACACTTCACAAAATACTATCAGTGTAATTTCGTGTGATTTACATTGTAATAATTATTGTTTATGATTACTTTAGTTGATACTTTTGTTACATGAGCTTATATAAGATAAATACATATATTGCTTTATTTGAATAAATAGGTATATGAATAACCGTTATTTTACTGGGAACTAAAGAAAAAATTTAACATCTATTCTTCTCGGAAGTCGCGGTAATAAAAAAGGTACGTGCTTCTACTAAAACTGTCTTACTGACATTACTGACTACAGAAATTGCACTATCAAAATTTACCCTTATAAATTAATGAATTACATAAACACTTTAAACTTAGTCAAAAAAGTATCAATTACTGTTTTGAGTATGCTTGCGATCACAACAGTATTCGAGAAACAAGCCGAAGCAGTTGTAGTAACATTTGATGATATAGAAACAACCTATGGATTTGGTGCAGTAGAAAGCGGTTACGGTGGTTTAGACTGGGTTAATTTTGGATACGTAAACCAGATATTTCATCCTGGTTCTGGTTATGAGAATGGTTTAGCTTCAGGGGACTATACTGCATTTAATTGGTATGCAAAACCAGCAGAAGTTACAGGTGATCTATTCGACTTTCAAAGTACTTTCCTGACTGCTGCTTGGAATAATGGATTGAATATCTTGGTGGAAGGATTTTCAGGGGGAATATTGAAATATTCACAAAATGTGGTTGTTAACCCCAGCCAATCCAAGAAATTTATTTTTGACTACATAGGGGTCGATAGAGTGAAATTTACTTCATCAGGAGGAGTAGACGCAAACCCTAACGATAATATTGTAGGTAGAAACTTTGTAATGGATAATTTTACCTACCACAAAAGTAATTCGAGCATTACACCAGCTACTCCACCTCCTGTTTTACAACCTGGAGGAAATGTAGCAGAAGTTCCAGAACCGATTTCAGTTTTAGGTTCCTTGGTTGCTTTGGGTTTTGGTGGTATTTTCTATCGACAACATTCTCGAAAGTCACTTTAATTGCGAGTTAACAATCTCAGAGAATAAAAAGCATCAATTCTTTATTCCTGTTAAAACGAAGGAAGAAGGAAGAAGTTTGGAATTGCATTAGCGCAGCGTGCCTGCAAGGCATTGGGGATTTAAACCCCAACGCATTCACGCTTCCTCGTGCGGGCGTATCTTACACCGTATGACGGTGGGGAGTATGCCCTTCAGGCACGCTACGCGCTTCATCCCATATTGTTAGAAGATTAGCACCTAAATTCTAGCTTCCGACAAGAACACCCTCACGGGGTGACAAGCAGCCCAAAAGCTTTACTGAATAAGGCTTGAGAGTTTTGAAGTAGAAAATACAATTAACAAAAATATTGATAATGATAATTATTGTATCGTAGGCTTGGCGATGCCTGAGACGCGGTAAGCCGAACGGCGCTTCACTGAACCGCATATGCGGTGTTTGCACGCAGCAAGCTGTTCACGTAGTGCGCCCAAACACGGAGTGCGTCCAAACGTGCTTATCGCTTATTGTAAAAAACCACAAAGAGGCATGATATAAAATTTTCTAAGTACATGCTTCCTAACATAATATAATTATAAAAACAGAAAATATAAATAAAATATTAAAATCAATCAAATTTTACAAAAAATATGCAATTTTAGATACAAAGTAATTTTTCCAAGAATGTAGTTTGAACGACAAAATTTAAAATGTCAAAACAATATTTGTGCTCTGAGGCCAATATTTTAAATTATGTTTAAGCGTAACTATCTATAAGCCAACAAAAGAAAACGCTTGGTTCAAACGTGGTTTTGCTCTTAACCCTTCCACTCAGCTTATTGAAATAATAGGTTTTTCTCACTACTGGGAGCTAAAGCTTTCATGAATTTCATGCAGGTATTATCTGAATTTTTGGCAAATAAATTTCCTTTTTGGGGTGTTTGTCATTTGAGTTTTGACCCCAATAACAGAACTCTTTATATTCGCTGTAGAAGTTCGAGGATCAGAACATCGGTTCTCAAAGATGCATCTAAGCTAATAGATTTGGATATCGGTATTTATAAGTTTGTTGTAACTCATCCAGATCATTCTGATATCATTATCCAACCATCATCTTAATTTCAAAGTGATTGTAAAGTTCTGTCACATCAAAATCTTTACTTTTTTTTTGGGTGGAAATCTGATCGCTTTAAGTTTCTTTTTCCTGTTTTATTTTTCTGGTGAATTTCTCCAATTAATTTACCCAGAAGTTATTAAGGCAAAAAGAAAACAAATTAATAGCAAACACAGTAACAAGATTAAAAACTGATTGCGTTTTAACCAAAAAATCAATTGATTACTAAATTTATTTGCTTCTTGTTGCTGTTTTTGTTCTAATTCTTGGACTCGGATATCTTCGTATATGGTACATTCCTTTGCGTAAGGGCGTTTGGGAAAATTACAGGTATCATCACTGTGATAAACACAGGTGTCGCACAAATACTCTTCATTAGTAGAACGATGTAAAGGAATTCCTGGATGTCCGTAAGCTTTTAGCTGGGTACGACAAAATGGACAGGTAATAGCTTGAGGTTCAATGTGCTGCTTGCAGCGAGGACAGGTTGTGGTATCCACGGTAGATACAAGTATTTGGGTGACTATTTGATTTTAGCTTTTGATCGTAATAGCTTACAGGTAATACCAAATTAATCAGGTGAACGCTTCACGGCTGCTCGCAGATGTTTCTCACGCAAATTCTGTTTATTTTGCCTTTCATCTTAAGATTGAAACCAAGCGGTTAATGCGATCGCTAATGCATCAGCAGCATCGTCAGGACGGGGAACATAGTCTAAATCTAATTCCTGTGCTACCGCTTCTTGAACTTGGTATTTTTCCGCGTTACCGCGACCAGTTAGGGCTAACTTAATTTGAGAAGGGGCAAATTCGACGGTATTAACAGATTTTTGGGCTAAAGCTAACATTACAACTCCTCTAGCTTGTGCAACCAAAATAGTGTTTGACATTCGGTAGAAAAAAAATTTTTCTATTGCAACCAAGTCCGGTTTCCATTCTTCTATCAAAGTATGTAAATCATCGTGCAACGTGCATAACCTTTTTCCCAACTCAGTTTTTGCTGGTGTACGAATTACACCAAAGTCAAGTAGTTGTACAGAATTATGATGAATTTGGGTTTGATTTGTCTGACAATTGATTATCCCAAATCCTAAAATTGCTAAACCCGGATCTATTCCTAAAATACGTTTTTCCATTAGTTTTAATAACTTTGCTCTGGTGCTTTCCCTTTGCTGGCTAACAGGGAACGGCGACTAGTATAGCGTAGGGAACGGTCCGTTTTTTTGTAGGAAAATTTCAAGATGAGAATCCGGAATCAAAACACAATTGAGTTATTATTTAGTCCTGTTTATTTTAGGTGAAATTTACTGAGGCAGTTTAAGTTTTTATAAAGGTACTTTATTCTCACAAATATAGGGACATCTAACCATCTAAAATTTATTCAGGGTATCATTCTGGAGATGGATATGTTCATAAACATGCGGACAACTGTAATAAAATGCGTAAAATCTAACAGACAAAGAAAATGTAATAAATCCATACCTAGGGAATAAGCCAACTGTTGTACATTTTCAATAGGTCAAAATTTATATTTATGTTGCATTTGTTGCTATGTCAATAGGTTTTTTTAAACACGCCTTAAATGTTGTGCAACAACAGTCTCGCCGCCGCACTCCTCATCGAGTAAGCCAATGGTTTAAGTGGTTATCACCCGGACTATCTGTTAAGCGTTGGTTGTTAATAAGCGTAAGTGGCGTAATTCTTGCTTGTTTAGGATTAGCAATTTGGGTCAGACTTACCCCAATTTACAGGATAATTCAATTATTTAAGATTTTTTTAGAGTTTATTACCGACATTGTACCTTATTATGTCAGCGGTCCAATTGTTTTATTGTGCGGTTTAGTTTTACTTTTATGGGGGCAAACCCGTACTGTTGGTTCCGTAACTGAGGCATTCAGACCGCAAGGTGAAGAGCAATTAGTTGATGCCTTGATGGCACATCGCCGTTTATATCGAGGACCAAAGATTGTAGTTGTTGGTGGTGGAACTGGACTTTCTACTTTGTTAAGGGGTCTTAAAGCTTACAGCGCAAATATTACGGCAATTGTAACTGTTGCCGATGATGGTGGTTCTTCAGGAAGATTGCGTCGAGAAATTGGTGTTTTACCGCCAGGAGATATTCGTAATTGCTTGTCTGGTTTGGCAGATGAAGAAAAACTATTGACAGAATTATTCCAATACCGTTTTAGTGCTGGGGATGGTTTGAGCGGCCATAGTTTTGGTAATTTATTTTTAACTGCCATGAGTGAAATTACTGGGGACTTAGAAAGGGCTGTTGCAGCAAGTTCCAAAGTCTTAGCGATTAGAGGTCAAGTTCTCCCTGCAACTTTAAGTGACGTTCAACTTTGGGCGGAACTAACCGATGGTCGTCGTATTGAAGGTGAGTCTAATATTACTGAGGCAGGGGGAAAAATTGCCAAAATTGGTTGTACTCCAGCTGCTCCACCAGCTTTGCCTACAGCAATCAAAGCTATAAAAGAAGCAGATTGTATAGTCATGGGACCTGGTAGTCTTTATACTAGTGTAATTCCTAATCTTTTGGTACCAGAAATTTCTGATGCGATCGCAGCTTCAACCTCTCCACGTATTTATGTCTGTAATATTATGACTCAACCCGGAGAAACTGATGGATATAGCGTAGCCGATCACATAGAAGCGATCGATAAGGCTTGTGGTCGGCGTTTATTTAATTCAGTATTAGTCCACAAGAAGTCTCCCTCTTCTCGTGCTTTATTTCGCTATGCAAAGGAAAAATCCCATCCTGTATTTATAGATCGCGAAGCTATAAGTAAATTAGGACGAAGGATCGTACCTGCAAATGTGATCCAAGAAGATGAAGTTGGTTATGTACGCCATAATCCCTATCAGTTAGCAAAAGTATTATTGCGTTGGTATAGTCGAACTCCACATAAAATGAGCAGATTCAAGAAAATTTACTCTAAAAAATAATTCAATATAATTGGTGGGTTTTAAGCGAATTGTGTGAGTCCGTCAAACTAATGTATTTATTCAGTAAGCCTTATTTAGTTAGTAATGCTCTACATTCATCGCCAAAGTTGTTAGAAAATTTTTCTATTATTGTTGGTTCCCTATTTGATATTCTTAATCGTCTTTTTTTGCTGCGTCCTATTCCTCACTTATTACATCACTGACGTTTGATTTTCATTTTGCTGAATTGCAGCTTCAAATTTGTTTTCTGGCGTCCATTTTATTGCACCATCGCTGCGAGTGAAGAATACCTGTGTTTGTGTTTCTTTTTGAATTTTTGACAACAAAGATTTTGTTTGTTGAGTATCTGGGGTAGAAATAATAGCAACTTTAGGCTTAATAACGCTAATCAGTTTTTGCCAAGCATCACCTGAATACCATAATACTTGAGGATGAGGTAAATAATTGTTTTCGACTGTTTTAAATAAATCGCTGCGTTTGAGATTACCTACCAACAGCCAACTTTGATTTTGAATTTGAATTTCTAATATTGGAATTCGCTCGTTAATTAAGTTTACTACTGCTGTCCCTGTATTAATAGGCGTTCCTAATAATAAAGGTTGAGATATAGTTTTTTGTGCTTGTAATTGCTCCTGGATTATCTTCTGGGAAAAATTTTGTTCGGGAACGGCAGAATATTGATAGAAGTTTTTGAATGAAAAATTTTGGAGTAGTGTTAACCACCCACTTTCGTTATCATTCTCAAAATTATTGGCGATCGCAGCAAAAATTTGGTTTACACCTTGTTGTTTTAAAAAAGGAATTATTGCAAATCTAGCTGTTTTTTCGCTACCGCTATTGATTAATGTTACTTCTCCTTGGTTTTGAATAACTATAACTGGTTCTGTTCCTGCAGCCATTACTGTAACTTGAAATAAATTACTAGAATTATGCCAAGTAGGAAGCAGCACTACAATTAATGCAATTAAGCCACCAAACCACCATCTACGCTTAAACCAAGTTAAAAAACAAACTAAAAGAATGATGCCGTAAACAGTTAATAGCTGCCAAATAGCAATTTTTCCCAAAGCAATGGAATTTCCTGGTAGCTGATTAAAAAATTCAACTAATTTAATCAACCAATCTGTAGGTAAGTACAAAAATCCTGCTAAACTACTGCCGATATTTTGAGCGGCTAAACCCACTAAAGCACTGATAATTCCACCAATACAGATTGCAGAAATCAATGGTGTGCTGATGATATTAAGTAAAATACTATAGGCTGGGACAACTCCAAAAACATATAACTGCAAGGGTAAAGTCCAAATCGTTGCAGCAACAGGAACTGATATGAGGGAAGCAATGGTGGGTGGTAACCAATTTAAACCCTTGGTAATGAGAGGAACTGTTGTAATTAAACCTAGGGTGGCTAAAAAACTAAGCTGGAAACCCAAATCCCAAATCCATAAGGGGTTTACTAGTAATAATAATGTTGCGGCTAATAATAAGGATCCCAACTGCTTTACTTTACGTTTTAAACCGATCCCTAACAAAGCTGCAAATCCCATAATCGCTGCTCTGAGAATGGAAGCTTGAAAACCTGTAAGGCTAACAAATACAATCAGAGCAATGCAGCCAGCACTGAATTGTATTCCTCGGCTCAAGCGCTTAGTGATATTTAAAACTAATCCTAAAATTAAGGAAGTATGAAATCCTGAAGCTGCAATTACGTGAGCTAATCCTGCTTTAACAAATAAATCGCGAATGTCATAGGGTAAATCGACAGCTTTGTTTCCCAAAACCATTGCACTTAGCATCGGACCTTGGGGAACACCCAATCCAGCAAGATGCAATCGCACAATTTTTTGACGAATTTTCCACCATCCCCATCCTTGCGTTTCCTCTAGAATATTCACTTGACGTCCGCTCAAACCAGCAAAAGCTCCTTGTCTTTGGAGATACTTTTGGAAGTCAAAACCGCCAGGATTACTTGCTGGTCGTGGTTGATATAAAATTCCTGTAACAGCAATTCGTTCGCCGGGATGCAAACCAGTAGCTTGAAGAATAGGTACGGTAACATATAATTTACCGTTTACACCTTTAAGGGTGTCGTCTGCATTATTTTCTTTTCTTACCTCATCTATTTGTTTGGGTTTTAACCAAAACTGTCCCCGTCCAGAACGAGTTAAGCGAGGTTTACTTGTTACTTCACCTCGGACAATAAATACTTGTTCTTGAAAATTATTATCTGTTTTTGGGATAAACCTGCTAATATCATTTGGAAGCGGTTGTGGCAGTCGAAATTGAAGATAAAAACTTGCCAACACACCAATGAAGCCGCCAATCAACCAGATAATCGATTTTGGTTTCATCGATTGTGTTTTGATTGATTGTGCTCTAACCGATTGTGAAGTATTATTTGCCAGAAATGATTTTTTTTGTTTTGTTGGCGGTCGCGTAATTGCTTCAGTCTGTTTACGCCTTGATATTGGACGTCTTTTAGCTAAAACTGCACCAACGACACCCAGTAGGAGAATCCAAACACCTCCCCCAGGAATTGCTGTGGATAGCAATCCGAAAATGTAACCCAGACAAATAATGATACCAGTAGCCCGAAGCATCAGAATAATTGCAGAATATCTGGCAATGATAGAAACGTGATTATAGCTTTTTTCTGCTCGGGCAACTACAAATCAGTGAAAACAGATCTTGATTTGGTAACATCAACGTAAATAATCACAATAAAAAAGCCAGCGAGAAGGAACTTATTTTTTTGCTTCACAAAATATAAAAAAACTGGAAATATAAAAAAAACTGGCGCTCAAAAATCAAAAGTATGATTTTACGGGTTTTGAGCGCAAGTTTTTTCAGAGATGTATCGCGATCGAATTGTAGGACAAGAGCAAAATTTCAAACAGTTTTAAGTTGTTGGAAAATTAACTCGTACAATTACATCATTAAAGTCATTGTCCCCACCACCAGATAAATCTTCAAAACCAAAGCTATTATCACCAAGTAAACGAATATGGTCAGCCCGATCCGTATTTGCTCCCAAGAAGGAGAAGTAGACTTCTGCATTGTTATTAATTGCTTCATCCACAGTTCCATCTACAACAATGAAGGAGGCTAAAATACTTCCACCCTCCAAAATTCCATCAAAGGTAGCAGTTTGCTGATTATCTGCTTGAAGCAAATCTAAACCTGTGATGCGATTTGTTAAAGCAGCTTCTGTATATCCACTATCACCAGGATTCAAATCTGCCACACCATCACTATTTATATCAATACCACCGTTAGTATCGGTAATTTGATAGAAACCAACAAGATTATCGAAATTCGCTTCCCTGTGTACTTCAACATTGACTGATACTTGACCGGTGATATCGGTCAAATCGATAATTTCATTTTGTGTTTGTCCTTGTAAATTAGTGCTGGAAGTAGGAGCATCTTGAGTAAGTTGTACGCTCAACTCCATATCTGTGAAGTCACTATTACCTATTTCATCTGACCAGTTTAATTTAAAGCCTTCTGTCGCAAAGTCAGATACTTGTAGGTTGGAGGAATCGGAAAAGAATATAGGTAAATTTGTTGTTCCGCTTGCTTGTAATTCAGTTAGTGTTGTATCAGTTGTACCATTAGATACTAGATAGAAGCCCAAACGTGCATCGGAATCAACTTCAAGTACCCTTTCAATATCTTCCAAGTCAAATCCAGTAGGGCGATTTGCAATTGCTGAGAAGATGACTTGTGCTTTTTCTAAAGCTGCTTGGAGATAACCCTCTGAACCAGGAGTTAACCCATCAATATTACCGTTTTCATCATCTACAACAAATACACCCACCTCATTGACATTTTCGGTGTCGTTGTTAGTTAAAGTAAATTTGATGTTGGTAGGGTCTCCTCCATTCAAAGTAAATATTCCGTTATTACTTTCAGTATCAAACTGAGCAGGAGGAACATCATTAAGGTTGACAGTGACGTTTGCTGTATCACTTAAACTACCTGTATCTGTTGCTGTAACCTCTAAATTGAAGCTAGGGGTGGTTTCAAAGTCGAGGTCATCTTTGTCATTAACAATAATTGCTCCCGTAGAGGGATCAATTGCAAAAGCTAGGTTACTATCATTATCTGGGTCAAGGTTTCCGGAAGTTATTGCAAAAGTTAGAGCTTCATCTTCGGGGTCGGTTGCGGTAATAATCCCTACTTGTGTTCCTTCGTCACTATTTTCATCTATGGTGAAGGTAGCATCATCAACAGTAAGTTCTTCCTCCTCATCAGTAACGCTAATAGTCAAGTCTTGAGTTACAGTTTCACTTCCATCAGAAACACCAACAGAAACTTGGTAATTGTTATCAGTATTAGCATCGGATGCAGTTTCAAAATCGGGAGGATTATTAAAGCTTAATTCCCCACTGTTGGAATCGATAGTAAATAATCCTTGGTCAGCACCACCCAATAAGTTAAATGTTAGGTCATTACCTTCTGCATCTTCTGCGGTAATTGTTCCTACTGTTGTGGTGTTTTCTGCAACTGAGAATGTTGGATTACTGGTGATAGTTGGTGGTGTGTTAACATCATCATCAAGTATTGTAAATATCAAATCCTCACTTGGAACTAATGCAGACCCTGAAACACTTGTTAGCTTAATTCCAAATGTCTCATCATCTTCAATTTCTTGATCTGGATTGATAGAAATATCAATTGTTTTTATATCTTCACTAGCAGCAAAAGTTACTTCACGTGAAGAAAAACCATCGACGAAATCAGATGCTTGAGCAGGATTATCACCAGCAGCAATAATTTCAATATTAATTGTGTCAGTTCCATTTAAACCGCCAAAGCGATCAAGTGTGAGTGTGAGAGTCGATGGAGCATCGGAATCTCCTTCTACAACTGTAGGATCGTCAGCAGTAATAGCCATGCTGATTACACTATCATCATCAATGATATTGACCCCAGCAGTTTCTGTTGTTGCTCCATCAGCAAATGTTCCACCAGAAACCACACTCAGATCGAGAAATACAGATTCATCTCCTTCAACATCAGTATCTCCTAATATTTCCAGCGTAATATCACCAGAGCTTTGTCCCGCAGCAATTGTCAATTGACCTGTAGTTTCTATAAAGTCAGTTCCTGCATCTGCATCATCTGAACGAGTAGTAAAATCAATTACTACATCTTCAGTTGTGGTACTAGAAAGATTAACAGTAAAGGTCGCAGTAGTTGAACCAGTATTACCTTCTGCGATCGAGATACCTTGGTTTGCTAAAGATAGTATTGGTGTAACCGCCAGTGTATCAACAGCTAGTCGAACATCACTGAATTCAATAAATTCTACATTTAGTAAAGTATTATCAGTACCGATATTGACTACATTCCCATTTTTGGAAACACCACCAGCCCCCTCTTGAGTCTTATTGATTTCCACAGTATCGATACCTGCACCACCGTCTACCAGGTTGACACCACCTGAGAGAATAAAACGGTCATTTCCACCATTACCAAATATGGTGTTTTCACCGTTACTAACTCGTATAGTATTATCAAGGTCGTTAGCGTTGATTTCTCGAATTACTGGCTGACTTACTATAGTATTTTCAAGACTAATTTGATTATTTTCTTGGCTGATCGACTGGCTCACCGTAGACTCAATGAAGTCAGTTTGATTCACACTGAAGGTAATAATTTGTTTTGTTCCATTATCCGTTTGCTGTGTGACCTGTTCCTGACCCGTGGTAATTTTATAGTCTAGAGAAGTTGTTGGAGTACCATCATTAAACACCACATCGAAGGTGATATCATTTTCTGCTTCCCGTGTGACTTCGAGTCCATCAATAGTACCTTCAAATTTGAGACCAAGTGTATCCTCAACCAATTGATCTGGAGTAATTGTATCGACTACAGTACCACCTAATTTCACATCAATGCGTTCAATGATATTTTTATCTACAGTTGCTGCATTAAATTCTGTGATTAAGTCAGCAGGATCTGAAAGCACAACAGCATCATCTGAATCGACAATGTTTAATTGACTTAAACTCGGATTACCAATACCAAAAGCACGAACTTCTGCTAATTGTTGTAACTGTGTAGCACTTGACGAGAAGTCAGGACCGTTATTAAATCCATCAGAGAGAAAATAAGCAATATTAGTTGCATTATTATTGCGTGACGTAAAGAAATTTTGTGCTTCAACTAAAGCTGAATTAAAGTTTGTACTACCACCAGCAATTAACCCATTGATAGTAGAAATTGTGGTAGGTGCATCTAGTGGAGCGAATAAAGATGCAGAACTATCAAAATCTACGACAGCAAATTCACTATTATTGGCAATACCATCATCAATTAAAGATTGAGTTAATTCTTGGTAGGCAGCTTTAGCTTGTACAATTCTGTTTCCAGACATACTACCGGAACTGTCAATAATATAGGCAAAATTGTATAAGATTCCCTGTTCAGAACCAATAGTAAGAGTATAGTTTACATCACCGTCAAACATCCAAGCTGGAGATTCAACAGTAATTGTCCCAATTTTGTTACCGCCATTATCAAGAATATCTTCTTCGGGAGTAATAAGCGCACCATCTTTTAACTTTGTGTTGTCGTTGGGGTCTACTTGGAGTGGTACAAAGAAAAGATTTCCATCATCGTCGGTACCATTATCATCCGCATCAACAAATTCAAAGACACCGAATTCAATATCCTTGGTGGTATCTGTAGCATCACTCTGGCTTCCACGTGCATGTGTGAATTCAAATGCAGGATTGGAGGGGTCAGTAATTGTAAAATCATAGTTGGTGAATATTTCCGAGAAGAGGGCTTGATCGACACCATCGCCACCTTCTAAGCGGTCATTTGCACCACCACCAAATAATTGGTCATTACCATCGTTTCCTAGGATGCGTTCTCTACGGTAAGAACCGAAAATATCATCGTTAGCAGTACTACCAATGATTGCATTTTCTGAAAGGTCATTAGCATTGGTTGTTCCAGAATCAGTTTCAATCTGGTCGATTATTTCATCATAAATATCCGTCGTAATCAGCACACCACTGTTGTATGTGCTTCCTCCGTAAGCATGAATCCCTAAAACGCGAGGATTACTCTCACCGTCAAGAGTGTGCCAAACACCACTTCCGCTCTGACCACCAGCAGTGTCAACATCTTGAGAGTAGAAAAAACGTCCGCTAAATGTACCTACAATATTACCTGGTGATTCTGCTGCACCTGGAGAACGTACTAAATCACGTCCCCGTCGCCCAGTGTTACCTGGTATATTACCTGAGACATTGTCTCCTGGATATCCTGCTGTATCAATAGTTAAACCTCCAGCAGTTTCAGGATCGACAAACGCAATTAGACCAATTACATCAGTGTCAGGAAGTAAAGTATTACTAGTTGTAAAAACAGCAATATCATCTCCTGGACTCTCTGTTATGTTGTAATTATCTACGAAATTTACATTTGTAACATTTGCTGCTGGGTCACCTGTAGCTCCGATAAAACGAGAGTTCAAAGCATTCTGGTTTGCACTAACAGTGGCCCTTAAAGCAGTAGCATTTGTATTATTACGGGCATTGTAAGCATTGTGACCTGCGGTAAGCACATGATTTGGTGCTATGGCTATTCCAGTACCGATACCACCACCACTACCAAATCGAGCATCCACAGCCGTAACAGTAGAAAAAGGAAATGTACCAAACGAAGTAATAACCTGTCTACTATCAGGACCAATTACGCTCATTTCAATATTCTCCAAAAAATAATAAAATGAAAATTAGCGGACTAGTCTTTTGATGTAATATGCTGCTCTATACAGAGCTTTACGCCAGAAGAGGTCTTTTGAACAGTTGTCAAAAGGCTGTTTTGAAGTAGAGCGCGATCTATATCTCTACGCTCCTTCACTAGACGAGGTGTAGCGATATCGTCAAGGTTAAATAGTTCTAAAAGGGCTTGTTGCTCACCATCACTTGAGGGGGGACGCATTCGTGCTAAAGTATTTTTGTCTAAAGAGAGTTTACCAACTCCATCAATAACTGTTCTTGAACCATCTTTAATTCCTTTAATTAAGGTTTTCGGTGGTGTAGCGTAAGTTAATCCTCCTACTGCACCAACCACAGCAAACTGGTCAGAAATTGCTACAGTACTTCCCATATGAGCATTGGGAACAGCAAGTCTTTGGGGTTTATTTTCTGATGTTTCCAAGTCAAACAACCAAGCAGCTCCTGTATCATCAAAGGTCGAACCAACGAGGAGTAGATTATTTTTAAGATCGATATCAACACCAAAATTCTGTTCTGCACTATTTGTAGGTGAAAAAATCTGCTTTACATTACCTTCTGTTAACAAATTGACTTTACCAATCCATCCACCAGGTTCTTCTTCTTCCTTGATACTGAAAGCAATTCTTCCTCCATCTGCGGAAACCGAGAAACCAGAAATTTCACCACCACTAAGTGCATCAATCCGTTTCACTTCTGCTTTCTTATCAAGCAAAACTTTATATACTCCACCAGAGAAAGATACTCCAAGTTGATTAGTATATTGAAAAATTTCTTGATTATTTGGCTTATGCTTCTCAGTGTATGCACCAACAACTAAAGTCGATTTGTCTAAAGAAATATCATAACCAAACCCAGAGCCGACAACTTCAGCAGCAGAACCTTTTGGAGGCAAAATTTCTCTTGTTCTTAACCACTTTTGATTACGATTATGGCTATATACAAGAACGCGATTTGCTTCTGGATCGCCAACTGCTAAATAGCGATCGCTAATTGCTAAAGCGTAACCAAATGACTTACTATCACCAGGTTCTGATAATAAGCATGTTTGCACGGAGGTTGAGGTACTTTTCACTGCAAATAACACCCCAAATATAATTAGTAAAATGAAGTAATTACTTTTCATACGACTTAATAAATACGAATGTATTAATGATACTCAGTGCATCAGTACAAACCCTAGTCATATAAAAAATCATAGTGGGATGTATCGAACGAGAAAACAGTCATTACTGATTTGATGACGCAGGTTAAAACCTATTTTTTCTAGTTTCTTATTTGTGAAATAAAATATATAAACTTGACAACAAGTATACTATTACGCGTACCTCCGATAAGGTTGTTCTTTTTAATACTTTTGATTTATTTGTATGCAATGATATTTTCAAGGTAGCATAAGACACTTTTCGTTAACCGGTATTAGTGTGTATGCAAATTATGTTTTGCCAAAAATTTATTAATAATTGATTCAGTAAATCACAGTTTGAAGCTATTAGAAATGATGAACTAAATCGTTTCCCAGGAATTTTAAATACAAAAATAAAGGTGATAGCTTAGAAAGCCCTATCACCCTTTAGGTATATCACAATCTTATTAACTAAAAGAAAATAGCCAAAGTTATCAAATTATTTTGGTAAAGAATGGAAAAAAGTGCCGTATTGTAGTCCAGGGAAAAGGTAATTTAACACAATGAAAACCATGAACAGGATAACTACTGCCAAAGTCGCAACAACAGGAGCAGTAGAAAGATATTTCAAAAAATAACGTGACTCCATTATTGATTCTCCTTAGATCGAGCAAGTGAAGCTAATTAAAGAATTAATTGCTAAGTACAAAATTAACTAACGAATAGAAATCGGAATTTCCTCATCCTTAGCGACTAAGTCACCACTAAGGAATTCTTTGACTGTTAATAAAGGCCACATCAGAGCCGCCACCATGCAACTAAAAAACAGTGGCACATCAATAAACAGTTCCTTTTCTTCCCCTGCGCCTTCTTTTCTAATTGCTCGTAGATAAGAACGACCACTCCAACCAATCCAACCTGCAATGTATAGAAACATCACAATCGGAGTCAATACATCAAATGCAAGGCTGAGTCGGTCAAGTACTAAATGGGGTAAACCATCATCCCCACAGAGTAGACGTGAATAAGCTTTAAATGGCTGAGTGGTGTAATAACTATCAGGTGCATTTTGCATTCTTTCTACAAACGCAGCTGATTCATTGCAAGGTACAAGTGTAGTATTCTCAGCCATTGCAACGGGAGCAAAGTTCATCCAAAGAAAAGCTGCTGCAAGTAGCGCCAAAAATAATTTTTTCATCTTGATTGTTCCTAAATCATCTGGAGATGTACCAGAGGCAAAGCCGACGCCGCAGGCTCTGGTATGTCCCTACATGTCTGTGTGTTTCTTCTAATTAAATAGTTTGCTTTTTACGAGTAGTCAAATCGCCCACTTTCTGGAAGACGCCGAACTCTACTTGTTCGTCTAGTTCTGGGTCAATTCCAGCAAAGACATCTCGGTAAATTGTGCGCGAACCATGCCAAATATGTCCGAAGAACCATAACAAGCCCCAAATAGTATGGGCAAAAGCAAACCACCCACGGGTACTGGTACGGAATATACCGTCAGATTTGAGGGTTTTGCTATCAAACTCAAAAATTTCGCCTAGTTGAGCACGCCGAGCCAGTGGTTTTACATCAATTGGATCTGTAAATGTTTGACCGTCCAGTGCACCACCATAGAAACTAACAGTTGTACCAGTTTGCTCAAAGCTTAGCTTTGATAATGCGCGCTGGAAGGGTATATCGGCACGTACAACATCATCTTTGTCAGTCAAAACTACCGGAAAAGTTTCAAAGAAATTAGGCATTCGTCGTACTTTCAATTCCCGACCTTCTCCATCCCGAAAAACTGGATGACCTGACCAAGTTAGAGCAATACCATCCCCTTTATTCATGGCTCCTACTCTGAATAAACCACCCTTAGCTGGACTATTGCCAACATAGTCATAGAAAGCCAATTTATCTGGAATACTAGACCAAGCTTGGGAAAGGTCTTTACCTTGAGCTAATTTAGTTTGCACTCTTCGATTAATTTCTTTTTGGAAATAACCGCTGTCCCATTGATAACGAGTTGGTCCAAATAGTTCAATTGGAGTAGTAGCCGAACCATACCACATGGTGCCAGAAACAACGAAAGCCGCAAAGAAGAATGTTGCTAGAGCGCTTGCAAGAACGGTTTCAATATTACCCATTCTTAAAGCTCTGTAAAGTACTTCTGGTGGTCGGAAAGCTATGTGGAAAATACCACCGATAATACCAACAATCCCCGCAGCAATGTGATGAGCCACAACACCACCAGGATTAAAAGGATTAAAGCCCTCTGGTCCCCATACCGGCGCAACTCCTTCGATGTGACCATTTAATCCATAGGGGTCAGAAACCCACATACCAGGACCAAATATCCCTGTAAGGTGAAAAGCTCCGAAACCAAAACAAAGAAGACCAGCTAATAACAAATGAATACCAAATATTTTTGGCAAGTCAAGAACTGGCTCATTAGTCTCGCGGTCTATAAATAAATCTAAATCCCAATAAACCCAGTGCCAACAAGCGGCGAGGAATAATAAGCCAGCTAAGATAATATGAGTGGCGGCGACACTTTCAAAAGTCCAAAGACTAAAACCTGTAACAGGCTCGCCCGTAATACTCCAACCGCCCCAAGATTCGGTAACACCTAATCGAGCCATAAAAGGCAATACAAACATACCCTGACGCCACATCGGGTTAAGAACAGGGTCACTGGGGTCAAAAAGGGCTAGTTCGTATAAAGCCATTGACCCCGCCCAACCAGCTGTAAGAGCTGTGTGCATCAGGTGGACAGCAATTAGTCGTCCTGGGTCATTTAAAACTACTGTGTGAACGCGGTACCAAGGTAGTCCCATTAATGATACTCCTTATTTATGAAAGAAGAATTAGGAGTCTTATCGCCCGTAGCTTTGTTATTTTGAGGGTTACTGTTTGGGTTAAGTTCATCCTCAAAATTCACAATTCAAAATTTATAGCTCCTAAATCTTCTTCATTACTTAATTTTCAGAAAAAAAGTTGCAGATATGTGCCTGAGATGGAACCGGGAAAAAATTTTTTCAAAAACATCACAGTCACAGAAAAGAATGCGATCGCAATATTACCAATGACAAGAGCAATAATGTGTTCGAGTAAAAAATTCTGCATCGGTACAACCAAAATCAAAACTTTTACTAAAATTGGAAAATATGAAAGACTAAAGCCCAATGATGAGTAAACATTTACGAGTTAACAGTTAGCTTGCAACTGATAACTGATAACTGGTAACTGGTAACTGACAACTGATTAATCCAGTGGTTTCATAGATAAAACTGGTTCATCTTCACGTTCAATACCTCTTTCAAAACCAGCAGCAGCAGCTCTTGCACGACCAGCATGCCACAGGTGACCTACCAAAAACAGTAATGCAAAGATAAAGTGGAAAGAAGCTAGCCAGGTACGAGGTCCAACAAAATTAAAGGAGTTAAGTTCCGTGGCTAAACCACCTACTGAATTCAAAGAGCCGATAGGAGCATGAGTCATGTACTCAGCAGCCCGACGAATTTGCCAAGGTTGAATATCATGCTCTAACTTGTCTATATCTAGACCATTGGGACCACGTAATGGCTCTAACCACGGTGCTCTGACATCCCAAAAGCGCATAGTTTCAGCCCCAAAGATGATTTCTCCTGAAGGCGATCGCTGTAAATATTTTCCTAAACCGGTAGGACCTTGAGCCCCAGCAACACTAGCCCCTAACTTTTGGTCGCGTACAATAAAATTTAACACTTGGGCAGTAGCAGCTTCACCAACGGTAGGACCATAAAACTCACTGGGATAAGCGGTATTGTTAAACCAGATAAACATCGCTGCAATAAAAGCTTGTCCGGCGACATTGCCTAAACTTTGGGAAAGGTAAGCTTCACCAGACCAGATAAAGACTCTATGGGTCCACTTAAATGGCTTAGTTACGATGTGCCAAATACCACCTAGGATCAGAATTCCGCCCATCCAAATATGACCGCCTACTAAATCCTCCAGGTTGTTAACGCTGACAATGTTACCTTGACCACCAGTAATATTTCTGAACACATAACCAAAAATGATTCTTGGATCAAGGGTGGGATTGGTCACAAAGCGCACTTCACCGCCTCCTGGAGCCCAAGTGTCATATAAACCACCCCAAAACATTGCTTTACATACAAGTAATAAAGCGCCTACACCAAGAGCAATCAAGTGATATCCAAGAATACTGGTGACTTTGTCTTTATCACTCCAATCAAAATTGAAAAAACCTGCTAGCTTTTCGGGACCTTTGATTGAGTGATAAATGCCACCAAAACCCAAGACAGCAGACCCAATAAGATGGATTACAGCAATGGCAAAAAATGGGAAAGTGCTTATTACTTCACCTCCATGTCCCACACCAAAACCAAGAGTTGCAATGTGGGGCATTAAAATTAAGCCCTGTTCGTACATGGGCTTATCTGGAATATAGTGAGCAACCTCGAACAACAGCATTGCTCCAGCCCAAAAAGCAATTATTCCGGCGTGAGCAACATGAGCTCCTAAGAAGCGCCCAGATAAGTTGATGAAACGGGCATTACCAGCCCACCAGGCATATCCAGTAGATGCTTGATCGCGACCTTCGCTCTCAGGCGGACTGATAGTCGTGGTATTCGTAGCTGAACTTTCAAAAGGTGTTTCCATTGTTATTAAGCGATTAGGGATTAGTGATTAGGGATTAGGGATTAGGGATTAGGGATTAGGGATTGCACTGCGTGCCGCCGCAAGCGGCATATAGCGATTGGGATGGGTCATGGGGTGGGGAGGCATAGGAGATAAAAATAGTTACCAATACCTACTCCCCAATCCCCATTCATCGTAAGGTGCGGGCGTACCCCAATCGCCATCCCCTAAAGTGCATTTCCGCGAGGTAATACTTCTTCGGGGAATTGGAAGTTTTGGTGGGGTTGGTCTTGTGGAGCCATCCAAGCCCTGACGCCCTCATTCAGGAGAATGTTTTTGGTGTAGAATGTCTCAAACTCTGGATCTTCAGCGGCTCTTAACTCTTGGCTGATAAAATCATATGCTCGTAAATTAAAGGCTAAACCCGCCATTCCAATTGCACTCATCCACAAACCGGTCACTGGTACAAACAGCATGAAAAAGTGCAACCATCGCTTATTGGAAAATGCAATTCCAAAAATCTGCGACCAAAAACGGTTAGCAGTAACAAAGGAATAAGTTTCTTCTGCTTGAGTTGCACTAAAAGCACCGAAAGTATTGAAATTTCTACCATCTTTGAAGAGGGTATTTTCCACTGTTGCACCGTGAATAGCACATAATAAAGCACCACCTAATACACCTGCTACGCCCATCATATGGAACGGGTTGAGCGTATAGTTATGGAAACCTTGGAAGAATAGCAAGAAACGGAAAATTGCGGCTACCCCAAAACTGGGAGCAAAAAACCAGCTAGATTGACCTAATGGATAAACCAAAAATACAGAAACAAAAACGGCAATAGGTGCAGAAAATGCGATCGCATTATACGGTCGAAGACGCACAAGTCTGGCAATCTCAAATTGTCGCAGCATAAAGCCGATTAAACCAAAAGCACCATGGAAGGCGACAAAATTCCATAATCCACCAAGTTGACACCAGCGGGTAAAATCTCCCTGTGCTTCTGGTCCCCATAATAATAGTAAGGAGTGATCTAGACTATCGGGGGGGGTAGAAACAGCTGCGGTAAGGAAATTACAACCCTCTATGTAAGAACTGACAATACCATGGGTGTACCAAGAAGTTACGAAGGTTGTACCGGTAAACCAAGCCCCAATAGACAAGTAAGCACAGGGGAACAATAAAAGACCAGACCAACCGATGAAAACAAAGCGATCGCGTTTGAGCCAGTCATCGAGGATGCCAAACCATCCTAAACCAGTCTGACTGCGTCTAAGAGCTACAGTCATATTATTTTTCCTTTTTTTGTAATAGTGAGTAGTGAGTGGTGAGTAATAAGTAACAAGTAATGAGTAATGAGTGGTGAAAGGTGTTCGCGGATCCGCTCTCAGCTACGCTAAGAGCTTGAAAAGCACCGAAAGTGAACAGCATCGGCGCAGCTTAGGGCGTGGCGTTAGCCATAGGTTGAGTGAATATAAAACCTAATCGCCAATCCCCAGTCGCCATTCGCCGTTAGGCGCGGGCTCACCCCAGTCCCCAATCCCCACATCACCAATCCGGATTACCATCGTTTACAAAGTAAGGGGTACCGGGTAGAGCAAGGGCTTGAATTATGTGGTCAAAATAAGGGATAACGAAAGCTGCATCGTCATCACCTAAAAGTTCTCGTGCTTCTTCTTTAATACAGCACAATGCTTCTACCCAATTAGCCAAGGGTATACCTAAAGATTTGTACATTTCTTTCATGCCGACAATGCCAATTTCTGTTAATGGCTGTTCGTTACCAGCCAAAACACAATAAGCAACTAAACGAATATACCAACCTTGATCGCGCTGACATGAAGATGTCTTTCTCATATTGCCACTATTACTGGGGGTATTAGGACACACCTTCCAGAATCTATTACTACCTCTTTCTACCAAGCGCCTTTGGTTTTTCGCCAAAGTTGTAGCAATTCGAATTCGCTGCGTCCCGGAGTGACAAAATTTTTGAATCATGTGAATTTCGCCGGGACTAGGATAACGCAGTTCTTCGTCAGCATTAAGAATGACTTGTTTAACTATACTCATAATTATCCTCATTTTGAGAGCCAGTATTTTGAGAATCGGTTATTGGCTCTTGGAACTGCGTCATGCTTTGTGCTACTAACTCTGATTTTGAGTTGTTGGATACATGTTCGGAGTTTTGCTGTTGCATGTCAGCAAATTCTGACCAGAAAAGTTGTTTTGGGACATTGCGATGCTTGGGAATAAATGCATCCAGTTCAGATGGTGATGAAACGGAGGATTTAGCCTGTAAATTTACAGTTACAGCCTCAACCGATCGAGAACGGCGCATTGCAAAACCTCTGGGTGTAACATAACGCTCATGAGGAACTGTATTTTCCCCAAAAACTTCTATATATTCGGGGTTGTTGATAATTTCATCTATCAGAACGTAAAATCCTTTGGTAGCACAAATATCATAGTAGCGATTCATTTCTTCTCGTCCATAGGTAGGACGACCTAACAAACGTCGATGAATATATTCAATTGCTTTAGTAATGTAGAGTTTTTCCCAATACATCTGACGAAACCAATTAGACTTAGCTAACTGACGGATAAACTCCCGCATTGTAATTTCGCCACCCTTGAGCTTGGTCTCTGCAGTTGCTAAACGTTGACCTTCTAATAACTCACGCCCAAATACCTGTCGATAAGCTCCTCTAATTACCGCTTCGGGTGAATGTCTGGCTAAACTTACACTAAGTTCTTGTTGCTTTTTATTATTAACTGTATCATCTGATTTTTGGCTATCTTGTAGAGAATGAACAAAAAACTTCTCTACATGTTCTAGCTTCATTACTCTTCCCAAAGAACCTGGTACTTTGCAATAGTTGGTCTGATTTGCATTCTGAACCGGCGAAGCGCAATTAATCAAAATCCGACGAGTATCTTTGTTAAAGAATGCAGGTTCGGGATGAGGGTTCCGGGTTTCTTGAGGAAAGATTGCACCAAATTGAATTTCTAATGGGTCATTACCACAACCATAAGGGTGATGATCGGGTAATGGTTTTTGATATTTAGCAAACAGTGTGACAAACTGGGGAACTTTACGAACGGGTGCACTATACTTGAATAAATCTATTTGCGGACCCCAATTACGACATTCCTGAGCTTCTTGACCCAAACCACGCAAATATGGTACTGTCTCCTCACCAAAATAATCGCTGTATTCTTGGCAATCTACCAAAGTATCTACCAGTTTAGGTAAACCACCTTTGGTTATAACTGCAAAATATTCTTGAAACTCTGTTAAAGAACTTAAGCCACGACCTAAAAAGTGACGTATCGCCAGTTCTATAATACGACTGATTGTATAAGGCTCATAAAAAAGTGTCCGGTAGAGGCGAGATTTACCCAGCCTCCGAACAAACTCTTTCATGGAGATTTGTCCACCCTTAAGTTGAGATTCTAGTTCAGTACCAGGAAAAGCATATGTTGCAGTAATGTCACGCTCAAAAACTTGACGATAAGCGGCTGTTATAACTACTTGCTTTTCCGTTTCCGGTAGAACCGACTTCATAACAAATTTTGGTCGGTGTTGGGATGCGATCGCATAACTTTCAGGTAAGACCAAACCTTGCTGCTCATTGGAAACTCCAATCCTAAGTTTGACTGGAGGTTTTTCCTCAAGATACTCGGAAATCAAAACATCAAAATAATACTTAATAACGTTTGTCGCCTCAGTATTATCCTGTAAATAACTAACCGAGATCCGCCGCATTTCCTTGAGAGCAACAACGGTAGCTTCCGTTATATCTTCTGGCATTACTCCACGTAAGCCTCGGACATTAACTGTGAGAATGCTAGGGTCCCCAGCAACAATGGCGTAGGTAATGTAACGCAAAAACCATGACAAGTCTCGCATAGACCTTTTCATTCTTTTTGGTCCATAGCGAGAAATATTGATAAAGCGAAAACCACCAGGAAGTGGATCTCTGTCAGTAAAAAGTGTTCGTGCTTGTTCCCACCAAGCTCTAACAGGAGCAAAAATATTTGGAGCTTTAATTAGTTTGAGACGTTCTTTAACTGGAACAACACGATTCCTGATTGCCGCAGTGAGATAATCTTCACCAACATAGTAACCCGAACCTGGCATCGCTACCTGTTCTTGAGGCTTTTCTAGATAATCCATTGGCGAACCGCCAACAAAAATACGGTTTGCCCCAGCAGACACTATTTCATCTGAATTATTAGTTAAGATTGCAGCAATTTCCAATCGTAGCTCACCAGAACTAAAAAAAGACTTTAGTTCTTGAAACTCAGTACGTGTTAAGCAACGGTCTCTTTGTTCCGCTTGAGAAATAACTGCAATAGGTAAAGTCTGATATTGTTGTGGATGGATAACTGGGCTACCACCACTTACTTTTACACTCATTTAATTTTTCCTTTGTCACTTATCCCTTACCAATGTTCTCCCAATCCCTAGTCACTAATCCCTAGTCGCCAACTCCTACTCAAGCCATCAATCCTTGGATCAAGTAGTCAAAATAAGGTGCAACTTCGGTGACATCTTTCAGAGATAAAAGTTCTAAAGAAGCTTCTTTGAGAGAACGAATAGCTTCAACTAAATTTGGGAGTGGAATTTCCAGGGATTCGTACATTTCCTTCACCCCAATAGTGCCGATTTTTGCCAAAGGTTCCACGTCTCCCACCACTATAGAATAAGTAATCAGACGAACATACCAACTTTGGTCTCGCAAACATGAAGCCCTATAAGTTTTATTACCACTATTACTGGGTGTATCAGGACACCGTTCCCAAAATCTCAAACTGGCTTTTTCCACAATTTTTTGTTCATTTTCAGCGAGAATTGTGGCTAGACGAATCCGAGAAAGTCCACTTTCGTAAAAATCTAGGATTGCACTTAATTCTCCCGCATTTAGATAACGAGCTTCTCGGTCAGCTTGAGCAATTGATCTTGTAATGATGCTCATGACAATCCTACTTGTAGTGTGCTTACAGTTGATATTTAGGTGTATTAACTATCAACTATTAACTGCTATAACAGTAGTCATCATTGTTAGGACATTTTTTCTTATCCGTTCCCTGTTTTGGTCACGATTCACGCGTTCCCTGTTCCCCATTCCCTTTTTACCAAAAATAATGTCCTAACTTATATGTCCATTGCTATAAAAAGATTTGTGGCTTAACTAAAAATACTTTTCAACTTAGACCAGCAGCAATGTAATCAAAGTAAACACCCATTTCTTTACCAGCTTCAGCACCTAGCATACTACCGACAACTTCTTTCATCGCTTGCACTGCTCGGATAGTTCCACCAACGGGAACTCCCAGAGAATTATAAGTTTCCCTTAAGCCATTAAGGATACGTTCATCTAAAATTGAAACATCACCAGCTAACATGGCATAAGTCGCATAGCGCAGAAAATAGTCTAAGTCACGTACGCAAGCAGCGTAACGACGACAAGTGTACATATTTCCACCAGGAGCTGTAATATCTGTGTAAAGCAAGGACTTAGCAACAGTCTGAGTTACGATATTTTTAGCATTAGCGCTGACAACAGTAGCAGATCGCGCCCGCATGTCACCAGTATGGAAATAGTGTTCTAATTTCTCCAAGGAAGTATTATCTAGATATTTGCCTTGAACGTCAGAAGAATTAATCAAAGCAGTAATTGCATCTTGCATAATCTAAATTTTCCAAACGAAGTTTTTACAGTGTATTGCAAATCAATCAGGTACAGGATCAATTCTTCATTACCATATATAAAAAAGTTTTAAATCCTGACTCCTGACTCCTGACTCCTGACTCCTGAATTCTGCTATGTATTCTGAGTTAAAGATTAGGAATCAAAAATTAAGAAAGAGCCTGAATTATATAGTCAAAATAAGGTCCTACTTCAACTGCATCTTCTTCACTCATCATTGATACAGCTTCTTCTTTGACGCAACGCATAGCCTCAACTAAATTTCTCAATGGTATCTCTAAATTGTTGTACATTTCTTTAATGCCA
>JGI1201J43222_100137_pt1 | contig 26168 bp, 23 predicted proteins | sample MastesBC008_FD_43222 | JGI IMG/M metagenome (IMG submission 43222) | reverse complement strand
CTGACTTCTGACTTCTGACTTCTGACTTCTGGTGACTTATTACTCAAAATCTTCCATTCGCCTGAACTATATGTTTAACAGTGGTCAGAGTTTCTAAACTCATTAGTCCCCGACGCAGACCTTTTTGATTGGACATTCCCAAAAATATTGCATCACCTCGTAAGGGATTACGACAAAAACGCGGCGAAGCATTTATATACGTAGAAGCGCTGTTGACTCCCAAAGCAAATTGACGACTTTCTTGGTAAGAATCAGTCGCAATACAATCTGCATGACCACTACTATATTGGTTTATCCAGCTAATAGCAGCCTCTAAATTATCCACAAGCTTAAAGGCGACTGTTTTTTTTAGGTAAGGACATCCCCACTCATTATCTTTGGCTAATTGGATTTGGGGAAAAGCTTCCTGCATTTCGGCATCTCCCTTAATCTGAAAACCTTTTTCTTGCAGACTTTTCCAAAGAGAAATTAAGGAACTAGGTAGGGCTTGTCGATTAATTAATACTTTTTCAATTGCATTTACCGGATCTGGCTCGCTGCAATGGCTATCAATAATCATGTGGCGAATCATATCCATAGTGCCATTGGGCGACCAATAGAGGTAACAATTGCCCATCGCGGACTTGAGGACCGGTACTGTAGATAGTCGCACTACTTGCTGAACTAAACTAGAGCGTCCGTAGGGAATAACTAAATTTATATACTGCTCCTGGGCGAGTAAATCTCGAATCGATCTGCCATGTTCGGCATCAATTATTTCGATACTCCCCACCGGTAAACCTTCTTCGATGACAGCATTAATTAAGGCATTAGCAATTGCAACATTGGAATGACTAGCTTCTGTAGAACCTTTGAGAATGATGCTATTACCACTTTTTACACATAGCCCAGCAGCGATCGCTGCCAGATCGGGAAACGCTTCGTGAATAAAAGTAATTACCCCCAATGGCATTAATTGAGAGTAGGTTTGGGAATCTTCTAGCTGATAATCTGCGATGCGAACGCGTCGAAGAGGATCTGATAACTCACCTAATTTTCTTAAAATTTGGACTGCGCTTTCCAATCGCGCTGGTGTAAGTTTCAACCAATCCAAAATTAACTCTGGAACAGCCATTTCTCTACTGGCTTCCAAATCCAGAGTATTGGCTTCAAGGATATCATCAAATGACTGATTTAGCGCTTCTGCCATTGCCATGAGTGCGCGACTGCGATCTGCACCTTTTGTCATCCCTAACTTCAAAGAAGCTTTGTATGCGCGCTCTGCGCTATTCATTGTTTTGAGACCTTCATCAAACGCATCCACCATCATCAAATTAACGTCTGTAGGTTAGCCAGACCATAACTGCTGGTACAATTGCCAATATTATTGCCACTATTGCTGAAGCAATGATACTAGTACCAGTAGATTGTAATAACGCAAATGGTAACCAGAAAAGTACCAAGACCACTATAATACCTAGGGCCATTGGCAGATAACTTTCTCCCAATTTAGGATGAACAACATGCCAAACTGAACCTGTCCAGCGCCAAGCTCGCTTGTAAGGATAGGTTGTGGAAAGTTGCTCAAGTACATATCCATTATCTTCAACCACAAATATTTGCTGACAGCGATCGCAACCAAATGCTTCTGTCAACGTAATCGGAGTTAGGCGTCCCTTGCGGGTACAAGGACATGGGTATTCGCCGTTGAACTCTATTTTTTCAATATTTTCAGATTGCACAAGCAGTTCAGTAACTTGGACTCGGTTGTCAAAGCTGGAGAAGCTCCATTCCCTTTTTTCTCGGGTTTGGTAAATTAATTGCAGAAAACCTGCTGATGGTATCAGTCAGTTAACGGTATTTTTACTATACAGGTAACAGTCTAGACAGTAACTTTAACTCCTTCATTAAGGAATTGGGTGATGTCTACGACTGCGTAGAGTGTAAGCATAACAAGGTAACAACCTTGATGTAATACTTCTGACTGGTTTAGCTAAAATTAATTTTAGGTCATTCCCTAAGATTAGTTTCTATTTTTAAACTAACTCAATCTCAGCTAATACATTTCACCATCTAATTATTTTTACTTCTAATACAAATTTATAATCTGAGTTTATCCTCTGTCCTCAATATAATGGTTAGTCTTTTGCTTTTACTTGACTTTTTATTTATTTACTTTTCATTTATTTACAAATAATTTTTCGTGTAATACATAACATATTGGTTTATGGTATCTCATTTTACATTCAATTACTTGCTTGAGAATGGATCCCATAGAAATATCCAGCTTCTTTTAACAAAGACTTCCTAGGTCCCTAACTATAGCGTAGCTTAGTTGGTGTAGTTCATAATCCGGCTAAATATTAACCAAATATATTGGCTGGCAATGGCGTATCCTAAGTTCAGTTTCATATAAATTTAATTTAAGTGTAATTCTGTGGGCAGAAATCGAGAACCATTTGTCAGCCTCCTCCTGTACCATGCTTTTAAGTGGTCAGTAGTAAGTCCAATGCTCCATGTATATTTTCAAGGAAAAATTTATGGAGCTGAAAATGTTCCTAAAACTGGACCTTTAGTAGTAGTAAGCAATCACGCTAGTAATTTCGACCCACCGATTGTGTCCAATTGCGTGCAGCGTCCGGTAGCATATATGGCAAAGGAGCAATTATTTAAGGTTCCTGTATTAGGTCAAGCAATCCAACTTTACGGTGCTTACCCTGTCAGTCGAGGAACTGCGGATAGAACTGCAATTCGTGCAGCTTTAAACTGTCTAGAGCAGGGGTGGGCGGTTGGAGTATTTCTTCAAGGTACCCGCACAAGGGATGGACTAATTACCGATCCAAAGCGTGGTGCAGCATTAATAGCAGCCAAAGCGAAAGCTCCGTTACTACCAGTTTGTCTGTGGGGGACTCACGCAATTGAGGAAAAAGGCAAAAAATTACCCAATTCAGTTCCAGTAACAATACGAATAGGTAAGGCGATCGATTATCCTGAAGCTAATGACAAAGAGGCTTTGATAGAGGTAACTCAAAAGTGTGCTGAGGCAATAAATTCCCTACATAAGGCTGGCAGATAAATTATAATTATTGCTTGAGTTGTATGTGGCTAAAGATATATCAGTTAGGAAATTAATTTTCCCTTTACAGTAGAAAATAGCAAAACTTCCTAAAAATGGTAAAATTCGCTATAAAACTCAAGCGATATTCCAATGGTCTATCCCAGAAAAAAGAATAAAACTTCACCAAATTCAAGTTCGCGAAATTTACAATTTATCGTACAAACTATCGGTTGTAAGTTATCTAAAGATATAAAGTTGACTGAAACTTAGATTGAATCAAATATATTCTGAAACTTACAAATTGATAATTAATAATATTTTTCCAAGTTAATTTAATTAATTAGATATCAAAAAAATAATATTATGTAACATTTTTTAGTATATTTACTAATGAAGAGTCGCATGAAAAGTGAATGAGTAATGAAGAATTGCGTAAGCAATTGACCGAAAATCTTGATGAGGCAGAATGGGAGTGGTTAATTCCTCACGTCAAAAGAGATGCGGTAATTGTGGTAGCAAAAGAATTAGATTTGCTTGATGTAGGGGAAGCGATCGCTAGCGACAAAGTCTCAGAAGTGCAAGTATGGATAGAAGAGGCTTTTATCACTAAACCTTCCAATGAACAAATGGGTGAGTGGAATAATCAACGCGAAAAGCGCTTTAATGCTCTAATAGTGGAGCCATACGTACTGATACAAGAAAAAATGGCAGAAGCTAGTTAGGTTTTTCGTTTCGTCCCAGGAAATTTTAATTTAAGTACATTTAAATATTGTTGTTAAATTTTGATTGAATCGGATTAGAATCTTCGAAAGGTTGAGAATCTTCAGTAACAGTATTTCACTTCTGATTTCTGGCTCCCGTGTACCGGTTTTATGTTGATGACTTTAGTCTACTCTGTCCTGTTAGCAAAGCGGTACACTACCGCGCATAATTCTGCTATGAATCGGTAGCGAACGCACAGTTTTTCTAATTCACAACTTAAAGCAGCTATTAAAAGAATTATTTTCCCAAATTTAAAAGATTGGAATAGAAATTTGCGTAATTCACAACCCGACCAAGGGTTAATTAACTGTTACTGCATCATCTAAAAAAACATTAAAAATTTGCAATCTTAAAATTTGCAATCTTCAGGTTAATGACTGGAAAACTTCTAGATAGTCAGGGGTAGATTAGAATTTCAGTTTTAACCCCAATAGATATTTATCGCTACTAAATTTGTAGCAAAATGATTACAATTTAAAGCCTTTGAGCTAAATGACTCTTGAAGCTTGAGCAACACTAACACAGTACCAACAATGGGAATTTTAGTTCCAGTGAACAACGTATAATTACACAGTTTTGCAAATAATCCGTATATGGAACTTGTAGTTTAAATTCCTTTGCAGAATCTAAAGGTGAGTTAATCTTATAATAATTCTGCTCTTGATTTAGTACATATTCTGACCAATATTTTTAAGAAGATTGCTCTGGTTGCATTTCCTCAACAAGTCTGAGAGTTCCCAGACCCAAATCTTCGGGAGCAAGAGTTTGAACTTCAAACAATGCCATCATATCTTTCAATTGAGGGTTACCACGGGAAGCACCAGTCAGTCCTCTAGCGATAATTAAACCACAGAACCCTTTAGTCTTTTGACATCGCTGATTCCATTTTTTCCGTGCTTCGGAATGGACGGGATCGCTATCTAAAAACTCACCAAACAAAAATAATTCACTATTTTGAGTTTGTAATAAACCCAAATCATAATCAGTCCCATCAACAAGATCAGCACCAGGATTGAAACATATAGCTTTGAGTCCCCCAGCTTCTTGGATGTTCTCAATTACCGCTTTAGCTTTGGGACGAGATGTTTGAATCAAAATTACCGGTAATCCATCACCTACAGGTTTAACTTTACCTGGCTGATAATGTTTTACACCATTACGCAAATATTCCAACATATCCCAGGTTATAACTCCCAAACTAAGAAAAGAATCTTCTGGAATCAAATCATCTCGTAATGATGTCAATTGACCTGGTAAATCTGATAAATTTAAATCATCTTCAGAATCATCAGTGGCATTAATTGCCATATCTTCCAATTCATCAGCAAGTTCCGGCATCGTGGAAACTGTAACTGATACTGATTTTTGTTTTTGAACTGCTTCCGGTAAAGAAATACGGTAGCGGTGATTCAGAGTGGGAAAATCATATTCATTTAATTGACTGCGGTGATCGCGGAAAAAGCGAAACAAAGCTTCTAATGCGACAAAAACAGCGATTGCTTCTTCTTCATATAAAACCGAGCGTAACCCTTCCAAGGGATGGATATTACCAAAAGTTGGTTCGATTTCCGAACTCGGTAACTCTGCTAAATCGTAATAGAAATCGTCTTCTGGGTCATCACTAGCGTCGGTTTTCTCAAAAGTGACAAACAAACAATCTTGCTTGAGAAAAGCATCTTCTAAAAGTCCTTGTGACTCCCCATCCCTTAAAACTACATCCCGAAATCTTTTCAGTGATTCTTGACTGCGATAAAGTAATATACCGTACTCAATACCCAGCATTCCCATGACAGAAGCATAAAGAGTACCAATATCCCACTTGTTAATTTCTATTGCTAATATTTGCTGCTCTTCTAAAAATTCCCAAGGAACAGAATTCCAGATTGCAAAAGCTTTATCATTTAAGAGCTTGGCATATTTTGGTGGTAATTCTGGAACTTGACTTTCAACAATTTCAGCAAATCCACGGAATAGTTCGTCAATGAACGGTAAATTGGGAACATAATCAATTGCAATGTCTAAATCTTGTAATACCCCCCGTAAATAAAACTGAATTTCTCTGTCTTTGACGACAATTTTTTGGGGACGACCAGGTTTACCAGGAGAATTAGGACTTTCCATTGCGCGCATCAGAGTTCGGACAATTGCTTCTGGTCCGCTATCTGGAGATACTATGTCCATTCCCCGCACAATACCTTGCGATCCATCTACCCACAGAATGCATTCACCCTTTTCTTCTGAATTGTCATATTCCTCAAGCGAAGATGACAATGGTCGGCGATCTCCCTCCCATACGGAAGGTATTTGGGTTAAATTCTTCAATCGACGACTGGTAGAGCGATTAAAGGTTGTCATAAACTAAACAATTAAAAAGATTTACAACTAAAAGTTTTGGTAAAAGCAAACCTTGGTGATGTTACTCCAAGGGCGAAGAATTTAAGAATAACTATGGCTGACGCCACGCTGTTGCTATCAGGTGGTTATGCTAGTACTTCCATAAAAAATTGAAAATACCAGATCTGAAAGAACACGGAGTCTCTCAATTCTAGGATAAAAACACCAATATAGATTTCGGGTGAGTTATTTACAATTTGCCAATCTTGAATAGCAATCTCGCTAGAATAGATACAAAAACTAAAGACAAAAACTTCGCCAAGCCCAGTTAGCACTAGGCTAAAACTAGAGCTTTGCCCTAAGCTCTAAGAGGGGTAACAGCAAAACCTTGTATCACGGAAAAAGCAGATGACACAAACACAAGCATCTCAACAACGGGGTATTCAACTAACCCCTACCGCATTAGAACAAGTCAAATTTTTGCGCAGCAAGCAAGATAAAGATTTATGCTTGCGAGTCGGAGTTCGTCAAGGTGGATGTTCCGGAATGTCCTACATGATGGATTTTGAAGACAACAGCAAAATCACCCCTCAAGATGAGGTATTTGAATATGATGGCTTCAACATCGTGTGCGATCGCAAAAGCTTGTTATATTTATACGGCTTAGTTCTAGACTACAGCAATGCCATGATTGGTGGTGGCTTTCAATTCACCAACCCAAATGCCAATCAAACCTGTGGTTGTGGCAAATCATTTGGCGTTTAGTAGTTATTTAGTCGTTTAGTCGTTAGTCATTAGTCATTTCAATATTATTAACATTTAAATATTGAATGTATGACTATTGACTATACATCAAGAATTCCAAGCCCAGTTAATTAGTAGAGTAATTGTTTGTGTTACGGTATCGATCTAAAATCATTCCACGTTACACGACTGCTTTGGAGGAATAACCACTTACATATTCCCGTTTAAACAGGAAGTATAAGCTACAAGTGTCACAATTTGTCCAGACTTTACACAGCAGCTTCAAATCTGTGAATGAAAAATCCTCATGGATGACGCCTGAGGAGTGTCAATATAGACTATGAACTACTGACTGTTGACTAATTAATTTCTATGACTGAAACTGTTGAATCTTTGTTCGATACCGGCTTGGAACGTTATAAAGCTGGTGAAGAAGTTTCCTCATTAATTCCTGTATTTAAAGAAGTTTGCGATCGCGCCCCAAAAAGTGCTCCAGCTTGGACTTGTTTGGCTTGGTTGTATCTGTTAGCAGATAAGTCTTCCTCAGCATCTAAAGCCGCACAAAAAGCTGTTAAACTCAATCCACAAGACCCCCAAGCAAGGGTAAATTTAGCTGTTGCAATGCTAGAAAATGATCAAAAAGGGGTAAGACAGCACATTGATGTTGCACATCAGTTGATTTCCCTTAACAGCGAATGGTACGAAGAAATTCAAAATAGTATTGAAGATGGTTTAACCAGAAAACCTGACTGGCAAAGTTTATCAAAAGTTAAAAACTGGTTGTTTGGTTAGGGATTGGGGATTGGCGACTGGCGATTGGGGATTGGGGATAGCACTGCGTGCCGCCGCAAGCGGCATATGGCGACTGGGAACTGGAGATTGGGAAAGAGTTACCCATTGCAATTACCAATTACAAATTACCAATTACCCATTACCAATTACCCATTACCAATCCCCATAAAAAATATTTAAACAAACGTCATTATGAAAGATAAATTATTAAACTGGTTCAACTGGATACTAGTAGCAGATGTATTCTTTGTATTTGCAGCTTTCGCATGGCTCGCGATCGCAGTAATTGGTAATTCAATGGGGGTACCCCTAGGTTTAGATTTGTGGCACAAATTGTGGCAACCTGTGTTCAATCCTGCGATTGGGATTTTAATGGCTGGTGCAATTCTCAGTGGTATTATCAGTTGGATTTCTAAAAAATTTTCTCAAGCTGGTAATGGGTAGGGATTGGGGATAGCACTGCGTGCCGCCTTGCGGCATATAGGGACTGGCGACTGGCGACTGGTGACTGGCGACTGGCGTTAGCCATAAGCACTGCGTGCCGCCGCAAGCGGCATATGGCGATTCGGTCAAGGTTTTCAATTACCAATTACCCATTACCAATTACCCATTACCAATTACCCATTACCAATCCCCAACCCCTCACTTCAAAATATCTCTTAAAGCAGGCTGCAATTTAGGATACTTGTATTCAAAACCACTTTCCAAGGTACGTTTGGGTAAAACCTCTTGTCCTTGCAAAACTACTGTTGCAGCTTCTCCTAATAGTGCTTCAAGGGCAAATCCTGGAACAGGTAGCCAAGAAGGTCGATTCATAACCTCACCCATAGTGTCGCAAAACTGTGACATTCGAACGGGCTCAGGAGAAGTTGCATTATATACTCCTTCCATTTGGGAATTATTTAGGGCTTGTAAAATCAAACCCACTAGATCATCTACATGAATCCAGGAAAACCATTGTTGACCATCACCTAAAGGACCTCCAGCAAAAAGTTTAAATGGAGTAATCATTTTACCTAAAGCACCACCCATTCCCAGGACAATACCAAAACGTAAAATTACCAGTCGCACTCCTAAATCCTTAACTTTTTGGGCTTCCGACTCCCATTCAGTTGTAACTTGGGCGAGAAAATCATTACCAGCAGAACTCGTTTCATCAAAGGTCGCTGTTTGACTGGTACCGTAATAACCAATTGCGGAAGCATTCACCAATACACTAGGTTTAGAATCTGCATTTCCTATTGCTTCGACTATCTTTTGGGTTCCGAGTTTGCGGCTATTGAGAATAATATTCTTGCGTTCTGGCGTCCATCGCCCTTCAGCAATCGGTTCTCCTGCAAGATTGACAACTGCATCACAACCGTTTATTGCATTTTGCCAATCCCCAGACATGGTAGACGTATAACCAACAATTTCTAAATTCTTAAATGCTGTTGTAGGAAAAACTTTTTGGGCGCGTTGTACACTTCGTGAAAGTACTACTAATTCATGACCTTGGCTAATGAGTCGTTCAACCAAGCGACTACCAACAAATCCCGTTGCTCCAGTAATTGCTATTTTCATTTTTAAGCGCTAAGTAGACTCCACCAAACTCCTATTCTACAGATCTGAGCGTTCAAACTTATAAATATTACTAATCCCCAATCCCTAATAACCTAATCTCCAATCCCCAATCACACGATTTTCAGTATCTAAAATCAAGAAATGAATCGAAGTTAACTTGGCTTTTATATAGTTCGATATTATAGGATGGACAGAGTATTACAAAGCACGGGGCTATATGGCTCGATATACCTGTTCTTTTCTTCTTTCTATTAATTTTGAACAACTTTTGCCTTTAATTGTAGAACTTCTACAAGACTGTAGTCTTAATGTGATGTACTATACATCTGACTACGTGATGGCAAGGGAAATTCCTGGTACTGTCCCTTTTTCAAAGTTAGTGACAGTAGAAGCACTAATTGATAAAAGTACAGCTACCGAGACCGAAACTCGCATGAGCATTGTGATGAAAAACGAGGAATTACCACTCCAAGTTGAAAATCACTGTCGGCAACTATTTGAGTATATTAAGGAGGCAATAGAACATAGCCGTCACTGGCATTTAATTGAAAGTCTTGCAGGATAGCGCGAGTTATCCAGTACTAGCTTGAGCACGAGGTAGCTCTAGCTTTTTGCTAGAGCCAATAATTAAATCACTTGATAGTAAAAAATATACCGGAGGTGACAAGTAGGTCTTTAATCTTCTATATCCTCAGTCATCCCAGGATTAATAAGAGTAATATCATACTCACTCAAATCTGTTGGTACCTGTGTTGTTGTCTCGCGCTGCAGTAAGTAATAAATAGCACGTACTTGAGGACCGAAGACTATTTCGTCTTCGTTTCTCAGGTCATGTGCTGGAGTTTTGCGTCCATTAACTACTATTCCGTTGGAACTGGGCTTCCCTTTCGCATCACCATCAACAATTCGATAATAATGAGTGTTGCTGTTGTTTCCCCTGGGTAATCTGACTAAAGTCGCATGGCGACGGGAGACAAATTGCGAAGCTAAGCGAATATCGCATTCAACGTCTCTACCGATAGAATAAATCGGGCGTTCCAAAATAAATTCTTTACGTCCACGAGCGTCTTCAATAATCAGTAGATGATTCTGATGATTTTCTGCTGTCATTGACACATCGTTACTTCAATAGTTTGAACTTTGAGAATTTTAAAATTTGCTTGATATGGTTTTGTGGTATTCTCGAAACCAGATTTGAGGTATAGGACAACCAAATAATCTACTAATGTTTTCGCTAATACGATTACTAGAACCATTTTGTTCTATAAAATTGTTTTTTTACAAAACATTGTTTACAAAACTATAGTCGTAAGGCTAAGTGAGCATTGCTACAGTTGCCTAACGACTTAGTTTAACCTGATATTGGGAAAATAATTATTTGAGTTAATTATTTGAGGTCAGCAATATTAGTCAATAAGAAATATTTTAACGTCGACGGATAAAACGCTTTAAGTAAAATGCCTTAAGTGAAACGCCTTAACAATAGCGAATTTGTCACAACGCTAACGGAGCTAAAAGCCATTAATGCTGCTGCACCTGCGGGAGTTAAAACAAAATTAAAGCTAGGTAATAATATCCCCGCAGCTAAGGGAATTCCTAAAGTATTGTATGCAAAAGCCCAGAATAGATTTTGACGAATCTTATTAAAAGTCGCACGACTAAATCGAATTGATTCTACTACGTCATTAAGGGAATCTCTCATCAAAACTATATCGGCTGTTTCCATAGCCACATCTGTTCCAGAATGCAGAGCAATTCCTACATCTGCTTGAGATAATGCAGGAGCATCGTTGATACCATCTCCTACCATTCCCACATGTTTTTGATTGTTTTGTAGCGATTCAATAACTTCAGCTTTTTCTCCTGGCATTACGCCTGCAATAATATCGCTATCGTCTAAACTTAGTTGCCTTCCTAAAGCGATCGCAACTTCTGGAGTATCACCACTCAATAACATGACGCGCAGATTCATTTGTTGTAGTTGTTCTACTACTGAAACTGCATCTTCCCTTACAACATCTGATATGGCGAAAATCCCAACAATTGCATAATTTACTGCAACGTAGACTACTGTCTTACCATTTTTTGTAAAATTCTCAACTGCTTGAGATAAGGTTTGATCCACAACTATTCCGTGTAGCTCCAACCAGGCTTTATTACCTAACAACACTGATTTTTCTTCTACTACACCTGAGACACCCAATCCAGGTTCTGTACGAAAATCCGTTGCTACTGGGATTGTTAAATTTTGTTGCTGTGCTGCATTAATAATTGCTGTAGCGAAAGGATGAACTGTACCACTTTCCACTGCTGCTGCTAATTTTAATAAGGATTGAGAGTCTAGAACTGGAGATAAATTTTTAACTCTTTCCTTTGGGAAAGTAACAGTTATTGTTTGTGAGGAAGATTCCTGAGTTTGTAATTCATAAGTCTGTGCTTCAGGTTTACGGGTTGCCGAATTATCCGTTAGTAATTCCTCTATCAGCAAACAGTCGGTAACTGTAGGCTTACCAATAGTTAGCGTACCAGTTTTATCAAAGATTACTGTATCTAATTGGTGGACTCTTTCTAAAACATCGCCACCTTTAATTAAAAGTCCCTTTTCTGCTGCGATCGCAGTTCCTACTAAAATCGCTGTTGGCGTTGCAAGTCCTAAAGCACAGGGACAAGCGACTACCATAACTGCAATCGCTAATTTCAAACTTAATAGCAGTGAAGCTTGTCCTGCTGATGTTGTCCCACCCCAAATTGTGAGATTATCCCAAATATTAACTCCAATAAAATACCAAAAAACAAATGTTAATATTGCAGCACCCAAGACTCCGTAGGTAAAGTAACCTGCAACTGTATCTGCTAATTTTTGTACTGGTGCTTTACGGGTTTGTGCATTTTCCACTAAAGCCACAATATGAGCCAAAGTTGTATCGTCACCCGTCCGCTCCGCTTGAATAACGATCGCCCCAGATTGATTAATCGTTCCTGCAGCAACTTTATCTCCGGGTTGCTTGAGTACTGGTACGGCTTCCCCACTCAACATTGACTCGTCAACGGTGGTTTTTCCTTCCATAACTTCGCCGTCGACGGGTATCTTCTCCGAAGGTAATACCTGCAACCATTCACCAACCTTCACTTGTGCAGCAGGAATTTCAATAAAGTTTGTAGTAATATTATTTTTTTCAGTTTTAGTTTTATGGGGATTGGCAATTAACCGAGCAACAATGGGTTGAAGCGATAATAATTTCCTAAAAGCTGCTGCAGCACGACCTCTTGCTCTTTTTTCCAGGGTTCGTCCCAGCAAAATAAAACCCAACATCATGACTGGTTCGTCAAAGAAACATTCCCAAGCCATGTTAGGAAATAGCAGCGCAATTACACTTGCAATGTAAGCTGTAAGAGTACCCAACGCCACTAAAGTATTCATGTTGGGCGTATTTCGCCATAAACTACGCCAACCGTCTACGATAATTTCTTTACCGGGGATTAGTAAAGCCAAAGTCGCTAAGCCACAGTGAAACCAAATATTACTTACAACTGGTAACATCACGCCGCTCAGGTGACCAAAATGCCCAATTCCTGAAAGTATCAGTAATACAGCAGCTATTACTAGCTGTATCATTGAACTGCGCATTTCCCGGTGATGTTTGGTTTCTAAATCCCGGACAGATGAATTACTACCTACATCATTAGCATCTGATTGGCGGATCTGTGATGGGAATCCTGCATCCGTAATCTTTTGAGCTAAAGCATTTGGATCTACTACACCCGCTTGAGACTCAACAACAGCTATTTCCGTTGCTAGATTCACAACTACATCTGTTACTCCAGGATATTGGGCGAGTTGGCGCTCTACCGCTTTCACACAGCCCGCGCACTTCATACCCCCAACATCCAAAGTAATTTTATCTGCAATTGGTTTATCTGTAACAGTCGTGGTGTAACTAATGGTTTGAGTTTGCATACATATTATGGAACCGCCTATAAGATTTCATAGCCCAATTCAAGACGCTTCTATTTTGAGCTTAGGCTAAGTTTAGCGATTTCTACTTCTTTTACAGATCGTAATACTTATTAAATTATATAAATAATTCCAACATAATAAATAGTTAACCACGATCATAATTACAATAACTTGTATAAATAAGAGCCATTACTTGGATAGGGATCAAAGCTAATTCACTTTTCCAGAATTCATTAATTCCTAAACTCGATATACTACAAAAAAAGCCACAACCTAAGATGACAAAGGTTAATAAATTAAGGTGTCTAGATTTAATTTTTAGCATCGCCACATATTTGAAATTTAGTTTGTTTTATGAATGAGATAGTTTCAATAATTCAGCTAAAATTTTGCTCGCATGAAATTCAACTAACACATATTGAATAAATTCCTTATTCAATAACTGTTTATAATTAATAACTCCCTATTATTTAAACACCTGATTGTTTGATTTATTTTCTCAATAGGAGATGAAATTATAAATTCATCGTCTATATATGAAATATAAGCAATGATTTTTATCCCGGAGTAAATAAATTTTATATTATTAAGGATGTTAATTAAAGTATGCTGGCCAACATTATAGAATAGCTAAAATGTTTGATATGCTTTGAAAACAATCATATAAAGTTCAAAGCTAAGCTTATAATTTTAGTAATAATTAACTACTGAATTAAGACCTCGCAAAATAATCTATAGCGAAAATCATCTTGCTTTCATAGGGATAAACAAGACAAATCAAAAGCTAAAAAAAATTTGTAGTATAGCTTTACAGGTAAATCTATTCACTAGATAGAATTAGTGAAATGACCCAAATCACTCAAAGTTAAAAATTTATTTTTAAGAACTGAAGTCAAGGATTTAGCTATTTACTGACGTATTCTATATCTACCATCTAGCAAAAATTTTTATTAACTTTAAAATTTTAATGTGTAAATTTATGAACTGGGAATTTTTAAACTTACAAACTTAAAGTTTTATTAAACAATTCCTCCTCTAAAATGAATATATAGTAATTCAGATTTAAATGCAATATGGGACTCGTATTTATAGTTGATATATTTATGTTTTCTAGATTTATAACTCTGAAAACTATAACTTCTATCTATACTATTTGAATAGTTATAAAACTAACTCTACAACCAACGATATTTATTATAGATAACCCCAATTTTTTTTTAATTGGGGTTCTAGCTTTTTACCTGATTCACGCTCTCCTACTCATTCTTTACAATTGGCAGAATTTATTCAGTTTATATGTAGAGTACTTAATTAAGGCTTAGAGTTGTAAATCTTACTAATATGGAGCCGGTTTAGTTTTATTAATAAATATTATTTAAAACCAACCTTGTTTCTGAACGAAGTAAGTGTCAACGAATTCATTGTGACTTTTATTTAAGTAAATCATGCCTTCAACTAGACCAACAAACTGCATAATTACAAATGGAACGCCATAAGCAAAAAATAGACCTGCGATGGAAATCCCCAGCATCACTGCTCCTTCAAGGCTATATCCGAGCACAAATTTATGTACTCCTAGGGCACCAAGAATAATACCGCAGTAGCCGGCAAGTAACTGTCTTGTCGCGTGAGAAGGATTTAAGTTTGCCATAATCTATGTATATCTCCTGTATATTTACGTATAAAAAATAATACTTTTTTCGTCTACTGAAAGTATACTTATCTACTTTTGAGGTAATAAGATCTACTTTATGAGTAGTATAAACACTGTTTTAACACCAAAAATTCCTATGGTGTCTGATGTGGAAACTGGCGACACTATTGTGTTGTAAGATTTTGAGCTTTCCGCCTCCTTTAATGCTCGTTCAAAATCGTAATGTTAAGCACTACTTAAACAAAACGGCAAGGAGAAGGATGTGCGAGAGTCGAGAGAAAGATAATCATCTACCCAGGAAAATTTAGGTAAATAACTAAAAAATTATATTTCTGGGATTCAGTTTACTTGAAGTATTATCTAAGATCAGTTATTGGTAACGTTCTTAGTTTGAAATCTAGCCAAGATTTGAAGAACAATATTACTGAAAGACAGGGAGTGATTCACACCTGCATTATTTACAGCAATTACAAATGCAGACTTAATTTTAGTTATGATACTTTTTTGGAGACAAGTCTTATGACTTTACTTCCCCAAAACTAGACCCCCAGAGTGCGATTGTTCATTTTTTAATAACTAGCAGGATTACAAGTCTGCGCGAACATATGATAGTTTTCCATGAAGAAAAGCTACCGCTATCGCCACTCAAAAATGCTATTTTATTATCTCTACAGGTCTAATATAGCTCTATCCGGACTTTTAAGCCGAATTAAGTCACTATCATATCTTAAAAAGATTTGCTTTTATCCTTAGAAATATAACGATTAAATGGGTGTTTAATAGTAATTCCTACTTAATCATGATAAAAATTACCCACACTAAATATGGACTATTATTATTGACATTGATAATCAACGCCAAAATTATAGTTAAAAAGCTCTGCAAAAAGCTAAAGACGTTGATACTTATACATACCGCAAAATATACCTGATCGCAAAAATGCAGAGTTAGTATTAATTAAGTTGCGAATAGTTACTATAACAACGTTTGCCGCGAAGAGCCATACTCCCATGAGAATGTATCTGAGATTAATATTATAAGAATAGGTGATATCTATTGTAAATAGATTACTATTTAAGAAAAATTAATTTTTTTGATAGGGGAAAATTATAACCGACTGTCCAGTCGAATGAAACCTAATAAATAATGGGTCAAAAGTAATAGGTAATTGGTAGTTCGTAATACTTTTAACATGTAAATGACTGCTTATTTATTGAAGCTTGTATCTGTAAGAACGTATTTTTCTACTGAAATGTTTAAGTCACGAAAAAAGCTATTACTTGTTAACGATTAACGATTAACTATTACCTATTACTTATCAAAAAACTCCAGCTAAGTTTTCAAATATCTTCTTAATATCTTGTTGGAAACTTAAGAAGAACTACTACCCACAATAAATAGACTTAAGAGAGTTCCACTATTCCAAAGACTATGTAGCAACATTGGAGCAAGTAAATTGCGCGATCGCGTGTAAACAATCCCCAATATAATTCCTAAGGATGTTAGTGGTATAAGTTCGGATAAACTAAAGTGAGCAGCAGCAAATAAGACACTGCTAATAATAATCGATCCCCATACAGGTAAGTACTTGGTAAGAGAAGGTAGTAAAAAACCACGAAACAATATTTCTTCAAATAGTGGTGCAGCAATAGCCGCAGTAAAGAAAAATATTGCTAGAGCTACAGAATCTTGACTTTTAAGTACTAATTGCAGTAAAGGATTGCTACCTCCTTGTCCCTCCCATAATTTTTGATTGATTACAGAAACTAATAAGACAATTGGTAAAGCTGCACAGTAACCTCCAAAACCCCATAGAAACCACTTATCCCGAAAATGAAAACGAAACCAATCTTCAGCTAGAGGGAAAAAGTTTTTAATAGAGAAATATAATACACCAAGGGCTCCGAATGCGACGAATAAGTAACTGGTTAGAACGTAAAAAGCCTGTATGCGTACGCTAACAGCAGCACCACGTGGAATTGGGAGTACGGATAGTAATTCGGGAACTATTATTTGTCCAACGAAGAAAAAACCAACTACAAAAACTTGCAAAATGATTTCCCCATCCCAAGGGGTTGACCAAGCAAGATTTCCATTTTGCGCGAGTACGGAGTCTTTTCCTTTAATTAGAATCTGAGCGATTGAGAAAATTAATATTCCCAAGCCAATGAGAACACCTAAAGCAGGGAGAGTTGCGATAATAGCCAACTTTATTAAAGCATTTTGTGCCATTTGTTGAGTTGAACTATTGATTTGATTTACTAAATCTTGGCGTTGTTGAAACTGGTAAAGTTGAGTTAGAGCAACAGAACGAAACCAACCTTCTAGATTTTTTTGAATAAATTCTTCAGCATTAGGTTGTAAATTCGATCTATCTTGCCATAAGGCTATTAGCACCTTAGCTGTTTCGCCATATTGGGGAGAAATGACCGTATTTTGCGGTACATCATTCCAATCTTTTAGCGCACTTTCAGCCTTACCCTGCTGTTCTTTTAAAATACCTAAACGCAGATCTAATTCTGCAATTAACTTTTGTTGTTCGCGAGCTATTTTTTTGAGTTCCAGTACTTCTCCATTAAGGATGTCACTAGTTTGAGGAGATTTGACTGAACTTTGTGTAAGTTGGTTTTGAACTCTTTCTAAATTCTTTTTGGCTGAATCTCGAACTTGCTCGTACTGTTTTATTGCATTTTCTACAGGTTGTGATCCTACGATCGCAGCTTGCAATTGTTTGAAATTACCATCAGTGTTTTCTTCTGGTTTCCAAGCTGCAGCTTGTAATGATATGTCTGTCTGATAAAGTTCGATTAGACTTTGGGACTGGGGTCTTTGTAAGCTCTGGAATAAATTTGAGCCAGATAATACGATTGCAATTACAGTCAGTAATGTTAAAAATATCCTTTTCGGTGTCATCTATACTCTTTATCCGTTAATTAACCCTTAAATAATTTGCGTGTATGTGGGGCTTATACCTTTTGCAGATTATCGCAAGAAAATGTCTTTCGGTGATAAATTTTCTGACCTAATGATAAGAGATATGATAGGGTTTAACTGGTTACAGGAATTTTATCTTCTTAGATAAAAATAAGAATATAAAGTAAAACCGTATTATAAAGATAAATAATATAGAGATGTAGTGATACTACATCTCTACTGGCAATATAGTTACTGCAACAAAAGAGCTACACTTTATACCCATTTATTTTGGCAAATTACTTAAATTGAATGAAAGCAATGAACCAAAGCACTAAGCAAAGGCAATGAACTCATTTTCAATGCTTAGCGATCGCTTGGAATATTAGTCCTCATCATCCATAAGTCCCCAGCGATAGAATCTTTGATGGTGTTATATAATTCGGGATTCTTTGCTTGTAATTCCTCTAAAGTAATATCTTGAGCCAAAACTTCGCCATTTTTATTATGAATAGTGTAAGTTTTGTTGCGATTTATAGTGATCTGTCTGTCCCTCGTTTCAATAGAACCCAAAACAGAAGGTTGAGAAATATTAACTTGATTATTTTGTTGGACAATTACTTCTGCTTTTCCCAGTACTTTCCCATTAGTAATAATGGGAATTAAAGCTAAAGATACAGCTAATCCGAATAAAATTGAACGTTTCATAGCTCACCTCTTCAGGTTGGGCAGTATATCTATTTAAATAACACAGGTTTATCACTAAAAGTTCCAGAATAATTATATATTTGATTTATTAATATTTTTCTTTATGGTAGAGAAACAAATACATACCATTGAATTTACATTGTTTATAAAAGGGAACGGGAAATAGGGAAGAAGGAACAGATTCAAAAAATCAATATGTGAGGGTATTTTTTGAAATTGTATTTCTTGAAATTGTATTTTTTGAAATTGTATTTTTTGAAATTAGTATCACATTTTGGAAATACACCTTAGGTGCAAGCAAAAGTAAAAAGTAACAGGTAATAAAAGAATAGTTACCACAATGACACTGTTATGTCACGCTAAAGCCTACGGCGTCGGGAAAGCCTCTGACTAACGTCAAGCTTCGCTTTCGCTAATGCTAACGCCGTAAGACGCAGGCTTTTACCACATCGCCGTAAGGCGCGGGCTTTTACCCATTACCAATGACCAATTACCCATTACCTCCAGAAACTAACCCAAAAAACCACTAAAAAATTCTATGGTTTCCTTTAACGCTTTAACAAAAACATCAATTTCCTCACGAGTGTTGTAAAAAGATAAGCTTGCTCGTGCGGTTGCAGGAATATCTAAATGACGATGCAATGGTTGAGTACAGTGATGTCCCGAACGTATTGCTACACCATATTCATCTAAGAATGTAGATAGGTCATTTGCATGAATTTGACCTGCGGTAAATGCTGCGAGTGCAGCTCTTCCTTCACCATTCGCATCAGGTTTAGGTCCGTAGATTCTAATTTGGGGAATTTTTCCTAGTTCTTGGAATAAGTATGCCGTTAATTCTGCTTCATAAGCATGAATTTTATCCATACCGATAGTGGTAAGGTAATCCACTGCTGCACCCAAAGCGATCGCTTCCCCAATTGCTGGCGTTCCTGCTTCAAATTTATGTGGTAATTCCCCATAGGTAGAATGGTCTAAATATACATCTGCAATCATTTCACCACCACCCAAAAATGGGGGCATTTCTTGCAGGATTTCTTGTTTCCCATATAAGAAACCAATCCCTGATGGCGCACACATTTTATGTCCCGATGCAACTAACCAGTCGCAGTCCATATCCTGCACGTCAACAGGCATGTGGGGCACGCTTTGGCAGGCATCAATTAATACTTTTGCTCCCTGTTGATGCGCTAAATGACAAATTTCCTTTACCGGGTTGATACAACCCAAAGTATTGGAAACATGAACCACAGAGACTAACTTGGTTTTATCGGAAAGGAGTTGTTTAAACTGGTCTAAATCAAAGGTTTCTTCTGATGTCAGTTCGACATGCTTTAATACTGCACCCGTTTTTTGGGCGACAAAATGCCAAGGAACTATATTACTGTGGTGTTCCATCACCGAGAAGATAATTTCATCACCCGGTTGCAAGTTATTCATCGCCCAACTGTAAGCAACCAAATTGATCGCCTCAGTCGCATTGCGGGTATAAACTATTTCTTGTCGTGATGATGCATTAACAAATTTAGCAACTCTGTCTCTTGCTCCTTCGTAAGCATCGGTAGCTTTGCCACTGAGGCAATGAGCGCCACGATGAACGTTAGAATTATACTCCTGGTAATAGTCTTGAAGTGAATTAATTACCTGAAGGGGTTTTTGAGAAGTTGCAGCATTATCCAGATAAACCAAAGGCTTACCGTTGACTTTTTCCTTCAGGATGGGAAAGTCTGCACGTACTATATCAACTACAGTTTTTTCTTTTGCTAAAGTCATGTTTATGGTTCTAGGTATTGGGTATTGGGTATTGGGTATTAGGTATTGGGTTTGGGATTTAAGTTTTAAATTATCCCCTGGGAAAGTGCTATAAGATTTAATTTTTTGAGAACTAAGTTTTTGAGAACCAAGTAAGTTTTTAAGCACCAAGTTTTAAGTATTAACTTCTTAAGCACCTATTTGATTGACACTTTGGAGCAGACTCTCTTGTAATGAAGCTACAGGTATTTGTTTGATAATTTCGGTAGCGAAAGCATCGATTAATAAATGACGTGCGGCGTTTTCATCTATACCTCGACTTTGTAAGTAAAAAATTTCATCGTCTTCTAATTGACTAACTGTAGCACCATGGGCGCACTTAACATTATCAGCAGTGATTTCCAATTGGGGTTTAGTATCAATTCTGGCTTTAGGAGATAACAATAAATTACGATTTAACTGGGATGCATCGGTTAATTGTGCGGCTTTAGGAACAATTATCTTACCATTAAATACTGCATGAGCCCTATCGCCAATAATCGTTTTGTGCAATTGTTGACTTTTCGCATGGGGGTAATTCAACGCGATCGCGCTGTGGGTATCTGCTAACTGTTGTTCAGAAATTACTGTCAAACCATTGAGTGTGGTTTCAGTTTGTTCGCCAGTTTGCAAGATTTCTAAATTGTGGCGCGATAACTTTCCACCCAAACTAATCGCATTACAGGAATATCGACTGTAACGGGCTTGGGTAATAGCAGTTTTACCAATATGGAAAGCCCCTGCAGCTTCACGTACAACCCGATTATGATGTACGCTGGCGTTATCTTCTAGCCAAATTTCCGATACCGCATTGCTAAAGTAAACTGATTCTGCAGCTTTATTTTTAATAACTTCGGGGTTTCCATACTCTTCTACCAAAGTTAGTTCGGAACCACTTTGAGCAACTACTAAACAACGAGGTTGGGAGATTACTTGCTCGCTACTAGCAGTTAGATACACCAAATGAATCGGTTTTTCTACGACAACATTTTTGGGTACCCATACTATTGCAACATCATTAAACCCAACAGTATTGAGTGCTGTAAATACTTCCAGAGCACCTTCAGATTTTGCTAAATATTTCTGGATTTTCTCCCCGTATTCTGCGGGTAAATCAGCTAAATTACTGACTATAACCCCATCTGGCAAATCTGCGATCGCTGATAATTCGGGTGTATAAATCCCGTTAACAAATACTAAATGATTAGAACCTTCTGGTTGCGTGTCCTGTAAATGTTCGCCGTGGTTGGTTTGTACGGGATGAAATTTTACCTGTTTCAATCCAGACAAATCGGTAAATCGCCATTCTTCCTCGCGGGTTGTAGGAATAGTTGAATGACGCACCCAATTAACTGCGCGATCGCGTACTTCTTGCAACCAAGGAAATTTGGTTTGTAGAGATGTACCATCCTTGGTTTGTAAATTTTTCAATAATTCGCTCAGATAAGTATCTCGATCTAACAAACTAGATACTAAATTATCTGCATTAGAGTTAGGAACTGGACTAGGAGAAACTTGAATTGCCATTATACACCCACCTCAACTTCTGCTTCTTCCAAAATCCAGTCGTAACCGCGAGATTCTAATTCCAACGCCAATTCCTTACCGCCAGATTTAATAATTTGTCCTTTCGCCATCACATGAACATAATCTGGGACAATGTAATTCAGTAAGCGCTGATAGTGAGTAATCATCAAAGTTGCATTTTTGGCGCTAGTTAATTGATTTACCCCATTTGCAACGATTTTGAGCGCATCAATATCTAAACCAGAATCTGTTTCATCCAAAATCGCCAAGGTTGGTTCTAGTAGAGCCATTTGCAGAATTTCATTCCGCTTTTTCTCACCACCAGAAAAACCTTCATTTAAACTACGACTCAAGAAAGCCGAGTCCATTTTCACAACTTCCAGCTTTTCTTCAATCAGATCGTCAAAATCGAAGGCGTCAATTTCTTCTAAACCCTGGGCTTTGCGCTTGGAATTATAAGCGACCCTGAGGAAGTCCAAATTACTTACACCGGGAATTTCCAAGGGATACTGAAACGCCAAAAATATACCACTTCTTGCCCGTTCTTCGGGTTCCACTTCCAGCAGATTTTGTCCCTGAAAAATTACTTCTCCACCAGTTACCTCATATGCGGGGTGTCCAGCCAAAATCTTGGATAAAGTACTTTTCCCAGAACCATTTGGACCCATAATTGCATGGATCTCACCCAAACGGATTTCTAAATTTACACCTTTTAAAATTGATGCGCCATCAACTTCTGCTGTCAAATCTTTGACTGACAGCACCACTTCGCTATTTTCACTAATCATGCTCTCACTCTCTTTAAATTATTATTTTTTCTACTTTAATTTTTTTCTTTCTTGATGTGCGTGTGATTTATAGCAGCGAATAGCAAGTTAATCAAGTCCAGAATAAATTTCCCTTCGTCATATACCAAGTAGTCTTGAATTCTAGCTCCTGGCTCCTGAATCCTGACTTCTGGCTCCTGCTATATTTCTCGCACACCAAATTAACCAACACTTCCTTCTAATTTCAGACTTAATAGCTTATCAGCTTCCACCGCAAATTCCATCGGCAATTGGTTAAATACATCTTTACAGAAACCGCTAATCATCATTGTTACGGCGTCTTCTGCAGAAATACCCCGTTGGGCGAAGTAAAATAACTGGTCTTCACCAATCTTAGAAGTGGAAGCTTCGTGTTCTATTTTGCCGCTATTATTTTGAACTTGGATATAAGGATAAGTATTAGCATGGGCATTATCCCCAATCAACATTGAGTCGCACTGGGAATAGTTACGTGCACCTTCAGCTTTGGGATTCACTTTCACCAAGCCCCGATAGCTATTACTAGATCTACCAGCAGAAATACCTTTAGAAATAATTGTGCTGCGGGTATTCTTACCAACGTGAACCATCTTGGTTCCGGTATCTGCTTGCTGCATGTTATTGGTCAGCGCAACTGAGTAAAACTCACCGACAGAGTTATCACCTACCAAAACGCAACTGGGATATTTCCAAGTGATTGCAGAACCAGTTTCTACTTGGGTCCAGGAAATTTTTGAATTCACTCCCTGACACAAACCCCGTTTGGTAACGAAGTTGTAAATACCACCTTTACCATTTTCATCTCCGGCATACCAGTTTTGTACCGTAGAATATTTAATCTCGGCATTATCTAAAGCTACGAGTTCTACAACCGCTGCATGTAACTGGTTGCTATCGTACATGGGCGCGGTACAACCTTCCAAATAAGAAACGTAACTACCTTCTTCAGCAACAATTAAGGTACGTTCAAACTGTCCCGTATCCCCACTATTAATCCGGAAATAGGTGGATAATTCCATTGGGCATTTAACCCCTTTAGGAATATAAACGAACGAACCATCACTAAATACCGCAGCGTTAAGCGCCGCAAAATAGTTGTCAGCAATGGGAACTACGCTACCCAAATACTTCTTCACTAATTCCGGATATTCCTGTAAAGCTTCCGAAATCGAACAAAAGACAACTCCATCTTCTGCTAATTTTTCCTTAAAAGTTGTTGCGACTGAAACACTATCAAAAATTGCATCCACTGCAACATTCGCCAATCGCTTCTGCTCTGACAAAGGAATACCTAGTTTCTCAAAAGTTTCCAAAACTGCAGGATCTACTTCATCCAAACTGTTGAGCTTTTCTTTCTTTTGTTTGGGCGCAGAATAATAAATAATATCCTGATAATCAATTTCTGGATATTTTAAACCACTCCACTTCGGCTCCGTCATTTTTTGCCACTGACGATAAGCTTTGAGGCGATATTCCAGCATAAAATCCGGCTCATTTTTCTTCGCCGAAATCAGTCGAACTACATCTTCACTGAGCCCACGAGGAATAGTATCAGCTTCAACATCAGTGACGAAGCCGTATTTGTAAGGCTGGTTAACTAAGGTTTTAACGGTAGCGCTCATCGTAGTTTTTGTTGTGTTCGGTTAACAAATGTCTCTCTTTAAGGATGGAAGACGAGCTATGGGTAGCTAATTTTCCGAAGCAATGACCGGATGGTTACACTGCTGTTACAATAATCATAGATATTAAAACAACAAGTTTGTTGTTTAAGGTATCTTCATTCTAAGATAGATTAACAACAAAGTTGTTGTTTAAGTCATTTTTTTTTCAAATAGTCTTTTTTTTGATTCTCTAGGACGAAGATGGCGAGCACCCAACACCAACAGTCCTCAACCAAACAAGAAATTTTAGAGTATCTCTTAAAGCACGTCCAAGCGACAGCTTTAGAGTTAGCTACCGCTTTGAAAATTAGTCCCCAAGCGGTTCGTCGTCACTTGAAAGATTTGGACGCAGAAAAACTGATCTTGTATTCATCGTCCGTCCAAGCAGGGATGGGACGTCCACAGCATGTTTATCAACTTAGCTCTGAGGGTAAGAATTACTTAAATTGGGTCGCAAGTCCCCAGAATTCTGGTGATGGCTATGGCCAATTTGCTGTTTCTTTGCTTGACACAATTGCTCAAACAGTGGGGAAGGACCAAGTCAGCACAATTTTAAAAAAGCAATGGGAACGTAAAGCTGAAGAATATCGCAAATCTTTAGGGAATGCTCCCCTTTCTAAGCGGGTAGCAACCTTAGTAGAGTTGAGAAAAGCCGAAGGTTACATGGCAGAATATCATCCGATTGAAACAAACGGTGTAACATTAGGTGACAATGGGAAAAATAATAATTCTGGGAATATAAAGTCTGACAGTAAAAAATCCGAAAGTACCAAACCTGAAAGTACAAAACCTGGAAAGAAAAAATCTCAAACTAAATTAAGCGATCGCTTTATGATCGTCGAACACAATTGTGCTATTTCCAATGTAGCGGAGTCTTTCCCCAGCGTCTGCGGACATGAATTAGAAATGTTTGCTGCAGCTTTACCAGATTGTACGGTAGAAAGAACCCATTGGATGATAAACGGTGGCGAGCATCGTTGTGGTTATTTAGTACAAGCAAAACAAAAATAATCTTGTAAAAAGACAAGGGCTAACAAAAGATAAGAATTAACGATTTAAAGATTTACTTTTTCAAATTAAGTTTTTTACATTAATTCCAAAAGCCTTAAAAACTCCCAAAGCTTTAAAACTTCAAAAACTTCAAAAATATCCATAGTTATCCATCCGTACTTAGTTTGACTGTTTTGCCAATCTAAGAAATACTGTTATTTACCATATTGTTAAGCCTCCCAGGAATGAGTTTGCAAGGAAATTTATGAATGTACCACCGCAACAACCATCAACGCAGTTTTTAAGTTTGGAAGAGTCAGCTAAAGTTGACGCAGCTTTGCTTACTTCACCAGAAAAATTTTTAACTCGACTGACAATATCATCTTTGAAAGTCTTAACTCATATCGCAGAAGAATACGGTGTAGAAATCAAAGATTTAACCACACCACAGATAATTGCTTGGTTCGAGAAAGATAGCAAAATTCGTCAAGAACAAGGAAGTGAAGCTGCTTATTTGAAGTGGTAACTACTTCTAGTTCTAACTATTCACAGGTTTGACAATATATTATTTGATTATTTTGATTGGGCGATCGGGGGGGTTTGATTGCTCATGAAAAAATAGTACATCAACAATTACAAAATACTATTTAAACCATAATTTTTATCTATAGATATAAGTCTATCTGCACTTTAACAATATATTTTACTTATCCGGACATTCTTTTCAAGCAATAACTCCGGATCAGTATTTTTGTTACACGCATCAAAAAAATACTCTAATAGTAATGATTTGGTCATAGCTTTCAGCATTCGCCAACATCCTAACCTTATTATCTAGTGCCATAACAGATAATAAGGAAACATAATCTAGGAATAAGCAGATAATTCCTCATTCTTGGCTCCTGACTCCTGACTTCTGACTCCTGAC
>JGI1201J43222_100134_pt1 | contig 26247 bp, 14 predicted proteins | sample MastesBC008_FD_43222 | JGI IMG/M metagenome (IMG submission 43222) | reverse complement strand
TACGCTGCGGGCTAGCATTAGCGACGTAATCTCCCGATACGCTGGGATTGCTTCCCTACACTGCGTTTCGGTCGCAATGACAAATCTATGTCCTGCGGACACGCGATGCTAACGTTGCTTAAGTCCTGTCTTTAATTTGATATATTTAAAATTGTATATTCGTGATTTTTTCACAAATATGTCTTTTAAGATGTGTCTTTTAAGATAGATATCCAGCATGCTTATTGAGTTCAGTGTCGGCAACTACAGATCTTTTAAAGAAAAAGTTACCTTTAGCATGGTAGCAGCTAATTTGGTTGCCAAAGATAAAAAGCTTGATCGCACAAACCTGTTTGCTGTAGACAAGGATCTTAAACTACTCAAAAGCGCTGCAGTATATGGAGCTAATGCAAGTGGGAAGAGTAATCTCGCTCAAGCTTTGAGTTTCATGAAATGGTTTGCGATCAATTCCTCAAAAGAAACCCAAAGTACAGAAAAAATCAATGTAGAGAATTTTCGACTGAGTACAGAAACTGAATCTGAACCATCATTTTTTGAAATTGTATTTGTCCTAGATGGTAAACAATACAGATATGGATTTGAAGCAGATCGAGATAGGGTTGTCTCAGAATGGCTGTTTTATGTACCCAAGGTGAGGGAAACCAAGCTTTTTGAGCGGGAAAATAATCGCTTCAGCATATCTAAAACTTATAAAGCTGATGGAATTCAGCAAAGAACACGTGATAATGCTCTTTTCTTATCTGTTTCCGCACAATTTAACGTTAAAATTGCCGAGAAAATCTTAGAATGGCTAACAAATCAATTAAAAATAATTTCTGGCTTAGATGATAAGGCACATTTAGACTACACAGTTAATTGCTTAATTGAAGAAAGAAATAAAGACGAAATTATTCAACTCATTAAAAAGCTAGATTTAGGTGTTGGTGAGATACAAGTAGAACCGACCATAGGTGAAATCAAAGTTAAGACCGTACATAAGAAATTTGACAGTGAAGGTAATTACATATCTACTGAGATATTTAATCTAGAGCGACAAGAGTCTGAAGGTACGCAGAAAGTATTTGCTTTAGCAGGTTTCTTAGTTGATGTACTCAAAAACGGTAAAGTTCTTATTGTTGATGAGCTTGATGCAAGACTTCATCCTTTAATTAGTCGTGCAATTATTGAATTATTTAATTCTAATGAGAGCAATCCAAATCAAGCTCAGTTAATATTCATGACCCACGATACTAATTTGCTTAGTAATAAAATTTTTCGTAGAGATCAAATCTGGTTCGTTGAAAAGAATAGATATGGTGCAACCGACTTGTATTCGCTAGCGGAATATAAAGTGCGCAATGATGCTTCATTTGAAAGCGATTATATCAAAGGGAGATATGGTGCAGTTCCATATATCGGAAATTTAGATTCCCTCATCGATACTCATGTCTAAAAGAAAAGCAAAATCTCGTAGTTACTCATCGAGAAAAGTCAACACGAGAGAAGTTAGACAGAGGTTTTTGATTGTGTGTGAAGGAGAAAAAACAGAACCCAATTATTTTAGGAGTTTTCGTGTTCCTAAAGTCGTAATAGATATCAAAGGACTAGGAGCAAATCCAAGTAAACTTGTTAAAAGTACGAAGGAATTCAGTCAACAAGAAGATTATGACCAAGTTTGGTGCGTATTCGATCGCGACTCTTGGACTGAAGAAGATTTTTATCGAGCGATAAAAAATGCTGAAGCTCAAGGATTTGGAGTCGCTTATTCTAATGAAGCTTTTGAATTATGGTACATTTTGCACTTTGAATTTCTCAATACTGGAATATCTCGAAGTAAATACCTTGAGAAATTAAATGCATTGCTTGCAAAAAAATATCAGAAAAATAGTGAAACAATTTATGAAGAGATATTTGAGAAGCAAGCAACTGCGATGAAAAATGCACAAAAGCTTCTCAAACAATATAATCCTCACAATCCAGCAAAGGATAATCCATCAACGACAGTACATTTATTAGTAAAGGAATTAAACAAGTTTATTCGATGATAACTTTTAACCTTATCTTTCTTACTAACATGAAAATAGTTGTAGAGACATACCGTGGTACGTCTTTACCAGGATTTTGGGTTACCCATAGATTATTTTGGACATGTCTAGCGTAAAAACTTCAAAAGAATTTGATTGATGACTTCCGGGCGATCGAGTTGCATCCAATGACTTGCTCCCTCCACGCGGACATATTTCCAAGCAGCATCTACAAAAGCATTTGAACCTAACATTTGAGCTTCCGTCAAATAAAAATCTCCACTACTCCAAATTCCTAATGTTGGACTTTTGACCGCAGGAACTGAAGATTCTTCTAAAAGTTTCTGTGGATGAGCATTTGCTCTGTAAATACTCAATGCTGCAGATAATGCATCGGGTTTTTCCATCGCTGGAATCCACCGCTCTAACTCAGAATGATGTCGAACGAGATCGCGGAAAAATTGCCAGTCATTTTTCATCAATAACTGTTCTGCAATTTCCTCAAACTGAAATAGAAGGGTATACCAACTTTTTTCTCGTTGCTCCAGACCTGCAGATCTGAAGCTGTTCAGGTGTCCCACAGACATCACAGCTAGATTCATCACCCGATCTGGTCTGAAGGCAGCTAAAAACCATGCTAAAGCCGCACCCCAATCATGTCCCACCACATGAACCCGTTCTATTTGTAATGCATCCAGAATTCCGATAATGTCTGATAGTAAGACCTGAAAAGAATAACTACTAATTTCTTTGGGTTTGGATGATCGACCGAATCCCCGTAAATCTGGCGCTATCGCCCGAAATCCTGCATCAACCAATGCAGGAATTTGGTTTCTCCACAAATCAGCAGAGTCAGGAAACCCATGCAATAACAACACTGGTTGACCAGAACCTTCATCAAGAACGTGGAAGTTTAGTCCGGATAACTCTATTTGTTTTTCAGACATTGGAATTACTCAAAAACCACAGTTCTATTACCGTAAACTAAAACGCGATTTTTCAAATGCAACCTTACTGCTCTGGCTAAAACCATCCTTTCCAAATCTTTCCCTCTTCTAATTAAATCTCCCACAGTATCGCGGTGACTGATTCTAACCACATCCTGCTCAATAATCGGACCAGCATCTAAATCTGCAGTAACATAATGGGACGTAGCACCAATAATTTTCACTCCTCGTTCATAAGCTTTGTGATAAGGGTTCGCACCGATAAAAGCAGGTAAAAAGGAGTGATGAATATTGATGATTTGAGGAAATTGAGCAACAAAATCATTACTCAAAATCTGCATATATTTTGCTAACACAACTAAATCGATATTGTACTTGGATAAGATGTCGAGTTGTTTTTGTTCTTGTTCCAGTTTTGTTTCTTTGGTAATTGGGATGTGATGAAAATCAATATTAAATTGTTCTGCAATTTCTTTTAAATTCAGGTGATTACTAATAATTACAGGAATCTCTGCGACAAATTCCTTAGCGCGATGTCGCCAGAGTAAATCTAACAAACAATGGTCTTGTTTGCTGACCCAAATAGCAATTCGGGGAATGCTGTCGGAAAAATGTAATTCCCATTTAGCTTCCAAAGGTTGTGCGATCGCATTAAAAGCCGGTCCGATCAAATCCCGAGGTAAATTAAAACCATCTAATTGCCATTCGATTCGAGTCAGAAATAAGCTGTTATCAGAATTTGTACCAAAATCTGTATGCTGATCTGCATGAATGATGTTACCACCATTGGAGTAAATAAAATTAGCAATTTTGGCGACTAACCCTTGTTTGTCAGGACAAGAAATAAGTAAGCAAGCTGTAGTATTTCCCATAATATTGGAGTTAGGAATTTTTCATAAATCATTCCAATATATAGCAATCGTATTAGATTAGCGAACAGATGAATCCTGTAGAGACGTTGCAGAGCCTGCGGCGTCGGCGTTAGCCTCTGCAACGTCTCAGAGCGTGCGATTTGTTTCCAAAAAAGTCTTAACTAAACTGTATTGCGCTAAAACCTATATTTAGTAGCTTCTTACTTTTTACTTCTTACTTTTTACTTGTTTATAGGTAAAACTTCGGAACTACTAATACCACCCAGAACGCGACTAGCTGCAGCATTGAATTTTACTCTGGATCTATTATTGGTGTGATAAACAAATGATTCCGGTCCAGCTTTGACAGTAATGCGCCAACCATCAACTAATACCATCGTACAATAACGCCGTTGACTGCGCAGACCCAAACAACCATTACGCCATCTTACCTGTTTTGCTGCAACAATATTATTTTCAGAAATTGCTACCCGACTTCTAGCACGTGTTTTCGCATCTGCAATTACCGCATCAATAATTGATGGGGGTAAACTAGCTACCGGTAAAAAATTAAATTCAGAACCATTTTCATTTACTCGATAAGCCCAACTTTGCTTTCCATTGGATACGATCGCTTTCCAACCAGGTTTTCTAAACCGTCTACCGTTCCAATTTCTTAGTTTTTCTACTTCAATGATTCGGAAATTAGAACTATACCTTCTTCCTGTGAGAGAAGATCGTCTTGCTGCATCTCTTTTAATAACCCTTGCTGCAGCATTTGATAAACTTGGCGTCCGATCTAAGACTACTACCGAACCCTTATCGTTAGCGTGATAAACCCATGTTTGCGTCCCACCTTTAACTGTAACAATCCAACCCGGTGTTCTAATAAATGCAAAGTTACAGTAGCGCTCGAAGTTAAGAAAACAGGGATTATCCCAAATTTTACGCTCGGCTTTAACAATTCTTAATTTTGATGGTGATATTTTAGACCATGCTGCTGCATCTTTTAGGATTGCATATCTGACCTTGTTGGGTAATTTTGCATCAGTGCGGTCGCTAGCTTGTTCATTTAAGCGAATTTCTGAACCATCTTCATTGGTGTGATAAACCAAAGTTTGTTTTGAAGTACGTACAGTAAAACGCCACCCTGGAACCGAAGTGCGCAAACAACTTTCTGCAATACCTCCTAGTTCCAAACAGCTATCATTCCAAGTTTCCCGTTCTACCTTAGTAATTCTCAAACGAGAAATCGGTTGTCTCAAGTATTGGGATGCTGTTCTGAGAACGCGATTTTTCAGGGATTTTAATAATCTATTATTTGTGCGCTTATCTTTTGCTAAGCGAATTAAACGTCCATTTTGGTTAGTACGATAAGTCCAAGTACGGTCTCCATCGCTAGCTATCACTTCCCAACCACGAACCAAAGCCTGAGTGCATATTTCTGCTGGTCCACCCAATCCCAAACAACCATCACTCCAAGTTTTTGGTTGGTAATCGATGATTTCTAATTTGCGAATTGCGATGTTTTCTCGACGGGATAAGTCTCTTAATACAGCCCTTGTAACTTTACGTGGTAAACCATTTGTTTTTAGATTCCCCTTAACAACTCCATTATTAGTTTGTAAAGGAATGTCTGTTGCTGTTGCAATGGAATTATCAGACATTTGCAATCCATTACCAATGGAGATAAATCCAGCTAAAATCAAAGTAGCTACAACTCTTCTTTGACTGGTGTTAATATTAGTAAAAGAAAAAATATTCATGGTATGTCGAAGATAAATCAATAAAGTTAAATCGTTGGGAGTAAATACTTTAGGGGGAGTAATTGCAGGTAAATAGTTAATTACCCAATATTGAGACTAAAAACATTCAAAATAGAGAATCTCAGACAAATTAAAAATTTCAGACTCAAAACTTTCAAACTTAAAACTTTCAAACTCAAAACTTTCAAACTTAAAACTTTCAAACTTAAAAATCAGGATTAAATATATTCTCAGGAAACTAGATTTTATTTATTAGGTAATCCCTAGATACAGAATTTATGTCGATACATGTAGACACAACATTAGACGTTGTAATATTTAAAGTTTGTTCCTGAGATTTATGAAGTAAACTTTAAATCGACTGTATAGAAATCATTATTCAGCAATTTTATAAATAAACAGTATAAAAAATAAAATCCCCTCGGAGGTAAGGGGAGAAAAGAATCTATGGGTTTTTATAGAAAATAATCGTAAAAAATGATCGCGTATTAATCTTATATGACGGTGCGTTACAGCGCGGCGATAAATGTGACCAAAAAAAGATATCCTCTTGCGCGCCTAACACACTCTACGTTTTATTTCTTTATCAAAACCTTCTCAGCTATTGACTTCATTAAGCACTTAAGACTTGAGGTTCCATTAAACTTTCTTGCAGGGAATCAAACCTCAGCGTAGTAGACCAATTTTTAAAATCCGGTGCTAAGCGAATCAGCTTTCTTAATATTTCGTCATTTACCCATAAAACAATGGGGAAATTATAATGTTTGGGAAATTCATCGCGCATAAAGTTCGCAGAAATCATTAATTGATTAATGTCTCGAACCGACTCTAAACCTGTTACCATTAATCCTTGAGGTAATGTTGAATCTAAACCAGAAGCAATGCTGTTATAAAGTGTTTCAGCATTATTTGGTAAAGATAATTCCACAATTTCCACTGGTGAAAATTCTCGTATCAGACTCAATACTTGTTTCTGCCTTGTAGTTGAATTACAGCGTGCTAGCAGAAGTGAAAACTGTCCCTTAGAAAACATTATAGTCCTCACCAGTCTTTGGGCGACAGCAGTAATATTTACCATACTGTTGGGAGAATCGATTGAGCCAATCATTAACAAACACCGATTTTATTTGAACTTGAATTTGATTAAAACGTGAACTTGGACTAAATTTGAGCGACCGTTAAAGGAATATCAGCAAACTTACTTAATAAGTCAAGGCATATTGATACTAAGCAAGTTTGATGACACTGATTTGGGATAACCTAGATTCATCATAATCACGGCTCACGTTATGAGGGTGAGGTGTTTCACCCCACGCTCGCTATAATCCCCGTTTTTAAAGGGCTTTGCTTTGTAAACCTTTAGTAAATTCAATAATAAATTTAGAATAGTTGTGATCGGTTTGTTTAATTATTGACGAGTATATAGCGCTACGCGCAATTCAAAAGTGTATGTTCTAACCTAACTACGTAGTGCAATATAATCACACCTCTTAACAACTCAGAATAAAAATTTAATTAAAAAACAACATGAAAAAGCAACTTATGGACTATTTTTTCGGTCATTGATGTCTGATAATTTCATGGTGCTTGTGAAGTTTTCCATCAATCTCATGATAAATACTTTAAAAAAGTGGTGTGTTAAATTTCTGCCAGAATATATTAGTTATCCTGGCAAAAAAAAGTCATTTTTTACAGGGTTGATTGCTTTGGGTATGGTAGCTACACTGATGTTTTCCTCAGTTCCTACCTATGCGCAAAATATCGCCAACTTACCTGTTTTTTTTCTGAGTAGTTCCGCATTCAAGCAAACTTTGCTTGCAAACAACTCAACGCAACAAGAACTGAGGGGAGTTTGGTTGACTAATATTGATAGTCAAGTTCTGTTTGGGAGAAGACGTCTGAATGCTGCTTTAAATCGTCTCAAACAGTTCAATTTTAATGTTGTATATCCAACGGTTTATAATTGGGGCTATACTCTCTATCCCAGTAAAGTTGCGAAAAAATTCATTGGGAAAAGTGTAGACCCCACGCCAGGACTGCGGCGACGAGATATGCTCAAGGAAGTAGTACAATTGGGACATGCAAAAGGCTTGAGAGTAATTCCTTGGGTTGAATTTGGCTTTATGGCTCCAGCTGATTCACAGCTAGTAAAGCGAAATCCCGAGTGGATAACTTCTCGCAGCGATGGAACCAAAATTTGGAAAGAAGGAATTCACGATCGCGTTTGGTTGAGTCCTTTTCGTCCTGACGTCCAAAACTACATGAAAGACTTGATTGTGGAAGTCGTCAAAAACTACGATATTGATGGCGTTCAAGTTGACGACCACTTTGGTTTACCTGGAGAATTAGGATACGACGAATATACGGTAGAGTTATACAAAAAAGAACATTCCGGGAAAGCTCCACCAAAAGACACCAAAGATCCAGAATGGGTAAAATGGCGAGCAGATAAAATCACTGATTTTATGAAACAGCTATTCTTCGCTGTAAAAGAAGCCAAACAAGATTGTGTAATGTCTGTATCGCCCAATCCTCAGCGTTTTTCCTACGAATTTTTCTTGGCTGATTGGGCAAGATGGGAACGTATGGGACTAGTAGAAGAACTTATTATACAGTTATATCGCAATGATATGAATGTGTTTGTTGATGAGTTAGAACGTCCAGAAGTCAAAGCTGCACGTCGTCACATTCCTGTCAGTATTGGTATTTTGACGGGTTTAAAACGCAAGTATGTTCCTATAAAGCAAGTTGAGGAACAAGTCCAAGCAGTACGCGATCGCAATTTTGCAGGAGTTTCTTTCTTTTTCTATGAAACCTTATGGAATATGACCCAAGAAAGACCGCAAAAACGTCAAAGAGGTTTTCTCAACATATTTAGCGCACCAGTGAAAGCTCCAAGTATCAAGGAAGGTTGGAAGCCGGTTTAGATTCCAATAAGCCTGTAGGGTGCGTTAGGCGCGCAAGAGAATGTCTTTTTAAGGTTACCTTTATTACCGCGCCGTAACGCACCGTTAACAAAACATGTGGTATGAGATGATTTGTAATCAGACAAATTATTGATGAGATATTGATATGTGGCAACCAAATTTAAAGTTAAACTCAGGCTGAAACCAAGAAGAATAGACTCTAGATATTTTTAAAATATTGCGATTATTAATAAACCTAATTTCTATATATAACTTGGATTCTGAGAAAAAACTTGAAAAACCCTAAATTTTGAAAAAAATTTTTATAGCTCCGCTGCGCTACGCTATAATAAGAGAGGGTAAAAGGAAGAAGGGCAAAGGGACAAAGGAATAAAGTGAAAAGGGCTATGGAAGAGCCCTGAAGGAAACAACGCAAACAACCCGAAAACCGTAGCTGCCATCCCTGTTGACGGGATTGTTCCTGACGCGAAGAGTAGAACGGCAGATAAGAGGATTATTGAGCCAAGAACTACCGCGCAGCACTCGATCATTATTTTTAGTATTTATATTATTTGCATTATGCAACGAACTCCCATCAAATGGGGCATTTTCATAACTATTGTGCCATTCATCATAACACCATTCCCAGACATTTCCGTGCATATCATATAGGCAAAAAGGGTTTGGCGGAAATGTTCCTACTGGAGTTGTTTTCTCTGTGTACTCTCCCTGGGGTTCTTCGGCAAAGGTATTTTGGACGTCATAATTGGCTAACTCATGGGTAATAGTTTCGCCAAAATGGAAGGGCGTTGTTGTTCCGGCACGACAAGCATATTCCCATTCTGCTTCACTGGGAAGACGATATTGTTTCCCTGTGTGATTTGACAATCGCTTGCAGAATTCGACTGCATCGAACCAGTCAACTTGTTCTACTGGTAGCATATCACCTTTGAACTCAGATGGATCGAGTTTTAATTCTTTTTCTACTTGAGGTAAATTAGCAACGGCTTTCCATTGTGCTTGGGTGACTGGATACTTACCCATAAAGAAAGCTGGAACTGTTACTTCATGCTGGGGTTGTTCCCATCTGAAATATTCCTCATAATCAGGAAATTTTTCAATCAGTCTTTCGACTTCTTCATCTGCTGTCCCCATCATGAATTTACCACCGGGGATGTAAACCATATCCAAGGTGATGTTGTCAGGAATGTTCTCAGTGAAATATTGGGCAGTTTTGGTTTCTCGGTTGATGATTTCACCGCAACTGTTGACGGTTACGGTCTCAAAGCTTATGTCAGATAATAATACTAGTGTATTTTCCTCTTTTTCAGGTGTAGGTAAAGGTCGGACTGTAGTAAATCTGATGTCCTCAATGTACCAATCGTCAAATCTAAATGCATTACCTTTGGGTCTGATTTCACGATTTTGCATGCGATTCATTAAATGCTCAAGACTACTTTGCCCCCTGCTTATTGTATTTCTTGATACATTATGAGGAGCATCAAGTTTACCTTGAGTTAGCAATCTCCCATCGAATTCTCCTTCACATACAATTAATTTAACAATGTCTTGGTACTCAGTAATTCCTTGTTCCCAATAATCGTCTGGTATTTCGAGTAACAATTCTTCGCCATCAAGAGCATAAGCTTCTTGTTGTGCTTCAAGCTTGATGCAACCTGATTCAAAAAATGGGGCGCTAATCGAGTAACTATCTGAAATGCATACCAAAGTACAGTAAAGTGTCTTATTGGTTGTATTGGTAAGTTTAAGTTTAAATTCAGGTGGTTGCAATTTTTCATCCTGATATTTATATGAAAAATGCATGTCTCTTGATGGGGATAAAACCTCACCATCTTTGTTGATGACTTCCATCTTCACGTCACCAGCTTTAATTTCATTTGTCTGAATATTTGAGAGTTGAGAAATTATTATCCATCGGGAAATATGTTCCAAGCGTTTAATTATTTTAATCGCATTATTTTTTGTGTAGCCTTGAATTGGTTTAACTATGGGTAAACTATTGCCAGTTCGAGTGATAATATATTCTTCGTTATGAGCTAATACCTTAAGTTCTGCTCTATTGTTACCCCTAATTTCTCGAACATATAGCGAAGGTTTGAAATTATATGTAATAATTGGCAATGCTTCTCTTAATAGTTGTACTCCTTCTAAATCACCCACAAAACTTACAGCTTTTGGTGGTAAAGGCAAACTAGTGATAACAGCTTTAAAGGTTTGTTGCAGATCGAAATTCATATCGCTGCTAATTTCGATTTTACTTAACTGCGGTAAAACTTCGGTAACCTTCGCTTCTCCGATTTTATTCGATAATTTTCGTAAATCTTGCCTTTGGGCTTCAATGGGGAAAAGAGCCAAATGCATGGTTTCCTCACCATTTGGATGAGGTATACCGTGTATTGCACCACCATCGATCACCCAACCATATACCTTGTGATATGACACAGTACAATAAGAATAGCGAGAGCCAATTGCACCGCTCAAAAATAATTGGTCTAAATCTTCTGCAATAGTTGCTTCTAACTGTGGAGATTGATTTCTGATTTTACTCCTTACCAAAGCATTAGTTCGTTGAAATAAGTCTCGATAAGTTAGATTTCCTTGGGTTTGCTTAAGAGTTTCTGTCAAAAAGTAAGAAAAAGCTCCTCGCGATATGCCATCATCTGTTCTGTATTCTTTGGCGGTTTCCGATTTTTGACAAGATGCAAATAAAATATGTCGTCCTGTGGGTAAATCAAAATTTTGTTTACCTGATGTAGTTAAGTTGAGGATTTCTTCGGGTGAAAAAATAAAGCTATCTAAAGGACGAGTACGCTCATCGTTTGAAAATGATTCACGGACTGCAGTTTGCTGTGATGGGTTTCTAGTTCTTGAACCCGAATGAGAGCAATCTAAAATCAAGATAATGTGAGGATTTTTTTGTGCGATTTCTGAAATTAACTTGTCTAATTCCTTATCTGCTAAATCCCAACCTCCTTCAAGATGACTGTCATAACAAACTAGGGTGTTATTCAATTTGTCTGGTTCAAAATCCCAGAATTCTGGTGGTGCTAGCTCTTGGGAACCATGACCGGCATAATAAAATAAAGCAACATCATTACTTTCAGCTTGACACAAATGCTGGCGAAAACTATCAATGATTGCTTGACGGGTTGCTTCCCGATCTTTGAGAGTTTTTAAATGTAATTGAACTTCTGCTTTTATCTGTGATCGCAAATATTCTTCGAGTGCTGCTACATCGTTGACACAACTCTTGAGACGAAAAGTAGGATTTGGGTAGTTATCAATTCCTACTAATACAGCATAAATGTTCCTAACCTTCTTAGACATTGAGGTAGAATCGGTTGACGCTACTTCAAATATCTGATCGTCCCACCCTTGTTCCATTTCCTCTGCAAACCGAACATAATCTCCTCCTAAGCGTTTTAAAACTTTTGCGCTCAGTAATGCAAAAGGTTTTATTTCCTCTCTATTTTCCTCATCGACCTGTTGTGGTTTCCTGAGTAAAGCATTAAATTCAAGAAGGGTTTTATCAAGTTTCTTGGCGAAATACTTGGAAATGACCTCAATAATTTCTAAAGAATCGCTAATGGGAGCAGCATCAAGAAAATTATTCCTGACATCTTCGCTGATAAACTCAAATTCTATTTCGTCTGGATTTGTTTCTGATGTGATTTCGTTTTTTTCTGTTTTACTTTCTTGTTTCCGCTTAATTATTCCACCCAAAAAAACTTCTGCAACGTGGACTTGTTGAGATTGTGGAAACATTTGCGCTTGAATTATTCGCACAATTGGTAAGTTAATGATAGGTGCAGCAGATAACAAACTGGCTAATTTTCGTGCAATCCGGGAAGCTGTTCGACGGAAATTAGAGGTGATTTCCTCTGTTGTTTCTGGTTCTTCTATTTCTGGTCTTGAAGAATCTTCGTCAGGTAATGTAAAAGAGGTAAAGTCTTCTAGGTTAGGAGAAAAAACAAATCCCGTGACATAAGCTTCACCTCTCCCCCCAATCATTTTGCTCCAAGTTTTTGCAGAATCTTCTTCTAGGGTGAATATGGGAATTTTGGTTCCCATTCTAAAGTCGATATCATCCCAGAGTAATATTTTTTTAATTAATAAATCTTGGTTAGGTATTCTAGGATTTAAGCTCGAAAACTGTACTTTTGCTCCTAAACTCAGTCCAGTTCTTTGCCATAGCCATTGAGGTAACATCTGTATAATCGCCACAGGATGTTTTTGTGCCCAAATTTTGAGCATCTCAAAAGCTTTACCATTATGCCAAATATCGGCAACGCAATCACTTGCAATCAAAAACAAACGCTTACCACTAGGGTCAATCAGGGAGCGGGGTTGACAATGACGATATGTGCTAGCTTTTGTACCCATCCCGCGTCTGAGATATATCTCTTCCTTGGTTCCCATTCTCCAAACTTGTACATCTCGAAAAGCACCTTGTACTTTGAGGAGTTTATGTAACTGTTGGATAGTTTTGCGCCAAAAAATCATGGTGTTGCTTTCATCTACCACCAATATCAAATCAAATGCTGGTTCTTGAACTGGTTGAAAAACAGGAATGGAAATGCGCTCGTCAGCAATTCTTTTAGTAGTAGCTTCTTCGTCTAAAATTATCTCTGTCTGTGAATCAATTCTTTGGATTAAAGGACGTAAAGCTCTTGCTAATTTTAGCGGTTGACGTAAGCCCGGTGCATCGGGGACTTTTATCTCAAGGGTGTCACCAGAAGTAGAACTGGAACTGGAACCAGAGGGGTTGGATTTAGCAATAACTTCTGCTTGTGATTGTGTTGGTTGAGTAACGACAGGAGTAGTTGAGGTATCGGTTTTTTCTGAGGTTTGTTTTGTTCTATCTTTTGCTTCTGCTAATTTGTCAAGTTCTTCTGTTGTTGGATTGGCGTTAGAATTTTTTTTAATGGTTATTTTACTTTGCTGGGCTAACCATAAGATATCTGCAATTTCTACACTGGTTAATTTTAGTTGCTGCTGTAGGGTTGCGATAAGTTTTTCAAACTTTGATGATGCTTCATTGCTCATTGTTTAGACCCTTCCCCCAATCTCTTTGACAATATTACATTCAGTTCAAGCTGTTAATTTTTTAATTGCGATTGGTTGGGTCGTCTCTGCAAAGAAACAAAGACAAACCACTATAATTCCTCACTAATAGACAAACTCTTGAATAACAAATCCTTTAAGCCATTTTTATCTAAAGCTTCAAGGCTAATATGATTTGTAAGTAAATGTATAGCATTTAACAATTGATCCGGCGAGCGCTCGCCTTCTTTTTCTTCAAAATACTCAATTAGCTTAGAGATTTCGACTTCAGTCTTTTTAAATTCTTCTTCCCCAAAATGGGCTTTGACAATACTTTTGAGGGCTTCTCCTTGAGGATCTGGCATTCTTACTCGCAAACACCGTCGTAAAAAAGCAGGTGGAAATTCCCGTTCTCCATTACTGGTCATCACCACAATTGGGAATTCTGCACACAGTACTTTCCCTCGCCGAATGGTAGCTTTTATTTCTCCATCTGAGGTAAAAACTTTTTCAGTGTTAGTTTCTTTTTCAGTATCTTTGACTCTACGGACTAACTCCGGAATTTTAAATGCACCTTCTTCAAAAATATGCAATAAGTCGTTAGGTAAATTAATATCGCTTTTATCAATTTCATCAATTAATAAAACTCTAGGAAATTTTGAAGGTAAAAAAGCAGTTCCCAGAGCACCTAAAGTAATATAGTTGCCGATAGATTGTTCTCGATGATTTTTTTCTAGATCCTGTAAACGACCATTTTTTTCTGCATCTTGTAACCGACCAATGGCATCATAACGATAAAGTCCATCTTGTAAAGTCGAACGTGCAGTAATAGACCAAGCGAGAACGGGACCTAAATTCAATTCATAAGCGATCGCATAAGCTAAGGAAGTTTTTCCCGAACCAGGATTTCCTGTCACCAAAACAGGTCTACGCAAATATAATGCAGCATTTACAGCATTAAGAACTTCTCGAGCAGCATCGGTGATTTCTTCTCCATCAAGACTTGCTTGATCCACATAAATGCGGTAATTTTGACCTCTTTTTCGTCCTCGCGTATTTTCTTCCGATTCAGCTAGTTCTTGAATATCATCCCAGCGTTGGTTAATTTCTTTTTGTTCCTCTTTGTTAATTTTGTGGAATTTTCTCCAAGGAGGAGGAGCGGGGAAATTTCGATTTAACAGGTCGTTTTTTCCTTCACATATGTTTGTGTCTTGTATATTACATAAATGATAATGGCGCTTCCCATCACCATAAAATAATTGCCAGTCTTCCTTTTCTTTATCTTGTTTATCTTCCATGACTTGATGACTTTTCATTTAAAAATTACAAGAATGATTTTAAAAGCTTACTTTTTTTTATTCGATTGAGATTGTCGCACAAAAAGCCGAGATGATAACCTAATTTATCTTCCTGATTGTCTTCATCATCATAAGCATCTTGACGAATCTTACACATTTGAAAAATAAAATTTGCAAAATTATTTTCTAAATATTTTTTGGTTAAGTAAATGTCGATATCATCTAAATTAATATTATCTTTGCGATGATATCTTGTCCAAAAAACAAGAGGTATTCCTCCACTCAAAATAGTTCTCCAAAAATATTCTTGTTCTTTTTCTTTGACTGGAAAATGAGACATTAATTTAACACCTATTTTTCTCTTTAACTTTAAATGTTTAGCTAGCTTTCTGTAATTTTTATCGATTTTCTGGATTGTTTCCACATGTGTAATAATTGAATTTATATCAGCGTCACTTCTTAAAATATCTTCAAATATTAACCAAACTTCTTTAAAACTGGAATAAGAATTATTACCTGTAAAACGCTCTAGAGGATAAAAGATTATCTTGTATTCTTGGACGATAGCAATTTCATCTTTAAAATCATCTTTTATACGCCACTCGTTATCTAAATTTTTTCCTAAATATTTATATGGTAAAAATATTTCTATAGTTGGTTTCACCATTTCTTCTCTAAAACTACTCATAAAATTATTAATAATTTTATCTAGAACTGAGGGGATTTCTTTCTCCGAACATATAAAACCCTTATCGGCTTTATAATTATTACTTTCTCGGTCTTGAAAATCAAAAGGCTGGGGTTGAAGATTTTGATTATCGTCTAAAACATATTCTGCTTCTAGACGAAATTTAGATCCTTCGGGAGAGACGAATATCGATAAAAAAGTTTGTTGCTCTAATGTCGATTTAGATTCAATTTTAGGGTTTACATCTACTTTGATACTTAATTTTGATGATACCTCTTCAACCCAACGCTGTATTATTTGATATCCTTCACTATTTTCTAAAAATTTACTAGCTAGATTTTTAGCGAACTCTAAAATACTCGGAATATCTTTATAAATATTTTCTTCGTGTAATGAATATGGGTATTGTTCGCATAAAATATCTATAATATCATTTATCTCTAGCGGATTATTCAGGTCACTGTTATCTACAATTGCGTCCTTTGGTAAAGTTTCTCTATAAGCAGTGAGAACCGATCTCCAAATATTATCTTGATTTATACCGTTGATAATATTTATAAAGTTATTTAAATCAGCTTTTTTGACAGGATATGAATAAATCCTAAATATTTTATTGTTTGGAAAAGCACCGCATAATATTTTTATAAAATCTTCTATTTTACCTTTATAATCTAATTGCTTCAGTAAACTTAAAATTGCTTGTTTATAATTAATATATAAAACAGGTATATTTTCTTGCGAATTTTTATCCCCTTTAATAGCAACTATACCCTCTCTAAAACCTGTCAAAAATATTTCTTGATTATTATCAATTCCATTCTGTAACCCACGATAAAAACCTCCCGCAAATTTAATTGCGACTTCGTCGTTTATAACTTGGGTCATACCAATAGCATAGTCAATATGCTCGCTAACTTGCTTTGCTGCTTCCTCTGAAGAACAAGCATTAAAGATAACACACTTACATTTACTTCTGTATTGAAAATATGATTTTAATTTTTCCGGTGTTATTTCTTCGCTACTCAATATAACCCCATTATTACCATGACCCAAAAAATGACATATCTGATACTCTCTACTTAATGTTGCGTCATGGAATTCTTGAGTTTCTTTTACTACTACTTTATCTTTATTTATATCGAATATGATGGAATTATTACTCTTTATTGAATACATAATCTCATTATATTCATTTTTGTAATTTATAAAATTAGTATTATATGCCTCTAAAATTAATAATTTAACTTTTTCATTTTCATTTTCTGAATTGTTTTGATTATATTTATTCAATGTGCATAAAGAATCATCATCCAGTAAGTTAGAACTATCAATCTTTAAAATTAATTTTTCGTTTAAATCTTCATTTTGATTTAAAATTTCCTCTAATTGCTCTGAGCATGGATAAACTTTATATATTGCCTCACATAGTAAATTAAGTTCTTTCTCTGTCAGTTCCATAAACTCTAAAACTTGATAATAAAAGCTCAATAACTACACTTAGATAATTTTTGTATTTAGTTACAAATCATACATAAATTATATGATTAATCTTCCAATAATCAAAGATCGCAAAAAATAGCGACATCATGAGCAGATGTCGCTAATACAGAAAAGTTACAAATCCTCACATAGTGCTTGTACTAACGCAAGTAAACCAGCTTCACTAGTGAAATAAGTAAGATGGTCGCAAGCAATCGGAGATATAATCCTAGGCTGAGGGTTTCTCTGTGTACTAATACTTGTCATACTTTCCAAGCTCACAGCAATATCATTTGGTTGATTGAAAAACGCCATATTTACAACATTATCTACAGCAGAACCAAACAATTTCCGCATTAGTCGCTGTATTTTACTGGAGTTTTTTCCAGGTTCGACTTGCAATGCTTCGGGACGAATTGAGCGATCGCCAGCAATGATTGTATACTGAACATTGGGGTCGTTATTTTGGGCGATGCTTTGCATAAAATCGCTTTGATATTTCATTTGGTCTAAAGCATCATCATTAGCTTCCAAAAATGCCAGCAATCCACTAATAATATTTATAGGCCAAGCAACACTAGAAAGTTGATTTAAACCTATACCAAGAGCAGTAAAAACCCAATCTTGAATTTGCGACCAGGGGGAACCAGCATTAGGTGTACCCAACATTACCAAATGTTGGACAAATTCATTTCCACCTTCTTGCTCGATAAAAGCACGAGATACTAAACCACCCATTGAATGAGCAACAATATGTAATTGCTTACCGTGATTTGCAGTTAAACCAACTTCTTCTAATCTTTGTTTGAGATCTTTAGCGCTTTGCTGAATTTTCGTCTTTATACTTTCGTATTCAAAAGCCAGGATTAAATCATATTTACCCTTTTCCTTGAGACTTTCTCCTATAAACTCTGCTGTCAATTGTACGCTGGGGAGTAAAGTTTCTGTATCACCGGTAATACCGTGAATATAAAGTAAAATCTTATTGGCTGAGGCTACTTTTTCGCGAATTTCTTTGCTGTTAACGTTATACGTTACCCGTCCAGTGTCAGAGATGTTTGCAATTCTTAAAAGTGGATAGGAGAACTTAGCACCTAATCCTTTACCCGCACTTTCGTAGATAATTTTTTGGAAAAGTATTTTAATTGAACCTTGCAAACTGCGACTATCGGTTATTGGTTCGGGTAAACGCTCGATACTAATTTCTGTTTTACCATTTACTGTCTTAGCTTTACCCAAAGGTAAGAAAAATTCTCCATCATAAGCAACGGGTAAGATATGTTCTCCAGATAATGACCGTCGTTCTACTATTAATTTGATGGGATTTTCTGGTGTAACGCTTTCGCGATTTTTCAGATCGACGATTTCTAAGACACTCAAATTTCCACCACCACCACGAGTCATATTAAAGTTATATGGCTCAGGTAATCTCCTTCCATCTCGTAGAACAGTAGTTTGGTCCTGCAAAAAAATCGGTGGGATGACATTACTATTAGGGTCGCGACTAATTGGAGGTAAAGGATTAATACTAAATTTACCTTTGAAACTGGAATGTCCTTGTAAATTTACCCCAGTAAGTAACCTAGTAGGTTCAGATTCTTTGATTTCTACTCCACCAGGTGGTTTGATCAAAGTAACTTTGACTTCTTGAGTCATCCAGTTATTAATGTACTCGTCTACTACCTCTCTTGTTTTGCGGGTATAAACTCTATCCATCAATCTGTTAAGAGTACCTGATAAACCAACAGAACGTTTTGTTGGAGGAGGAATATCTAATTCTCGCTGTTCGAGTAAACTTGCATCAAAATCTCTAGTACTAACAATTAATTTATAAATGTCATCAAACTTCCTGATTCCATTCCTTAAATAATTATCAGGAATGAAAAATTCTAATTCTTTTCCTTCTCTACAACTTTCACCTCGATCTGGCTTTTTTGGTAAGAAGATACTACCTCTTTCATTAAAAAATTTAGTCACCTGTATTTCATAATCTTCTGCTAATTCCAATACCTGGAAATAAACGTCTTTGTCACAATGATTTGTAACCTTAATTTTTATCCTTGGTTCCTTGAATTTATTATTTTCAAAGGTATACTCTGCGGATAAAGCAGATAAACGGGATATCCCATCTTTTGAAGAATCTTCTTCACTCCTAGAAGTAAGGATAACTTTCATCTCCACATCACCAGGTTTAATCTGACTAGTAGGTGGAGTTTTCAATTCCAAAATATTTTTCCAACGCGCGATATGCTCCAAACGTTTTATTATTTGCTTTGCGCGTTGTTGAGTATATCCTTGCTTATCTGGTATTTCCGGAATAGGTGCTACTAGTGGTTTGTGATCGCTTGGTTGCGTAATCCAGTATTGACCTTTATCAGCTTCTAAATAATAATCTGCATTCTCCTCTAAATCTGCTGTTGCTACAAACTTATTTTCACTTTTTTCAAATTCTTTAATAACTATACTTTTACCAGCTTCATCCCCTGTAAAAAATACCTTCAAATTTGGTAAGGGGATATCGCTAATTACCCCCCAATAAGCTTGTTCCTGAGGTAAATTGATTTCCTCGTTATTCTCATCAAACAGTACCACTTTGCTAGCTTCAGTCATTACTTGGGTAACTTCAGCATTACAAATTGCTTTATCAATTTCTTGTAAGTCTTCTAACTTAGTTCCTTGAGAAAAAATGGCTAGGGAAGTCTTTCCTTCTGATTCAGGACGAATACCATGTAAAATTCCACCATTAATCACCCAACTGTGATGCTCTTCTTGGTTATAAGTCAAAGTAAAATAATTTATAGGTTCGCCAGCTGCACCTCCCAAGAAAGCTTCTCTTAAATCCTCTGCTGCTCCTTCTATCTGTGGTGACTGATCTTCAACTTTACCAGTTATCAAGGCATTAATATCTTGGACTAAATTTGCATAGGATAAACCACCATTAGTACGTTGTAAAGCTTCCGTTAAAAAGTAAGAAAAAGCACCACGACTTTGACCATTTGTACCTGCATGCTCTTTCGCTTTTTGAAAATCGCGACAAGCAGAAATTGCTATATGTCTGGGACGCTGATAATCTCTGCGGACCCGCTTATTAACCCATTCTTCGGGGAAAATAAAATCTTTTAAATCTCTTACTTTTGCATTAGGATTTGCTTGACGTTCCACAACCTCTGGATCTCTAGTTGCAGTACCAGAGTGACAAGAATCTAAAATAACTAGAATATGGGGATCTTTTTTTGCAACTTTCTCAATTAAATAGTTTAATTCCTTGTCTGCTAAATCTTGAATTTTGTTATTATCATTATCGTAAGTACGGCTGTCATAGCAAACAAAAGTTTCAAGATTGCCATCTTGTTCTACACTACTAAAAACATCTGGTGCAGGTTCTTGAGAGCCATGACCAGAATAATAAAATAATACGACATCGTCACTATCAGCATTGCATAAATGCTTTTCAAAACCATCAATAATCGCCTGACGTGTTGCTAAACTATCGGTTAGTTTCCAAGGAACTTCTGGATTTTCAACTAGTTTCCATTTTCCATTCTCAGTAGCAATCCTGTTACGTAAATATTTTTCTACTGTTTCAATATCATTGATACAACCATATAAATTACCAGCATCTGGTACTTTACTGTAATCATTTATTCCAACAAGTAAGGCGTAGATCTTTTTAGCCATTTCACTTTTCCTTGCTTAGTGATGAAATTTTCGATTCTGAATTAGGAAGTCAACTTCTAATTTCTGGAGAAATTATACAAGTTTCACATCAGTATAAGTTTGAAAAATAGTATTTCCTTAAAGAGAGGATAGTAAAAAAGTAATTCCATAAACTTGAACTATCGCAATAAACATAAGCAAGACAAAGTTCATAGTCTCAGAAAGCTGTAAAGCTGAAAGTTGTTATTCAGTTTATATAAACCTTAATTAAATAAGTTTAAATGTAATGGAGTTATGCAGTTTAGTGATTTTATTTTCCATTTATAAATACTTTCTAAGCACTATCTAGTTATGCAGTTAAGAAATTTTCTTTGCGTCATAAATTGCGTGCAAATGAATTTTTTTCAATGCAGCGCATATCTATTTCCCATATTTCCATCGACTAACACTAACTACGATGAACTCAAATAACGCATCAAAATTGATTCTAACTGCACCGTTCTAATTGGCTTACTCAAATAGCCAATTGTACCTGCTTCTTGGGCTTCTTCTAAAAGCTTCATTTTCGCTTGATCGCTTTGCAGACTTTCTGGATATTCCTTCGAGCCTCCCATCGGTGTCATAATTATGACAGGTAAATCTTGCAAACTTTTATGCTGGCGTAATTGAAGGAATATATCCCAACCACTATAATTTCCTTCCAACTCTGTGTTTAACAAAATTAAATCCGGTAGATAATTTCTGATTTGCACCAAACAATCTTCTACCGGATCGAATTGTTCTACTCGATAACCAAAGGTTTGCAGATAATCTTGTAATAAATTTGCAGTATGCACTTCATCTTCCATTAATGCTATACGCTTAGTTCTCGCACTGAATAATGAATTAGCAGAAATATTATCAATCCGATCTTCTTCCAAGTCATTTTGCAAAATTGCTCCCCACTCATCTTTAACGTTTCTATCTGGTAAAAACAAAGTGAAACTGCTACCTTTACCAACCTTTGACTTTAGGCTGATTTCCCCTCCGTGTAACTGGATTAGCTTGCGTGTGAGTGCTAATCCCAAACCCGTACCATCGTAATGACGATTCAGACGACTATCTAACTGTTTAAAAGGCTCAAATAAAGATTTGAATTGACTCGAATCTATTCCAATCCCTGTATCAGAAACAATGAAATTTATCCCATGACTAATTTTCTTAACTGTAAGTGAAATTTTCCCCTTTTGTGTAAACTTAACAGCATTGGTGAGCAAATTAAGTAACATTTGTTTCATCCTACGTTCGTCAGCAATGCAGATTCTGGCTTGGGGATCTATATCTACAATTAATTCCAAACTTTTTTCTTGAGCACGCTCGCTGACTGTGGCGATAACCACTTGACACAAGTCTTGAATGACTAAAGGTGCAAGTAATAATTCTTCTCGACCCGCTTCAACTTTGGATAAATCTAAAATATCGTTAATCAATGCTAGCAAATGTTCTCCACTTGTATATATACAAGTTACATATTGTTTTTGTTTATCGTTAAGCTCGCCAACAATATTTTGCAGTAATAATTGTGACAAACCCATAATTGCATTTAAAGGTGTACGTAGCTCGTGGCTCATAGTAGCCAAAAATTCACTTTTTGCTCTACTACCTGCTTCTGCAGCTTCCTTACTATGTCTTAATTTTAATTCGGTGTGTTTGCGTTCAGTAATATCTTCAATAATTGCTAAGAATAACTTTGATTCTGCATCTGTGCTTGGAAGTAAAGACACGCTCAACAAAGTCCAAACTATCCGTCCATCTCGACGTACAAAACGTCTTTCCATTTCGAAGCGATCGCATATTCCTGCAATTAATTGTTGATAAAGTTCCAGATCGCTTTTTAATTCATCTGGCGAAATATAATCAGTAAAACGTTTGCCATACATTTGGTCGTGGGAATATCCCAACATCAAACATAAAGCAGGATTCGCATCAACTATTCTGGTACTCATATCAATGAGTCCAATACCAATGGAAGAACGTTCAAAAATTGCTCGTAATTTTCCTTCAGAACGTCTTAACGCTTTTTCTGTTGTCGCGCGATCGCTAGCTTCAATAGCTAAAGAAACAAAATCAGCAATTGAAGCAGCAAAATTTTCTTCTTCTAAAGTCCAATATCGTATCTTATCTACATGTTCGTAGGATACAACTCCTACCAAACGTCCCCATAACCAAATTTGTGCGTGGAGTATTGAATAGATATTATGCAACTGCAAATAAGACGATTTTAACTCTACTGTTTTAGGGTCGTTTGCAGCATCAGCAAGATTAATAGTTCTTTCTGTAGCTAAGGCTTGAAAATAAGTGGGGTAATTTCTTCGTTCTAAGACTCTACCGCAGGAATGATAATTTTTAGTCAGTTCATATAAATTTACACATTCCAGTTTTAAATTATCTTGGTCGTACAACCAGACACTGATTCGTTCTACTTCTAAAGTTTTTGCAGCAGCTTCTGTAATTTCCCTAAGAGCAACATTTAAATTTCCTTGTTGTAACAAAGTTTTACTTTTAGCAAGTTGTACTAATGTTTGGCTTTGTTTGCGTAGTGAATTTTCACGTCTTTGTAGGTCAGCTTCTGCTTGCTTGTTGACCGTATTCGATGTATTTGTAGATACTTTTTTTTGGCTTTGTAAATCTGGTTTGGTATTACCGATTAATTTTTGTTCCAAGTTAATTTTTTGCTGGCGACTGACCCCCTTTAATACACTTCGTCGCAAGATTTTGGGTGTAAGCTCACTCCAATCCAAGTAATCTTGTACCCCCAGCTGCAAAACTTGTAAAATAGCTCGTTCTTCCTTCGCTTCACCTACCACTATCACTGCTAGATGGGGAAATTGAGAAAAGATTTGGGAGATAATTTCTAAATTTTCTTGTGTGGGTATAAAATTTTCCCATAAAAAAAGATCAGGTTGTTTTGATATCGAAAAAGTTAATTGAAAAAAATCTAAAACAGCCTGTGGGTTTTCATATGAACTTACATTAAACTGGAATTGAGAGGCAAATTCACTGTTAAAGGCTTCTGATTGGAGTAATTTAGCTAAATGACTATGATTATTGTGGTGAATCTCCTGCTGTTTCTCCAATGTTTCCCCGAGCAGTGAAATTTCAGGACAAACATCGTCACTGCGGTCCTTATCCTGCTCAACTTCTTGCGATTTGTTAAATAACAAAAGAACTTCGAACGATTCACCTATCATGAAAACCACCAATAGAGCCACCTGATGAGAAAGATGGCATCATCTAAAACATTCACAAATTATCTACCTATAATTTCAGCAGACAAATTTTGTACATCCAGAGTTCCAGAAAATGAATATATAAAGGGACAATACAAAGGTAAAAAATAAAGAAACAGCGTAACTAACTTAATTGTTCGCATCCGATATTTTACTTGATTTTCTTGTTTTATTTTTTATAGCTTCAACCACGGAAGGATAACCTATTCCCCAGAATTTTGCCACAATTAAAATTGAACAAATAAAAAAAGGTGGTCGACCAATGGAAGACAGCAACTTCAGAATCATCTCCCTCATTCCCAGTGCAACCGAGATTCTAGCTGCATTAGGTCTGACAAGCAAAATTGTAGGGCGTTCCCATGAGTGTGATTATCCACCAGAAATTATTGATCGCCCAATTTGTACTTCTGCTCGTTTAAATACTGACGCTAGTAGTAGTGAAATTCACAGTGATGTGAATAATTTACTACGATCGGCACTTAGCATTTATGAAGTTAAGACAGATGTTATCAAAAAATTAAAACCAACACATATTGTGACTCAGGATCAATGCGATGTTTGTGCTGTCAGTCTTTCTGAAGTAGAGAAAGTACTTACTCAACTCGCTCAAAATTCCGTTGAAGTTATCTCGTTACAACCCAAAGTGCTCAAAGATGTGTGGACTGACATTGAGCGAGTGGGAAGTGTTTTCGATGTGGACTCGCGACAATTACTAGAAAATTTGGAAGCTAGAGTCAAAATCGTTGCGAATAAAACTCAAGGAATCAGTCCTAGTAAGTTACTACCAACAGTTGCTTGTATTGAATGGACAGACCCATTAATGATCGCAGCCAATTGGATCCCGGAGTTAGTTACTATCGCTGGAGGAAAACCCTTATTTGCTAAAACTGGTAAATCTTCTGGAAAAATAAATTGGGAGAATATTTTGGAAACTAACCCCGATGTAATTGTATTTATGCCTTGTGGTTTCGATTTGAATCGTACCCATAAAGAAGCTGAGTTACTAACTAAAATGCCTACATGGAAAGAATTACATGCCGTTAAAAGTGGCAGAGTATACATTACCGACGGGAATTCTTATTTTAACCGTCCTGGACCAAGATTGGTAGAATCATTGGAGATATTGGCAGAAATCATACATCCTGAAGTTTTTCAATATGGTTACAAAAATCAAGCTTGGAAGGAGTTTTGATGAGAAATAAATTATTTGCGATCGCAAATTAGGATATACAGAAAGTTTTCACCTTAGGGTCTCCATCTCATGGGATGGGAAAGACCAAAATTCACATGACGATAAATAAAACCTAATTATAGGAATTAACTAAATTGCTACAAAATCTTTTATTAACCGAAAACAAGCTTTTGTATTATTGGCTTGCTTTCTTTGGAATTATTCTTAGTCGATATTTTATTATTGCCGGAGGAATATACCTACTCTTTTACTCCCTAATAGATAAGTTCTCCGAAACGCGGAAATTATATACCAAAACGCGAACGCGGCATTCTATGAGAAAGGATATCAAATTATCAGTTATCTCCGGAGTTGTATTTGCTTTTTGTGCAGCATTTATCATGCTACAGTACGACGGAGGAAAGACACTCTTGTATAGTTCTATAGATAAATATGGATTATGGTACTTAGGGGTAAGTTTTCTAATAGTTCTTATTCTTCAAGACACTTATTTTTACTTTATACATCGTGTTTTCCACCATCCCCGTCTTTTTAAGTGGATGCATTACGGTCACCATGCTTCCAAGGAAGTAACACCGTGGACATCATTTGCTTTCGATCTACCTGAAGCATTTATACAAGGGATTTTTTTTGTTGTTATAGTCTTTGTCTTGCCACTAAATTTTATTCCTTTAATTGCTGCACTGCTAACAATGAGCGTATGGGCGGTATTAAACCATTTAGGAATTCGCTTGTTTAATCCGTCATTTCCTCCCAATTGGCTTGGAAAATGGTTTATTGGACCTACCCATCACTCATTACACCATCGTAAGTATAAGGTGCATTATGGGCTATATTTCACATTCTGGGATAAGTTATTAGGTACTCAAGATCCTAGCTATAATAATGAACCTCGCTCTTCACAGCAAAATATTTGTAGAGAAGAAACAGCAGAGGGTTCTATTTAGTCTGGTTTGTCTATTTATATTTTCTTAATCCTTTTCTCGAAAATTGTGGAGACATAGCATTAGACTTCTCATACTACGTCCGGTTTAATTACCCCTTTTTAGAATGAGAGAGGGAAGTGTGGGGAGTGTGGGGAGTGTGGGGAGTGTGGGGAGTGTGGGAGGTGTGGGGAGTGTGGGAGG
>JGI1201J43222_100135_pt1 | contig 26252 bp, 16 predicted proteins | sample MastesBC008_FD_43222 | JGI IMG/M metagenome (IMG submission 43222) | reverse complement strand
TAGCTGCGCTACCTACGGATCCGGTACGCTTACGCGCTTCTACGCGCCCCGCAATACCTTACGGTACGCTTGCGCCAGGTGCTAACATTACTCATTACTCATTGATGTGAGTGCCCATATTATTCTTCACAAAAACCATTCAGCAGCACGCTCGCCTAAATCGAGTGGTATACTAACGGCTTTACCTAATCGAGGACGTTCTCGTGTTTCTTGAATAAAATTCTGGACCTGAATGCTACTGCCTAAACTATTTAAATAATCAGCTACACTATCTAAGTGCTCTTCGTATTCAGATTCGCTTAAAGGGAAAGAAGCCTGCTCGAGATACTTCCACATTACCTGAACAAATATTTTCCCCTGAGTGCGCCGCAACTGAACATCGTATGAGTATCCCCATTTATCAATCAGTAGCTCGCGTAATTCCTTTCCTGTCATTACTTCCCCCAATTATATTTTAAATTTTAGTTATGATGTTAAGTTCCATAACTCAAGTATGATAAGAGTATAAAGAAATGTAATGCTAACAAAAATGCTAGAAATATCTTGAAAAAGTTAATTCTGGTGTATTTGAGGGGTTGTTTATCTCGGCTTAGACAAGAGTTTCTCAATAATTTAGAACTCAAGTCATAATTGTTAACAAAATACAGATTGAACGTGTAGGTTATGGCTCAATTTTCGGAATCAGTAGATGTGCCCGATATGGGGCGTCGTCAGTTCATGAATCTTCTCACCTTTGGTACTGTCACAGGGGTAGCTCTAGGAGCATTGTATCCTGTTGTTAAGTACTTTATTCCTCCGGCTACCGGTGGTGGTGGTGGTGGAACAACCGCTAAAGACGCGCTGGGAGATAACATTAAAATCAGCGAGTTTCTGGAAAGCCATAATGTGGGCGATCGCACTTTAGTTCAGGGACTTAAAGGAGATCCAACTTATATTGTGGTAGAAAGCAAAGAAGCAATTACCGATTATGGTATCAATGCTATTTGCACTCACTTAGGTTGTGTTGTACCCTGGAATGTTGCTGAGAACAAATTCAAGTGTCCTTGTCACGGTTCCCAGTACGATGCGACAGGTAAAGTAGTTAGAGGTCCAGCACCTCGTTCTTTGGCACTCGCCCATGCCAAAGTTGAAGACGAAAGTATCGTTTTAAGTCCTTGGACGGAAACCGATTTCCGTACTGGTGAAGAGCCTTGGTGGGCTTAAGAATGGGGGATCGGAAATTAGGTTTCTACTTGGAGCTAAACTCTAAGTCTGAAAACCAAAGTATTTATTGTTTGAACTCGATCGGAAATAGAGAAACATTGTCCTTATAGAGATGAGAAACGTCTGTAAAACCGCGAGATTAACTCGCAGCGCGTCTTGGTTCGCTAAAACATTATTAGTTGCGATCGCTACAGTGGCAATTTTCTTCACTAGCGATTTTGCATCACCGCAAGCAGCCGTTGCTTATCCTTTTTGGGCGCAACAAACTTATCCAGAAACTCCCCGGGAACCTACTGGAAGAATTGTTTGCGCTAACTGTCACTTAGCACAAAAACCCACACAAGTTGAAGTACCTCAAGCAGTACTACCTGATAGTGTATTTAAAGCAGTAGTAAAAGTTCCCTATGACAATGGCATTCAGCAAGTAGGTGCCGATGGTTCAAAAGTTGGTTTGAACGTTGGTGCTGTGTTAATGCTGCCAGAAGGCTTTAAAATCGCTCCCGAGGATCGTATTCCGGAGAAAATGAAGGAAGAGATTGAGGGATTGTATTATCAGCCTTACAGCGAAGAAAAGCAAAACGTTGTTATTGTCGGACCTTTACCAGGCGAACAATATCAGGAAATTGTTTTCCCTGTTCTTTCTCCCAATCCCGCTACAGATAAAAACATTCAATTTGGTAAGTATTCAGTTCACGTAGGTGGTAATCGCGGACGCGGACAGGTTTACCCTACCGGAGAGAAAAGCAATAACACCGTTTACACCGCTTCTGCTGCTGGCACCATTAGTAAGATTGCTAAAGAAGAAGATGAATACGGCAGTGTTAAATATACAGTAGATATCCAGACAAAATCTGGAGAAGTTGTATTTGATACGATTCCTGCTGGCCCAGAATTGATTGTTTCTGAAGGTCAAGAAGTTGCTGCAGGTGAGCCGTTAACCAACGACCCCAATATGGGCGGATTTGGTCAAATGGATGCAGAAATTGTATTGCAAAGCAGTAATAGAATTATTGGATTAGTAGCATTTATTTGCTTGGTAATGATGGCTCAAATCATGCTAGTCCTCAAGAAGAAACAAGTCGAGAAAGTTCAGGCTGCAGAAATGAATTTTTAGCAGGTAGAACTATTTTTAATATATCATTTTCGGACAGACAAAAAGTCTGTCTGTTTTTTTATTTTCTATTTTACTTTACTTTCCGCAAATTCTTTGTTGCTATCAATAAAAAATGGTCTTACGACTGTTTTTTACAATTTTTAAAAGTCAGTAAATTCTTTAAGCCATTAAATTATTTAGAATATTAAAAATTTTAAGCTTTATTTTCAATTTCCAGTTATTATAAAGTTATTCATTTTGAATGATTTAAAATAATTTTATAAATTATATAATGGTAGAATTGCCTGGGTTAAATAAAAATATTTTGTTAAGAAAAATCTTGATTTTTTCTAGTTAGTCAATAAAAATCACTGTCTTTTATAAATAATAATTTAGAGATATACTTAAACTTTTGTGATTATTTTAGATTGTTCAAACTATCAGTTGTTAAGATTTCAAGATTTAAGATCTAAAATTAAACCAACTAAACTTTAAACTTTGAGATTTATATTTTGAAATTTGTAAAAAATAATTTAAATTGGTTGTGTCATAAATTCTACAATTCACATCAAAAATACTCCTTGAATTATGAAAATCGATCAAGAGAGCATTTTGAGCAACTATGCAAAAGCTGTAGCAGTAGGAGCTTACGATTGCCGTCACTCTTACCAATTTGGCAAACAAGACTACGTTAGACGAAATTGGGAAGACAAATATACTCGTCGCATCCTTAGTCCATTTATTCAAGAACTATACGAACACAAAAAAAACTCGAACCAAGGAATTCGAGTGATGGATCTGGGCTGTGGTGCTGGAGAAGGCTTAAATATTTTAACGACGTTACCTTTAACGACATTACCGCAGACTTCAACGACTTTGGATATAATTTCTAACAAGGTATTAGATTATCCAAGTATTGCTTCCTATAAAGGTGTGGATATTAGCCCAGCAATGATTGCGAAAGCCAAAGCACTGTATAACAAACGTTCACAAGCCGAGTTTATTGTCGCCGATCTCAACGATGGACTACCTGTAACTTCCCAGGAAGCACCCTATGATATTTACATTTCTTCCTACGGTTCTTTGTCCCACCTCAATGATGCTTCGTTAACTAACCTCATTGAGGGAATTTGTCACCACATGGGTGAAAGGGCAATTTTTGTGGCAGATTTATTAGGTAAGTATTCATACGAATGGCCTTGTTATTGGGGTTACTCGGGATCTGATAGAGCCCGAATGCATAATTATTCCATGTCCTATATCTATCCACCCCACACCCGCGCTAGCGCACAAGTAGAAGTTTTTCCGATCCGTTATTGGGGAGGAGAAGAATTAGAAAAATTAATTAGCAAAATCTCTGAGGATAACTCTGTTAAAGTTCAACGATATGCATTGTGCGATCGCTCAATTTTGGTTGGTCGTCACATGGATACTCAGGAGTATAATTCAAAAGCTCCGTCTCTAAGAGCAGCAATCAATTCTTTGTACGAACCAAATTTCCATACTGACTTAAACCAACTCATTTTTAAATATGAACCTCACTCTCAATATCCCCATTTAAATCGATTTTTTCAAAATTTACAGACAGCTTGGAATTCTATTGTCTATGGATGTATGGAAGCTTTAAGCGAATGGCGCGATATCGAGAAACTTCAAGCTGAACCACGAATCCAGAATCCACCTCTTGTCCTTAACTCAAATCGAATTATCCGTCGTCTCGTACATCAAGCTCAATTTCTTCAGTTTGACGATCCAAGAGCTAATTTAGTAGAACCCCAACTGGCCTATTTACTAAGAGATCTGGAATGGAATTTACAACAAGGTTTGGGTGCAGCTCATGGTTTAGTAGCTATTTATGAATTCTGCAAATAGGTCATTTCTCTCGATGATTTCATTAAATAACTTCACTCGATAACTTCTTCTTTTCATCTTGCTTAACAAAATAATTCCCTCAACTTAATGCTTAATGTCGCAGAAAAGTTGTTGGGATTATTTTTTCACTTAAAGTTTTACATTCTATTTCTTAAAATTAGATTACAGCAATCAATGAAAATTTGCTAATGGATACATATTTTACTGATTATGTGATTTGTCAACAATATAGATACGGCTCTAATTAGGGTGGTTCTTTAACTTTGAGGTTTCTATTTTTGGAGATTTTGAGATTTCCAAATTTATTTAAATTTTGATAAGTTCATACTAAGCCGAGGTTAGATTTTTGTGAGTTTAAAATTTTTCCATGGTTTATATTTTGCACCCATGCTGCAATTTTATATCGCAGATAATAGTGACAATAACAATTGCCGGTGATGTCATTATGCGACTAATACAGGTATTATAGATTTCAACGAATCCTAAGTATTTTGCTAAATATTCATATATTTTTTTGTCTTGGAAGACAACATTTTTTCATTTTTACGGTTAAAACTAGGTTAATCAATAGAGCAATCGCAAAATAATTTTAAAATATTCAAATTTTAATTCTGAATTTTGACCAGTCTTTTAGTATCATAAGTTTACATCTGAGCAATAATTTCATTCAAAATATGATTATGTAGGAATAGCTATACCGAAAGGTGAATTTTCTCTGAGCCTTATGGTAAAGATTAAAAAGCAAGCAGGATATAAATTCTGAAATATTGCCGTTAATCTTTGTGCAATAATCCTTAAAGGATGGTATGTTTAGAATTGTAAACTTTTCTCAGATTGTTGGGTGGTTAAGTCAGCCGCTCCAATTAGTCGGCAATTCAATCTCCAGTTGATATCAGTCCTTGCCGTTCGCGAGCAAAGCGACACAAAACAGGGTTTTGTAAATAGGAATGAGGGTATGGAATTATCCTACAAAATTTCAGAAATCTTAGGATTCTATGCAGGCTTTACATGAATATATTCGGCTAATGGAGATCGATGTGCTTAAAGATTAGAGCGTGCATTTTTATTATGCAAACCTCTTCATCGGAAATGAAATATTTAGGATATTGACCTCTTATTTCTTTGTCAAATTAAAGGGCAGATTTAAGCACGAATTGCTGGCAAAATTTCACTTGTCATGGAGAAAAGCTTTATTAGGTTATGTTGTCATTGCAGTAGATTGTAAATAAAACAACATCAAGCCAGTCATCATAATTTTCTTTCATCTAAAAGGTCAACAATAATGAGTATTGTTCAGTCAAAGTTTGAGGCTACTGATACAGCTTTCCATGTGGAAGGTTACGAAAAAATAGAATTTAGTTTGATATATGTCAATGGAGTATTTGATATCAAAAATCCAGAACTTGCACAGACATATAAAGAATTTGGGCGTTGTTTAGCTGTTGTTGATGCTAACGTCAATAATTTTTATGGTAGCCAAATCAAGGAATACTTCCAACATTACAATCTTGACCTAACTGTTTTTCCCGTTACCATTACAGAACCCAATAAGAGTATTGAGACTTTCTCCAAAATTGTTGATGCTTTTGTTGACTTTAAATTGGTTCGTAAGGAACCTGTATTAGTAGTCGGAGGTGGACTAGTTACGGACGTCACGGGTTTTGCTTGTTCTGCTTACCGTCGTCGTAGTAACTATATTCGTATTCCGACCACGCTGATTGGTTTAATTGATGCTAGCGTTGCAATTAAGGTTGCAGTCAATCATAAGAAGTTAAAAAATCGTCTCGGTGCTTATCATGCTTCCAAGAAAGTACTTCTCGACTTTTCATTTTTAGGAACTTTACCAACTGAGCAAGTCCGTAATGGTATGGCTGAGCTAGTCAAAATAGCTGTAGTAGCCAACGAAGAAGTCTTTAATTTGCTTGAAGAGCATGGGGAAGAATTACTTCGTACTCACTTTGGTAACATCGATGCAAGTCCTGAAATTAAAGAGATTGCTCAGAAAGTTACATACGAAGCAATCAAAACCATGTTGGAATTGGAAGTTCCAAACCTGCATGAACTAGACTTGGATAGAGTAATTGCTTACGGTCACACTTGGAGTCCGACCCTAGAATTAGCACCCCGAGTACCGATTTATCACGGTCACGCAGTTAACATTGATATGGCTTTATCTGCAACTATTGCCCAAAAGAGAGGTTATATTAGCCCAGAACAACGTGACCGTATTCTTGGTTTAATGAGTCGTATTGGTCTTTCCCTGGACCATCCTTTGTTAGATGAAGAGTTGTTATGGCGCGCGACCGAATCTATTTCTCTCACTAGAGATGGTAAGCAAAGAGCTGCTGTACCTAAGCCCATTGGAAGCTGTTTCTTTGTTAATGACTTCACTCGGGAAGAATTAGCTGATGCTGTTGCGGCCCATAAGGAAATTTGTAAAAACTATCCTCGTGCGGGTGAGGGTGTAGATGTTTACCCAATGAACTATCAAGCAGAACCTGAGTTAGTTGGGAGTGAACAATGATGAACAATACTTTACAAACATCAGCCCCCAGACCAGTTACACCTGTGGGAATTCTCGCTCAACAGCTAGAAAGTTTAGTCAAAGCAGCTAAGGAACAAACAGATTTACCTGCTGAATTTCAGCAGAATCTCGAACAAGCTTGGCAGTTAGCTGCAGGTTTAGATCCTTATTTAGAAGGATGTACTACAAGTGAATCATCTGCTTTAACAGCCCTCGCAACTAAAACTGCACGGGAAGGGTGGAATCAACGTTTCCAGGACGGTACTACCGTTCGCCATTTAGAACAAGAAATGCTTTCCGGTCATGTAGAGGGACAAACTCTGAAAATGTTTGTTCACATGACTAAAGCCAAAAGAATTCTGGAAATCGGGATGTTTACCGGTTATTCAGCTTTAGCTATGGCGGAAGCTTTACCTGTAGATGGGGAATTAGTCGCTTGCGAAGTTGATCCCTATACGGCAGAATTTGCCCAAGCAGAATTTGCAAAATCAACTGATGGTAGCAAAATTCGAGTAGAAGTAGGCTCAGCCTTAGAAACTCTCGATAAATTAGCTGCAGCAGGGGAGCCCTTTGATTTCGTGTTTATTGATGCTGACAAAAAAGAGTACGTACAGTACTTCCAAACCTTGTTGGAGAAAAATTTATTGACTCCATCTGGATTTATCTGTGTGGACAATACTCTACTTCAAGGACAGGTTTATTTAGAAGCAGAACGACAAACTCCCAATGGAGAAGCAATTGCTAAATTCAATGATTTTGTTGCTGCTGACACCCGCGTAGAGCAGGTTTTGTTACCACTGCGTGATGGTCTAACTATCATTCGTCGAGTTAGCTAATTTAACTGATTTCTTTCGCGGGTTAGGGTAGGGTTAAGCTTCAAGATTTAAATCAAAGCTTTGTAGAGATATCAGGCTCTAATCCTATTCCGCGAATCTTTTATTGCAGATGATGATTGGGAAAACTAGGGTCTGTCATGTTTAGCTTTTCCTTAGGTGATGAGCAATAAATTTGCCCACACAAACTTCTCATCCATAACATTTATGTTTTGCACTGCATTTTGCTCTCAAAGAGCGACTTAATTCACGAAAAACTCTCACATTTTTATGGGTTTTTCTTATATCTTTGCACTGTAACTAAGAGACTTGTTAGTCTGCTTACTCCCAAGTTCTGAAGTCTTTTGCGTTCCCTCCTTTGCACTCCGATGGCACAATCTGTTTTTTCCTCCAATTTTGACAATAAAATAACATCTATGTCTTTGAAGACAAACTTAAAGGTTATCCTGAAAAATATTGCTACTTTAGGACTTCTTCTGCTTGCGCTCCCCTTTAATGTTTTAATTGTTACATTGTCTTTGATTTTCCAAAGATTCGGCATAAAAGGTAAAAATATAGATTCCGAAGCAGTAGAGCCGAAAAATATCTTGATTAGCGGTGGGAAAATGACTAAGGCTTTACAATTAGCCCGTTCTTTCCATGCTGCAGGACATCGAGTAGTGCTAATGGAGACACACAAATACTGGTTGTCCGGTCATCGTTTTTCTAATTCTGTAGATAAATTTTATACAATAAGTGTTCCTGAAAAGAACCTTCAAGCTTATATTCAAGATTTAATTGACATCATAAAAAAAGAAAATATAGATGTTTACATTCCTGTAACTAGTCCGGTTGCAAGTTATTATGACTCTTTAGCAAAACCAATTATCTCTGAGCATTGTCAAGTATTTCACCTAGATGTAGAAATCACAGAAATGCTTGACGATAAATTTACTTTTAGCCAAAGAGCAGGTGGTATGGGCTTATCCGTACCAAAATCTTTTAAAATTACTGCTCCGGAGCAAGTTTTTAACTTTGATTTCAGTGGCGAAACTCGCAAATATATCCTTAAAAGCATTCCTTATGATTCTGTCCGACGTTTAGATTTAACTAAACTTCCCTGCGATACACTCGAACAAATGGAAGCGTTTGTGAGAAGCTTACCAATTAGCCCTCAAAAGCCTTGGATAATGCAAGAATTTATTCCAGGTAAAGAATACTGTACCCATAGTACAGTACGTGATGGTGAAGTAAGGCTGCACTGTTGTTGTGAATCTTCAGCATTTCAGGTTAACTACGAAAACATCGAACATAGTAAAATTCGTGAATGGGTAACTCATTTCTTGGGAGAATTAGGAGTTACTGGACAATTATCTTTTGATTTTATTGAAGCAGAAGATGGCGAAGTTTATGCCATTGAATGTAATCCTAGAACTCACTCAGCAATTACCACTTTTTATAATCATCCCGAAGTCGCAAATGCTTATATCGGTCAACAACCACAAGTAGAACCTATCGAGCCTTTAGTGCATAGTAAACCCACATATTGGTTGTACCACGAAATTTGGCGATTAACTGGCATTCGTTCCTCAGGACAATTAAGAAATTGGCTAGTTAATATTTGGCGAGGAACAGATGCAATTTATCAATTCAACGATCCATTGCCATTTCTGATGGTACATCACTGGCAAATTCCCTTGTTACTTTTACAGAATCTATTAAAACTTAAGGGTTGGACCAGAATAGATTTCAACATTGGTAAGCTTGTGGAATCGGGAGGAGATTAAGCTTAGTTTTACATTTAATTTTATAACAGTCATACTTGATATGACTGTTAAGCCCCTTTTATAATTGTTGGGAATTATCCCTATAATCCCTACAAATTACAATTTCGAAAAATTTTGCATTTCCTACATTCATCTCCACAGGTTTAGTGTCTGGGTTTATCTGACACTATTAACTCGTTCTAGGGATGCGCTAGTTTTATAACTCACACAAAATTATGCAGACTAATAATAGAATTTCACTTTCTTCAACCCAAAACAAGACTGAATTACCTCTTTCACAAGTACAGGAAAATGCTTGGTTTTTATATAGATTAGAAAATAACAGTTGTGCAGATAAATTTAGTTTTGCTTTTTCTTGGCATAATAAAATAAATAATCAATTTTTTGCACAAGCATTACAGCAACTTTTACAACGTCATCTATTATTAAATAGTATATATATAGAAGATGTTGGTAAAGTTACTAGAAGTATAAAAAGCCAAGTACAAGTTAAATTAGAAAATATTTTAGAATTTGTTGATGCTGCTAGTTGGAATGAAGAGGAAATACAACATCAACTCTCGAGATTTTCTCACATTTCATTTAATTTAGCAGAAGGAATCGTATTAAGAGTCGGAGTTTTTAATATTACTCCTGTAAATCATATAGTTTTATTCACTATACATCGAATAGCAGGCGATCATTGGAGTCTATTAAAACTAGTCGATGAATTTTTAATTTTATATAAATGTCAAATATCTGGTCGAGATATAAATATTAATATAGAAAGAATTTCTACAACTTATCAAGATTATGTAGAGAAAGAAAATAATTTATTAGAGAGTGCAGCAGGAGTAACCCTAAGAAAATGGTGGCACAGTAAACTTACAGGTGAGTTACCGATAATAGATTTACCTAGTTCGCGTTCCCGTCCTCCCCTAAGAAGTTATCAAGGTGGATCAATTCAATTTACTATTCCTTCTGAATTAGTTTTTAAAATTAAGAAATTTACCGAGATACAACAAGTCGATATTTCTACATTCTTTTTATCAGCTTTTGGTTTACTAATTTATCGTTACACTGATACTGAAGACATTTTAATCGGTTTACTATCAGCTTTGAGAAACGAATTTAAATATGACAAATTAGTTGGAAATTTAGCAAATATAACTGTAATTAAAAATAATATTTCTCATCATTTGAACTTCGTAGAATATCTTCAGCAAGTTAAAACAGAAGTCGAATTAGCCAAACCTAGGTGTAATTATCCTTTTTCTCAACTCGTCAAAGAGCTACAACCCAATTCCCAATTAAGTTATCCACCTATTTGTCAGGTAGGGTTTGAATATTACAATTTAGCAAAACTAGAAGAAATTTCCCAAATATTAGACCAAAACAATCACGAATTTGAATTTTTTAAATTTACTCAACAAAGTACAGAATTTGATTTAAGTTTATCTCTTCTTGAATCTCAAGAAAATTTTCTTGCTTCTATTCATTACAACAGTACTTTATTCGATGAAGATTGTATTAATCGCGCAGTAGAACATTTGCAGGTTCTATTCGAATCAATTATTGAAACTCCACAAAAATCAATTTCTCAATTAGAGATACTTACAAAAAAAGAGCAAAATAAATTACTTATAAATTGGAATAATACAGCAAAAAATTACGATTTGTCTCGTTGTTTACATCAGTTATTTGAGTATCAAGTTAAACGTAATCCCAACTCTAATGCTATTACTTTTGGCGAAGAAACACTAACTTATCAAGAACTTAATAATAAAGCAAACCAATTAGCACATTACTTACAAACTCTGGGAGTTAAAGTAGAAGTTTTGGTGGGTATTTGTATAGAACGTTCTCTAGAAATGGTAATAGGACTTTTAGGTATTCTCAAAGCTGGCGGCGCTTATGTCCCTCTAGATCCTGAGTATCCTTCACAACGTTTAGCTGATATCTTGGAAGACTCTCAAGTATCGGTCCTATTAACCCAAGAAAAACTTTTAAAACAACTACCCAAAAATCAAACTCATACCCAAGAATTATCCACCACTCCAGAGAAAGATAAAGATTTAAAACTTCATCTCTCTCCAGAGATAGTCTGTTTGGATAGTGAGTGGGAAGAAAAGATTAGTACTCAAGAAACAAGTAACCCAATCAACGATATTAGCCCAGAGAATCTTGCTTATGTAATCTATACCTCTGGTTCAACAGGTAAACCCAAGGGTGCAATGAATACCCATCGAGGTATCTGCAATCGCTTGCTGTGGATGCAGGAAGCATATCACCTTGATTCAACGGATAGGGTATTACAAAAAACTCCCTTCAGTTTTGATGTCTCAGTGTGGGAATTTTTCTGGACTTTATTAAATGGAGCGGAGTTAATAGTTGCTAAACCGGGGGGTCATAGAGATAATAATTACCTCAGGGATCTTATAATCAAAAGCCAGATTACTACTTTGCATTTTGTTCCTTCTATGTTACAAGTCTTTTTAGACACAGGTGGTTTAGAAAAATGTAAATCTCTCAGACGAGTAATCTGTAGCGGTGAAGCTTTACCATTAGACTTACAAACAAGATTTTTCCAACTTTTAGAATGCGAACTGCATAACCTTTACGGTCCCACGGAAGCAGCAATTGATGTCACATTTTGGCAATGTCAACGTCATAACAATAACCAACTCACATCTGTACCCATTGGTCGTCCAATTGCTAACACGCAGATTTATATCCTTGATTCCCAAATGCAACCAGTACCAACAGGGGTCACAGGAGAAATTTACATTGGTGGGTTTGGAGTTGGACGAGGTTATCTAAACCTTCCTGAATTAACAACACAAAGATTTATTCCCGACCCTTTTTATAAGTCAAAACAGATCGCACCTCCCGATCTCTTAACCCCAATCCCCAGTCCCAATATGACGCTGTCGCGTCACGCTATAGCTGCGCTACCTGCGGATCCGCTAACCCCAGTCCCCAATCTATACAAAACTGGAGATTTAGGTCGCTATTTAGCGGATGGAAATATTGAATATATTGGTCGAGCAGATTACCAAGTTAAAATTCGAGGTTTTCGAATTGAATTAGGCGAAATTGAAAATGCTTTATCTGCTCATCCACAAGTCCGCGAAGCTGTTGTAATTACTCGCAGTGATAAACAGGGAGACAAACAACTAGTAGCTTATATTACTGTTGATGGGGAACAGCCAACACCGGATATATTCAGGGAATTTCTCAAGCAGAACTTACCCGATTACATGGTACCTGCAGCTTTTGTTATTCTGGAAGCCCTACCACTAACACCAAGCGGAAAAGTAAATCGTCGGGGATTACCCAAACCAACAGTTACGAACTTTAGCCAGCAAAATAATTTTATTCCTCCACGCAACGATACAGAGAAAGGTTTGACAAAGATCTGGTCGCAGATTCTCGACATTCAACCCATAGGTGTTTTCGATAACTTCTTTGAATTAGGTGGTACTTCCCTTAGTGCAATTTATTTGATGGCTGAAATTAGAAAACAATTTGCAAAAGATTTACCCCTAGCAGCAGTTTTAACGAATCCAACAATTGCAGAACTGAGTAATATTCTCCATTTAAGTTCTGATAGTTTTGATAATTCTCCTTTAGTTCCGATTCAAACAAAAGGTAATAAAGAACCATTTTTCTGCGTCCACCCTGCAGGTGGTCATGTTCTATGCTATTTCAATTTGGCGCGTTATTTGGGCGACGACCAACCATTTTATGGCTTACAAGCCCAAGGTTTTAACAGCGAAGAAGAACCCTTGACAAAAGTTGAGGATATGGCAAGCTTATACGTCCAAGCCATTCAAAAAATTAAACCTAATGGACCTTATCAAATTGGTGGCTGGTCATTTGGTGGGGTAGTAGCATTTGAAGTAGCTCAACAACTACAAAAACAAGGACATGAGGTTTCCCTACTAGCAATATTAGATTCTTACATGCCAGTTATTTTGGATAAACAAAAGAAAATTGACAATCCTTATCTAGTAGGAGTATTGTCAAGAGTTTTTGGTGGGATGTTTGGTAAAGATAATTTGGTTTCGCCAGATGAGATTAAACATTTGGGTGTGGAAGAACAAATCGATTACATTATTGAGAAGGCAAGAGAACTCAAGATATTTCCTCCAGGTGTAGAACGCCAGCAAAATCGCCGAATTCTTGATGTGTTGGTGGGAACTCTTAAAGCAACTTACTCTTACGTACGTCGACCATATCCAGGAAAGGTTACTGTCTTCCGCGCTAGGGAAAAACATATTATGGCTCCCGATCCAACCTTAGTTTGGGTTGAATTATTCTCTGTGATGGCAGCACAGGATATTAAGATTGTTGATGTTCCGGGCAATCACTATACTTTTATTTTGGAACCCCACGTTAAAGCTTTAGCTGACAGCTTAAAACCTTTTCTCCAATAGGTACGAGTTCGATAATTAACTGGTACAGGACTTGCGCACGGACAATGCAATTACAGTCATTACGACGATGGGTTAGTAAAGCGTTTCTGCAAGGAAATAGCATTCACCGTAGGTGCGGTTCATCTCAAACCAATGACCTTGCGGTCACGCTATAGCTATAGCTGCGCTACCTGCGGAGCCGCTACCTTACGGATCCGCTAATGAAAATAAGTCCCTTTGGGACTCGCTACGCTAAGGTAATGAGTGCGTAAGTCCGATGGTCAAATCTAAGACTTTCACCGTAAAAAAATAGAAGTATTGAACATTTGAACGCAGAGTGTCAATTAGTTGACGAAAATCCCCGATTCCTATTGGTAGCGATCGGGGATTTTCATTAAACTGCATTTTGCAACAAGAATAGACAAATAAGAATAGAAAAAATAAGAGAATAAATCTAAAAATTAAGCACCATGATAATTTTCAAAACTGGTGTTCACAATCAATTGAACCCCTCACTTACGAGCAATAGTGTTATTTATCACTGTTGTCATATCCAAAGCATGTTTTGATTACATTTCATTAATTTTGTAAATATTATTTTTTCTTTACCTTGATTTCATAGAAAATAACCGCAATAATACCAAATCCGTTTATGCTTTATTACGTTACAAAAAAATAAGTTACTGGGAATAAATCGGAGATGAAATCACTTATAAAACAAGGAACAACAGCAATAATTGGTTTGCTATTGTTTTCTACTCCAGCATATTCAGAACATTCGACTAATAATCAAAACAGTAAATCTAATTCTAACTATCTTACAAATGTCACACCAAATGTTATTGGGAAATCAGTAATAGAAACAACCGATCAATATTTACCTTTAAAGCAAAATTTAAAGCAAAAAAATATTTTAGTACAAGTAAAACCGAACAATTCTCCAGATACTTTAACTAATACAACTACCCCTAAGCTTAAGAGTAACCAGTCATCTTTATTTACTGCTGCTAATGCTGCAAAAATATTACCTGCAGATACAGCATTATTTGGTTATGTTAATACGTCATCACCTGATTGGGAAGATATGGGGCGTTTTCAGCTATTTCGATTACTCGGACAAGTAATCTCAACGTCCCTTGTATTTCTCCCAAGTCAATACACAAATTATGCTTCTTATTTACAACCTTGGATTGGAGATCATGTTGTATTTGCGTTTTTACCCAAAAGTGAGGATAAGCTCTCCAGCATAAATTCTAGCTTTTTAACTTTGGCAGCAGTCAAAGACGAGCAAGCTTTGCAAGGTATTATAGATAAATTTAAGAGAAGTGTTACAAACATTAAGGAGCAAGAGTATAAAGGTATCCAAATCTTAGAAATAGATACTTCTCAAGGAAGACCGTCATTAACTCAGCGATCAAGATTAAACTTTTTACAATTACGTTCCTCAAAGACATCTTTGAAGAAAAAGCCGAAAATTAACAGCCAAAAACAAACTTTAGCGATCGCAGTCGTTCCTGGCTATGTTACAGTTGCAACTTCAGTTCAGCCAATCAAACAGTTGATCGATAGTTCTGTTTCCCAAGGTAATACAGACAATTTATTTGATAATCCCAACTTTCAGCCAGCAATGAGTCATCCCTTGGCGAATAAAGCAATGTTTGGGATGTATCAAAATCCGATCGAATATGTGAATTTACTGGAAAGTTTTATCAAGGATCCGCGTTTATCTTTTCCTCCTGAAAGTATGGAGTTGTTGAATACAAATATCAGGCAGATTAGGGAACAAATCAAACCATATAATAGTACTAATAGCTTTATTACCATCCAGCCTGAGGGATTACGTTTCCAAGTTGTTGCTCATCGCAAAAAGGCTCTAACCGCTTCCCAAGTTAAATTAGCAAATATTCCAGAGGAAAAAATTCTCTCTTCCATACCTGCTGCGACATATTCTGCATTTACCGGCAAAAATATTAATCAAACATGGCAAATAATATCTCGGTTATTTGCAACTCAACCCAAAGCTGCTGATAGTTTGGAAGAGTTTCGTAATTTCTTCCGTAGTAACACTGGCTTAGATTTTGAGAAAGATATTATCAACTGGATGGATGGGGAATATGCTTTCTTCTTTTATCCTACTAAAGGTGGTTTTTTATCATCTGTAAATCCTAATTTATCATCTACAAGTTCAAACCTTAACTTGGGTATAGGTTTGAGTTTCCAAACCAGTAACCGAAAAGCAGTATCTAACACTTTGGATAAACTAAATGAATTTATCCAAACCGTCTCTAAAAACGAAGTTACAGTTAGCAATAGCACTATCAAAGGTAACTCAGTTACTAGTTGGGAATCGCAATCCCCAACAGATCCTTCAGCTTATAGTTTGCTTGCTTATAGTTGGTTAGATGATGACACTGTAATGATTACTACTGGAAAAGGAGCAATTGCAGACTTAGTACCGCAGCCTTATGTGTCATTACCTTCTGCTTATAATTTCAAAACAGCAACTAATTCTTTTCCCCATCCAAATCAAGGATATTTTTATATGAATATGGGATCTGTCCTGTCATGGGCTTATGGTTTTGTACCAGCAGAATTTAACAGTCCATATTTCCAAACGTTTAAACAAGGTATTGGTTCTATTTATAGTATCAGTTCCAGCAGTTCTACTACAGCCGAACGAGAACAATTTGACACGTTAATTGTTTTGGCTCCAGTAAGAAAAGAATTGAACCAATTCGAAAAAGTTAAAAATTAATAGCAGAATTATGCGCAATACTTACAGTACGCCCTTAGCCTGCGGCGTCGGCAAAGCCTCTGACTAACGTCACGCTCCGCTAACCGCTAGCTCGCGCCCCGCTTTGCTAACAGGACAGATCGCGTCCTTACGGACGAGCAGAAGACAGGAGTCAGGAGTAGAATACCAATACCTTTTACCACTGACTTTCAGCTTTTAACCTGCACCTCAATGACTCACAATCTGCTATAAACTCTTCATACTTCAGCATGGGGTACTTTCAGGAATTTAAAAAATAATTTCCACCATTATCGGTTGCCTGTGGGGGCGCATGTTGATGCGCCCTAATTTTTGATCTGTCTCACAATTTGTATTTGTAGTACGGTATACCCTACCCTTGTATCCGGTATGCACACCTTACTCCTTATTTATTGATTTTGTTATATTAGTTTACAAAGAGAAACAAAAGTTAAAAAAGAGGTAACAACTATGATGTTTGCAATTTTAATTGGACTATTTGTAACTGCTTGGGTCGCTGCTGCTGTAATCGGTAGCCAAGCTTATTTCAGAGGCGAACAAAGAAAACCCATTCACGAACGTAATTGGGCTTCTGAATCTTTTGATGTTTTAGCTAAATCTGTAACTGGTAAAGAGACAAATTATAGCGATCGCATTCCTGCTTATAGAATGGATGCTTATGCAAGTAGCAATACTTCCAACTAAAAATAACCAAGCAGAATCAATGTGAAAATAGATACCTAGGTTAGCAATTTTGCACTCGCTACAAATATCTTGTTGCGCATGTCGTGGGTGCAAATTATTCCTTATTCTTGATAATGAGACGTACTTTATCAAGAATATTAGTAAGCTATTAAAAAACTACAATGTGAAGAATCCCATGTTAGCTTTTGACGGTAAAACCTCAACAGTAAACCGTCAAGAAGCTCAAGCGGGTTGACACTCTCCCATCTGGAAGATGGAAGATTCTTCCAAGCCTAGACAGCATAGCTTGAAATATCCTTATGCAGCTGCCGGGTTCCCAGGCTCACTCCATTTGCCATCAATGGGCGGAGTAATATCTCCTTTCAACTCGTCGGTTCGAGATTTGGGCTTATACTTCCCGAGAGTCCCTCGGTAGGTTTTAAAGTCTTATGCTGACTATCGACATTTTATCGTTTAAAGCACTTAACAATGTTGCCTCACCCTACATCTCCTGACAACATGCTAGGAGTTTTAGGATTCGACTACTTCTTATAACGGTCGATAAGTGCGGTAGTTGATTTTGGGGAATATATTATCCATATATTCAACCTTTTCTAACCAACCACTATCAATTTTGCCGATTTTAATATCTTCGTAAAGCTTATTAAATCGCATAACATGGGAGCGGGTTCTTCTGACAGCATAAGGAACCATTGTCCCAGTACGCATAATAAATGCCCAGTCAGAAGATTGAGCCAAAAGTAATTCCCTTGCGGCTTGATTGAGTGCTCTCCAGTGCAGTTCATCTTCTGGCTCTCTTTCTGATAACTCGATCATCCGCTCGGCAGTTTTATGTAAATGCGGATAGATCCAAGTATTAGTTTCATTTAACCAATACTCGTGAAATCCTTTGTAACCCCAACTAGATTGGGACGGACGACAGACCTGTTGCGTAGGATTAGCACGCATATAGTCTGAAAAATGCGTCATTTGGTAAGTCCCTTGGTCAAACCAGGATTTCCGGAAAAGATAATCAATAAACCAAGGTCCTTCATACCACCAGTGACCAAATAACTCCGCATCGTAGGGAGAAACAATAATTGGCTGGCGACCCATTATACCATGAAGGTGTTCTACCTGACGCTCGCGGTTAAACATAAAATTAGAAGCATGCTCTGCCGTTTTTTCCCGCGCCCAGTAAGGATCATATAATGCCTTATCTGATAAACCTAAACCACGACCGGTGATTTTGTGGTACTTAATGCCCGTATTTTTCCGCTGACCATTGGGCATGATATAGGGCTTGATATATTCATATTCTGCTTCCCAGCCCAAATCCTTGTAAAATTCCCGATATTCCGGTGCGCCGGGATAGCCCACTTCAGAAGACCACACCTGTTGGGAAGATTCATGGTCTCGCCCAAAAGCTGCAACTCCAGTTTCGGTGAAAATCGGAGCATAAGTCCCAAATCGAGGGCGGGGGCGAGCATAAAGAATGCCATGTCCGTCAGTGAGAAAATAGCGCAAACCAGCATCCGCTAGCATTCGCTCCAATCCTTCATAGTAAGCACACTCTGGGAGCCAAATACCCCTAGGAGGGCGACCAAAGTTTTGTTCGTAATGTTCGCAAGCAACCTGAATTTGTGCCCATACCGCCTGGGGATACATTTTCATCAACGGTAAATAACCGTGAGTTGCACCGCAGGTAATAATGTCGACATTATTGGAGTCTTGGAATTCCTTGAAAGCTGTTACTAAATCCCCTTGGTAACGCTCCCACAATTCTCGGGTTGCACTAAATTCCTTGGCATAGTGCTCGGCTAAATATTTAATATGACCGTTGTGAGAATTGTGTTCTGCTTCCTTCTCTACAAGTTCTTCAAGTTTAGTTAGATGGGCATCATAGCGTTCTTGTAATAAAGGATCGCGTAGCATCGACACCAAAGGTGGTGTCATACTCATCGTGATTTTAAAATCAACACCGTCTTGTTTTAAGCCTTCAAAGACTCTCAACAAAGGGACGTAGGTTTCAGTAATAGCTTCGTAAAGCCATTCTTCCTCCAGCACATAATCACTTTCCGGGTGACGAACGAAGGGCAAGTGTGCGTGGAGTACGAGCGCAACATAGCCGATTGCCATAATGATTTCGGGTAGTATCCGTGAATTTTATAGATGCAGGGTTTGACCGTAAATTAACAATATTTTAAGACTTTCTGGGGATCGTAATCGCCTTTCCTTGACTTTTAACGATCTACAAAAATCAATTGTTAATTAGCCGATATCGCAAAGCGAAGATATTAGTAGCGCGAGGCGTTACTTTTTTCTGTAAAACTTTGTAGCATTACTACCCGCAGCATCGCAAATCCCATGCTTCAGATTATCCCATGCTCTATGTCCAATACTCCTGTCCTATAACCCATTACTTCATCTACTCTTCATCTTCATTAAATAAATCTTGCAGTATCTGCTGCTGTTTGCGTCGGGAAAGACGACGATATTTTTTACTTTCCAATTTTGGCTCGTACCGATTTTTACCTTTTCTTGTCACTTTTGCCTTCAAGGTTGATTCTGGATCGGTTTGTTGGCTAAGTTCAGTTTGCCGAGTAATAGCTTCTTCTAGGAAAACTAAATAATGTTCGTAACGTTCCCATTCACCACGAACCACACAGTCGGGTTCATCTCGATGCAAACAATTACTAAAGCGACAGTTAGCAGTTTTCAATTTCTCCCTTGCTTCTGGGAAATAAAAAGGTAACTGCCCAGGTGCACAATTAATATCCGGTTGATTAAAACCTGGAGTATCAGCAAGTAGACCGCTATTAGGCAGTTCAAATAGCTCTACATGGCGTGTGGTATGACGACCCCTGGCGATTTTACCTGAGACTTCACCTACCCGTAAATTCGCATCGGGAATTAAAGCATTAATGAGGCTAGATTTTCCCACTCCAGAAGGTCCAGCAATAACCGTAATTTTGTTTTTAAGAATTGGAGATAATTTTTCAATATTTATATTTTTATATACACTCAGAAAAATTGATTTATAACCCCATTTATCTAGCATTTCATAAATTTCTGCTTGTTGTTGCGGGGTTACTAAATCGCTTTTATTTAGACATAAACATACATTTAAATTTGTAGACTCAGCCTTTACTAGAAAACGACTGAGTTGATATGGCTCTAAAGGCGGATCGTCTGCAGCAAAAACTAACAAAATTTGATTAGCATTGGCAATTGCTGGGCGTTTCAACTCCGTTTGACGGTCTAACACATCAGCAATTGCACCCCGCCCACCATTCCAGTCTGGCTCTTCTATTACTACGCGATCGCCAACCATTACCTGTTGACCAATTTTTTTCAGGCGGGTTCTGCGGGTACAAAGCAAAATTGGGGCAACCGAGGAACGGAAAGAAACAAAATTGAGTTCCTTATTTTCCTCATCAATGCTGCCTCTTGGATCTAACTGAACCCTATAAAAATTTGCTTGCACGGCTAATACCCTGCCCAGTAAATGTCCCTCGCGAAAAAAAGTTTTCCCTTTCATTCCACAGCAACGGGACAGCGTACTAATAGGGAGAAGTAATCAGAACATTCGGTAATTTTCTCTACTGTGTAGCCAGACATTGTCAGACTATCGGGGACCTGCTCAATCGGTTCCCCTGGATCCAGCCAAACTTCTAATAAGTTTCCTGGCTGCATTTGTTCCAAGCGAAGTTTTGTTCTGACAAAATTAATTGGGCACGGGGTGCCGCGTAAATCGAGTTGAGCATCGGGAGTTGAAAGCGAAGATAAACTCATCGTTGATGGAATAAATTTCCCAAAAATCCTTCTAAACCACCTTTACCGGTGCGTTCCCCCTTTATTTTAGCTAGCTTTAAGAGCAATTCTCGCTCTTCAGAAGTAATCTTATTGGGAATATCAATTAATACTGTAATTAAATGGTCGCCGCGACTCACAGGGTTACCCAAACGCGGTACGCCCCGATTTTCTAGTTTCATCACCGTACCCGGTTGTGTTCCGGGAGGAATAATTAGTTCCACCGGTCCATCAACAGTTTCCACCTCCAAACTACAACCCAGTATTGCTTGTAGGTAGCTAACCGTAGTGCTGGAAAGAATATTCAAGTCATCCCGTTGAAACTCTTTATCCTCTTTTACAGATAGCTGAACGTATAAATCTCCTGGGGGACCGCTACGCTGACCTGCATCTCCTTCTCCGGGAATTCGCAGGCGCAAACCATCGTAAACACCTGGTGGAATACTAATTTTAAGTTGTTTGGCTACCTGTTTTGTGCCTTTTCCTTCGCAACTGTCACATTTTTCTTCAATTACCATTCCTGAACCATTACAGGTCGGACAAGTTGAAACTTGGGTAAAGCTACCAAAAGGAGTTCTAGTAACACGGCGAACTTGACCATTTCCACCACAAGTAGAGCAGGTGCGGGGACGAGTTCCTGGTTTTGCACCGGAACCACTACAAACATCACAAGTTTCTAGATGAGCGATCCGAATTTGTTTTTCGCCGCCAAATACAGCTTCCCGAAAATCTAATTTTAAATCTAACTGCAGGTCATCACCGCGCACTGGTCCACTGCGTCGCCTTTGGGATGTAGCTCCCACACCGCCACCAGCAAAGCCACTGAAGATACTTTCGAAGATATCGGCAAAACCACCCATATCTCCCATATCTTGGAAGCCTACGCCTCCTGCTCCACCTGATACACCAGCTTCACCAAAACGGTCATAGCGAGCGCGGATCTCTGGTTCTGAAAGAACTTCGTAAGCACGATTAATTTCTTTAAAGCGCTCTTCAGCCCCACTTTCCTTGTTGACATCAGGATGATATTTACGGGCTAAACGACGATATGCGCGTTTTATGTCTTCTTTGTCGGCGTCGCGAGAGACGCCCAGAATTTCGTAGTAGTCGCGGGCCATATATCAAAGGTGAACGTTAAAAGGTAGAAAGCAGCAATGCACAAACAACTTGGAGAAGCAAATTCCGCCATTAAGTTTAGAAGTTTAGCAAGTCAGAAGGCAAGAGTTAAATTTTGTTAATATTTGATTTTACTTTTTAGCTTCTACAAAAATTACGACTAAATTTCTAGCAACAAATACTTTCTCCTGGAGTAGATAATAAAAGTCACTCTTACGATCGCCGCAGACCTAACTTATACTATCGTAACAGTGAAGGTTTTTCCGTGCTAAAAACCCAATAACCTCTAAACTAAAAGTTTTGGAACTAAAAGTTTTGGAACTAAAAGTTTTGAGATTAGAAGCTTTAGGGTAAAAGCTAAAAGGACAAGTAATCTTATAACAAATATGACGATAAAAAACACTGATGTTTGATACCGACTTACCTCACTTCACAAAATGGCGAACTTTCACCAAAATAGTATTCTCCGGCTATGTTGTCCAATGATGCTTGCATTTTTGGTCGCAAATAAGCGACCTCTTTTACAATTGTGCTACGTATAAACAGAAAACTCTGCACATAAACTATAGGTGCTAGCCGCACAATTTGGGTGTGGAAAACCCCCCATCTTTAATCGAAAAGCAAGATAGAGGGCGGAAATATATTTTGTTTGCTCTGGTTTGCTCTAAACAGTTAAGTCACTCTAAGTCCAATTAATCTTTGAAATTAGATTACTCAATAGTTTCATAGTCTACTTGTGGGTCACTTTCTCCCGTAAAGTTAAAGTCAAACAATGTTTCTGCTTGTGCATCTGTGTTTGCTGTTGAGTTTGTTGTTGAGTTTGTAGTTAAATCAGCAACAGCAACTGCTGAATTTTCTGGTTGAAAAGGATTGTCTGATTGCTCTACAGTCAATTCTTCTTCAGATGAAGGTTCAGAACCAACCGTACTTTCGTTAGCTTTGGTGTATACTTCGGTACCGAGAGCAAATAAACTTTCTTGGAAGTCTTCGAGACGTTGTTTAAATTCAGCTACAGAAGTTCGATCATCAGCCATCGCAGTGCGAAGACTGGATAATTTTTCCTCAGCTAATACTTTGACCGATTCACCAATTGATTCACTATTATCATCTAAAGTGGATTTATAACCGAGCAAAAGATTTTCTGCTTGATTTCGTAATTCAACTAGTTCTCTACGTCTCTTATCATCTTCAGCATATACTTCAGCTTCATTGCGCATCCGCTCTACTTCATTGGCGCTCAAACCACCAGTGTTAGTAATCCGAATACTCTGTTCCCTACCCGTACCTTGGTCTTTTGCTCCAACTTGCAAAATTCCATTAACATCGATTTCAAATGAAACCTCAATTTGAGGGATACCCCGGGGAGATGGGGGAATTCCAGTTAGAAGAAATTTACCGAGACTTTTATTATCCCGAGCCATCGCTCTTTCTCCTTGAAGAACGTGAATTTCTACTGAAGTTTGTCCGTCAACAGCAGTGGAAAAAACTTGGGATTTGCTGGTGGGAATTGTGGTATTGCGCTCAATAATTTTGGTAGAGACTTCTCCTAGAGTTTCAATTCCCAGAGACAAAGGTGTGACATCCAGTAGTAATAAATCATCAACTTCACCACCCATTACACCACCTTGGACTGCTGCACCTAGGGCTACAGCTTCATCAGGGTTGATAGAACGATCGGGATTTTTGCCGTTAAAAAACTTAACAAGGGCATTTTGCACCGCAGGAATTCTGGTGGAGCCACCAACCAAAATAATTTTATCGATATCTTGTGGTTTGAGGTCTGCATCTTTGAGGGCTCGAACCATCGGTTCGATAGTGGACTCGATCAAATTACTGGAGAGTTCCTCAAATTTGGAGCGAGAGAGTTCCATCTCCAGATGTTTAGGACCGCCACTATCAGCAGTAATGAACGGTAAATTGATTGAGGTGCTACCCATACTAGAAAGTTCTATCTTTGACTTCTCTGCGGCTTCGCGCAAGCGTTGCAGAGCCATTTTGTCTTGGGATAGGTCAATATTTTCTTCTTGCTGAAATTTTTCCAGCATCCACTGCACGATCAGATTATCGAAATCATCCCCACCAAGTTGATTATTTCCGCAGGTAGCCTTAACTTCAAAGACTCCATCTCCCAATTGCAGGATGGATACGTCAAAGGTACCACCACCCAAATCGAATACTAAAATTAATTGTTCTTCATCCTGTTTGTCCAAACCAAATGCTAAAGCAGCAGCAGTTGGCTCGTTAATTATCCGTAAAACTTCTAGTCCTGCAATAGTACCAGCATCTTTGGTTGCTTGTCTTTGGGCATCAGTAAAATAGGCTGGAACAGTTATGACAGCTTGGGATACTGCTTCTCCCAGAAAAATTTCTGCATCTTGCTTGAGTTTTTGCAGAACCATTGCCGAAATTTCTTGGGGTGTATAGTTCCGTCCGCGAATCTCTACATCAACGGTCTCATCCCGACCTTTAATACATTTATAGGGAACGCGATCGCGCTCAGAAATCGTATCTTCCCAACGTCTACCAATAAATCTTTTAATACTATAAACGGTATTTTCAGCATTAGTTACAGACTGGCGTTTTGCTAAGGAACCAACCAAACGCTCTCCACCTTTACCAAAACCGACGATACTGGGAGTCGTTCTACCCCCTTCCGAATTGGCGATTACAATTGGTTTACCACCTTCGAGCACCGCTACACAACTATTGGTAGTGCCTAAGTCAATACCTATAACTTTTCCCATAACTAACAATATTTTTACTTAGTACTTCTTTTACGAAGTTTTGAGCGGCAACTTCGCACCGCTCAAAAATTCGGGCATAATGGCTCGCGGCATGGGGAGTTTTCAATCTGACTGCGATAAACCGAGTGAGAGAAAAATTTCAAGCGATCGCCTGTATTCAGGTCAATTTCCCAAAAGTCACTCAGGTTGAGGTAAATCGCAAGCAAAAAAATATGAACGTAGACACACTGTGCTCGCCAATACTGTTAGGAAAGTACTTTTTGTCAGTTAGAAAAAAGAAACATACCTTAGCTAGATGCAGAAGAAGAGGTATCCTCTTCTGAGACTGATGTATCTTCCTTCGGAGCAGCAACTTTAACCATTGCATGGCGCAGCACCCGCTCGCCCAAATAATATCCGCGCACTAACTCTTCTAACACTGTTCCTTCCGGATGTTCATCAGTAGGTTCGCGCATTACTGCTTCATGGAGATTGGGATCGAATTCTTTACCTTCGGGACGCATGGGAGCAACTCCCAAACGCTTGAGGCAGTCTACCAATAGTTTGTAAACACCTTGGTAGCTCTTATGAATCCCCATTTCCCCATCATTTTGGGGTTTGATTTGCGCCCGAGCACGTTCAAAGTTATCCACAACGGGTAACAATTCAGTAATTGCCCTTTGCTTCACTTGCAAATCAAGTTCTTCTTTTTCTTTGAGCATGCGTTTGCGATAATTATCAAAATCTGCTCCTAAGCGTGCATATTGGATCGTACGCTCTTCTAGTTGAGCTTTGAGAGACTCGATCTGCTGGGTCATTTGCACTAATTGAGCGCTATCTACAGTATTTGTTACCGTCTCATTTGCAACCGTTTGGGGTTCTGGATTGGGTGACACATTTTCATCTACTGTTGGGCTATCGGATTTTGTTGCTTCTTCTGTGACTTCATCAGCAGGTTCGTTAGCATCCGCATTCGCTTGAACCGCAGAGTCATCAATCATTTCTTGATTCTCCTCTTTAGGCTCATCTGATTTTTCAATCGTATCGTTTTGTTTATTTTCCTCGTCTGTCATTGTGCTTTCTTCCAAGTGCTTGTCTTCTATAGTTGCCATATCATACAGCCGTTAAATTTATTTCCAACCAATAAATAATAAATATAAAAGCGTATCCCAGGCGTGAATTTTTCCGAATCTGAAAACATCAACGTCCTCTATTGTGACAAATACTGAGCATTTTGGGGATTGGGGATTGGCGACTGGGGATTGGGTATTGGCGACTGGGGATTAGGGATTGGGGATTAGGGATTAGGGGTTGGCGTTAGCGCAGAGCGCTAACAAATTAAATTACTAGTCATAAGTAACAAAAAGCAATACCTACTTTAATTCTCATCACCCAATTCCCAGTCGCCAGTTGCCAGAGGCTATGACTATAGCTGCGCTACCTATAGCTGCGCTACCTACGGATCCGGAGCCGTCA
>JGI1201J43222_100136_pt1 | contig 26293 bp, 15 predicted proteins | sample MastesBC008_FD_43222 | JGI IMG/M metagenome (IMG submission 43222) | reverse complement strand
CTATTACAAACAAGTTATGATTTTTCTTACTAACGTACTTATGTTTAATTAGTTTGACTCTAATTAATAATAATAATTAATGATGTATTTTGTTGTTCAAGATTTGATGGAACAATTTTTGGAAGGTGCATCAAAAAATGTGAGGGCAATGAAGTTATTGACTAACAGCATCATTACCCACTAAGTAATATTACTTATGTAACCCTAGTCTACTTGTTACTTGTTTGTCACTTTATTTTGATAATCTCTTCAAGAAGACAATAAATCTAAAATCTAGGAAATTTAAAGAAAGATTTTTTCTAAGTCAAATACTTGGATGTAGTTGACACCGAAGCTGCTGCAATTTAGGGAATATCTACTGATGCTTCTCCGGAAAATAGAGATAAGGTAACCAAATGTACAAATCAATATTCCAAAGCCGCACAAAAAAATTTTTTGTTATATTTGCTTCTGTTATATTTGCCTTACGATTAATTGCTGGTATCTTGAATGCAGATGTTGGTCTGGCGCAAGCGAATGGTTATGTAGATGCAAGCATTGACATGACCAAGCAAACTTTCAACGGGGTAAATACCTCAAGCTCAAGTGGTGGAAAAAAAGGTCTTCCTCCAGCTCCGTCTGGGATGATGTGGCAAGGAATCGATAGCTTATCTGATGAATTTAATGGAAACTCTCTCGATCCGAATAAATGGATTAATTATCATCCATATTGGAATGGGCGTCCACCAAGTAAATTTAAACGAGAAAATGTCTCAGTGGGTGGAGGAAACTTACGATTAAAATCAACCTCACGAATAAATAGTTTGTCACAAGTGAGAAATCCGGAAAAAGATATCTGGGTTGACTCTGCAGCAGTAGCATCTAAAGATCCATCAGCTTCATATGGATATTATGAAGCTCGAATTAAAGCATCACAGTTGTCAATGACCTCTGCTTTCTGGTTTCAAGCACCAAGGTCAGGTGAAATTGATGTACAGGAGAATATCGGTGCATCAACCAAACATCCAAATTGGCTTAATAACTTGATGCGTATGAATTCTCATACTTGGAAAGGTAGTTGGGATAATAATTTGAATACTCCCAAACAATATAGAATGCCCTACGGTGCTGCGGAAGACTATCATGTCTACGGTGTTTGGTGGAAAGATGCTCGGACTTTATGGTTCTATCATAATGGCAAGAAAGTTGCAGAGGTGCAGACAGGAGGACCTTTTTATGATCCACAATATATGTTTTTTGATACCGAAGTATTTACTTTCGATGGTCTTCCCACTATTTCTTCGTTAAAAGATGATACTAAGAACACCATGCTTGTAGACTGGGTCCGAAGTTACGAATTGGTACCTGACGATGGTTCTGGGTCACAGACACCGAATTCAAATGGACAGTTGAAATTACAGAGTAAAAACTCTTATACATTTGAAGTAGATTACAAGGCTGAACAACAACGAGATATTGTGGTTGAAATTTGGAATTCTAAAAAATGGCTTGGGGAAGGTAAAGCAACCGTCTCGGGTGGTTCTGGTTCAGCATTAGTAACAGTTAATTTACCCTCCGCTCCCACCCCCGGAAATGGCTATATGGTGAAAGCAAGTATGCGTCCAGTTGGAACAAATTGGCAACAGAATATTAAATTGGTGCAGTTCGGAGATATTGAAGTTTTGTAAAGTGTAAGGTTTTTGAGAATATAAATGCTATTACCTTGCACTTGTTTGGCAAAAAAAGTTTGTCCGTCCACGAGGAGACATCCAAAATCTTTATCTGCCATAATTTCCAATTTTATTCAGCAAGTCCTAGGTATATTTTCAAAATTAAAATGGGAATCATGTAGATTTATTTACATGATTCCCATTCTTTTTTCCCATTCGCTCAAAGAGAATAATAGCTACTTCTACAAGTATTAAATCTTCCAAGTATCAAATACTCAGACCATCGCGGAACTAGAGTGATTCGGAATAATTTCAATTGAATCAATTCTTGTATGTTCCGCAGTGAGAGGTGAACCTTGTTCAATTCCTTCTACTCGGAAACTGTCACCGGATGATATGAAGACATCTGAAATTTCCATAGATGTCATTGTTTGATCGTTAGCTAAAGGACTACCCAACTGCTTATCCAGTTTAAAAGATATTAATTGCTGATTTCCTTTTTCTACTTTCAAACTACCTACACCATCATTTTCATCAAAGTAATTAATTTTGAGGTCATAGGTACCTGTGGCTCCAGTAAAATCAAATGTTGCTGCGCCAGTGTCGTTATTATTCCCACCACGTAGACTTATAACTTCTCCTCCAGAAGCAGCATTGATTTTCTCAACTCTATACTCTCCAGAAAGCTTCATGTCTTCAGCTTCAATGAGCATGGAGCTACTGTTAACTGGAGGTTTAGGATTTGTAGGGGGGTTACCTCCGCCATTATTACTATTGTCACTGTTGGGAATAAACTCTATTTTGTCAACCCTTGCATGTTCGGCTGTTTTAGGAGAACCTTGTTCAATCCCCTGAATTTGGAAAACATCACCTTTTGATACAGAGACATCTTTAATCTCCATAAAGGTTTTGGTTTGCTCGTTAGCCAAGGGACTACCGAGATCTTTGTCTAACTTGAAAGATTTCAGCTGTTTACCATCTTGGTTTATTTTCAGCTGACCCACACCATCATTTTCATCAAAGTAGCTGATTTTGAGATCATAGGTACCTGTATCTCCTGTAAAATCAAATTTTGCGGTACCGGTATCGTTATTATTTCCACCTAATAAACTGATTACTTCTCCTCCAGAAGCAGCATTAACTTTCTCAACACGATACCCTCCAGAAAGTTGCATATCCTCTGCTTCAATTACCAGAGGATTCTCGCCAGTAGGAGGTTTAGGATCTGTAGGAGGTAAACCACCACCGGTATTATTGGTAAATGAGGGGGGATTCTTAGCAAAGTAATCTTTAGCATCGTTAGGATCGCCAAACTCTTTACCAGTTATGGCATAAAATAACATTCCAGCATCTGAAGGGTCATTGACCGCATAACCGGAATCTCTCATTCGCGATCGCATCTCTTTGAAAATGGGATTATTGGTGTTATCCAACCAATTCCACTTCTTGCTCTGAAAACCACTATCACCACGTCCATTTTGATCGCCAATATCTACATAGTTAATCTGGGGGAAATCTTTCTTTAAATCACTCCAAGTTCTGGTTTCTTTAATTCCTGGTCTGTTGATGACGTTGCGATTTTCATTCCAGCTAGAATGGGATAACAAAGTAATGTTTTTCAGGTTTTCGGGAGATGTTTGTTCTAACGCTCTGTAAACAGCTTCCATCGGACCACCCTCAATTGAGAGTACTTTTTTACCTGAATTGAATATTTGTACTAATTTGTCTGTCGTTGCATTTGTATTCTGTTGGTAGTCGAAAGTTTTAATCCCAAGTTTTTCGGCAAAAGCAGCACTTTCACGCATATCTTGCACCTGAGCGTTATTATTTTTTTCGCTCAAGTTGTTGTTATAAAACATAAACGATTTCTTTTCTAAACCAGCTGCATTTGCCAATGATGCTGTTACTGGTAATGCAGAAATATCGTCTCTATCGTTATTGTTACCGTCAAAGTGATAAACAATATAGTCTTGACCTTGAACTAAAGGATTCATAACAACTAACGCTAAACTCCTTTAGGGACACTATCAAGATAAAGTGACAAATAAGAGACAAAAATGACTAGTATTAGATAAATTTTCTGAGAGCAAAATTACTTAGAAGTTGCTTCGCACATAGATAACACTTATACCTTTTTTTACAGTTAGAATCAAGTTAAACGTTTTTCTCACCAATTTGAAATGCAAGTAGTAGTTTGTGAATCCTTATATGTATTATTTTAACTAATGTTGCATTTCTCTAGGAAAAGGACTGACAGACATTTCCAACTCTTCCTTTACAGAGAAAGGACTATAACCTAATTCAAAAGCTACAGAACTATCCAAAGATACATCACTTGGTCTGGGTGCAGCCATTTTTACGTCTTGTTGTCTTCCTGGTTTAATTTTTCCATTGGCTAACTGAAATATTTTTACCATCAACTTGCCAAACTCATAGCGGGAAATTCTTTCTCTACCACCTAAATGAATAGATCCGTTGATTTGTTTGTCTAATACCAATAAAATTCCTTGTGCTGCAGTTAAAGCACTAACTGGGGTCCGAAATTCATCGGTAAATAAATTTAATTCTTTTCTCTGTTGCAGAGTTTCAATAAAACCTTGAATAAAACTTTTTGCAGTTGGGGTCGCAGCACCAAACATCAACGGCATTCGGCAAACAGCAGTCATGGGATAACATTTGAGCATTTCCTCCTCTGCCATAACTTTTTGTTCGCCATAAGTATTGACCGGATTTACAGGATCTGTTTCTTTATAGGGAGCATTTTTCCCATCAAAGACTAAATCTGTTGATGTGAAAATACAAGATATGGAAGCACCTGCACAAAGTTCGGCAATATTTTTAGATGCAATAACGTTAATTTTGTAGGATTCTTGGGGATGGGTTTGACAAAAATTAGGTTGAGATAGAGCAGCAGTATGAATCACTGCTGTTGGTTGAATATCTTGGAATACCTGCTTTAGTTGATTCTCATCCGTCAAATCGACCTTTAAAGTCTTCGTTCCGGGAATTTCTATTTGGTGAGATAAGTAAGTTCCATATATAGAGTATTCTTTTCGAGCTATTTGGCAAAGATACCATCCTAAAAAGCCACTCGCCCCAGTAATCAAAAGTTTTTTTGACATTTAAGATTGATTAAAATATTTAGTGTTGTTGCGAACACAAGCATACATCAATATATTTGAATTATGTTGACTACTTGTATATCTTCGAACGACACTAAATATCATTATCTTTCCATACTTCAGCTTTAAGCCGATTAATTTGTTACTAAAGCCGCAACTTGTTCGTGATTCTCATTGCTAGTTTGCTTTTCGTAAGGATTTAATATCGCCAAACGAAAATCCTGCTTAGTTTCAGGTTTAATATAAACTTCTTGCAAACGTTGCCATTCTCCCCACAAACTATAACGCCGTTCCTCAATTAACTTCGCTAAAGTGGGAAGTTTATGAAGCAGTTTTGATTTACAAACATAGGATAACCAATCAGCCAAAACTACGCCATCATTCAGTTGCCCCAATATATCTTGTACATTCTTAACTTCTGCTAGATGGGTTTTATAACTATCGCCGTATAAGTCGGTAAACAATTCCATCTGGTAGCGCAGTCTTTTAGCCTGTTTACGTAAATTATGGAGATTTTCTCCCCCCGTTGTCAGAAATTTCTCTATTTTTTTTGTTTCCCAATTCTTGAGAACCACAACATCTGTATTTTCAATTTTAGTTCCGATTAACCAACCAGGATGTAATAAAAAATGGCTTACTTCTGGTAAGAGTAAATCTGGTACTACTTGCTGAATTGGTAATGCTGCCGAATCTTGATAAGTTGGTGCTTCCAACCATACTTTTAGAGATTCTTTTAAGGACTTGTAACTATCATCTTTCAATATTAATTTAACGCCAGAAACAGCATCCTCTCTTTGCTTATTTAATGTTTTAAAAACTGCTGCCAGTAAGACTTCTTCTTTATCTGGTAAATGAGGTTTATAAACTTTTTCTAAAGTTTCTTGAAGTACATCTAAATCTCTTAATTGACCAAGCCTACGTGCTATTCTCCCGATATTCTTATCACTAATAGCTTTGGGTACAACTATACCTAAAGAAAAACCGTTTACACTAGAACGCAAACGCCGCATTCCTACTCGCATTTGATGTAATGCTTCGGGATCTTTATCTTGCCTTACAGGTTTCTCCCACTTGAGAATTTTTTTTAAATGTTTTTGAATCGCTTGGTGCGCGTAGTCTCCTAAAGTATATGCTTGAAAATCTGTTGTTACTGTCATGTTAATTCACTTATTATGAAGGTCATTGCATGCTATTTTTCATCGATATGCGAGACTAATGCAAATATCCACAAGTATCTACAAATATATATAGCCTTGAAACATACAGCCTTGAAACGTTGAGATTGAATCTTAGCTTAAATTTGGCTTAAATTTGGCTTTGGAAATACTATTTTATATAATTTTTTTTCAGAAAAATCTAATTTTTATAAAATCGATACAATCTGCAATTAACAATAATAAATGACTTTATTAAACTAAAGACCATTAATCCTTATTGATTCCTATTAATTTATAAACTAATATGCATGTAATAATTTACAATAATTCTCAAGTATATTTACTATAGGCGGTTAAAATTCTTTTAGTCGAATATTTTTTTATTTACTAGTAATCAGCGACAAATTAAGAATTAGCAGTAACAATTGACAAAATATTAAGTGATAAATGACAAATGAAAGCAATATTAATGACAGGGGTAGGTAATTCAGAAGTCCTACAGGTGAGGGAATTGCCCAAACCCAAACTTACGGGCGATACTGAACTTCTAATTAAATTACATGCTGCAGGTATCAATCCAATAGATACTAAAATTCGTAAACGTGGTACTTTTTATCCAGAAAAGATGCCAGCAATTTTGGGTTGTGATGGTGCGGGTGTTGTAGAAGGTGTAGGTATAAATGTCAAAAATTTTCGTGTAGGTGATGAAGTATATTTTTGTCATGGAGGTCTAGGCGATCGCCAGGGAAATTATGCGGAATACACAACCATTGACGAGCAATTTGTTACTCTTAAACCTAAATCTATATCTTTTGCAGAAGCTGCTGCTGCACCTCTAGTTTTGATTACAGCTTGGGAAGCTTTGTACGAACGTGGGCGTTTGGAACCGGGTGAAAAAGTATTAATTCATGCAGGTGCTGGCGGTGTGGGACATGTTGCAATTCAACTAGCAAAGTTAAAAGGTGCTGATGTCTGCACTACAGTTAGTTCTCAAGAAAAAGCTAATTTTGTCCGAAGACTAGGTGCTGATTACCCAATTTTTTATCAACAAACTGACTTTGTCCAAGCTGCATTAAATTGGACTAATGGTGAAGGGGTGGATTTGTTATTTGACACTGTTGGTAAAGATACCTTACAAAAATCTTTTCCTGCGGTGCGGGTTTATGGTGATGTGGTCACAATTTTGGAACCAGGGGCTGATACAGTTTGGAAAGCAGCTAGATCGCGTAATCTTCGGATTAGTTTAGAATTAATGCTAACGCCGATGTTACAAGGACTTGTGTCAGCACAGCAGCACCAAACAGAAATTTTAAGACAATGTGCGAAATGGATAGATACTGGGGAACTTAAAATCCACGTAGCTCATCGATTTCCTTTAAAAGATGCAGCGCGAGCCCATCAAATGTTAGAGAATGGTTCGATGATGGGTAAGGTTGTTTTGATAATGGGTAATAGGTAATAGGTAATAGGTGATGGGAATAGATGAGATGAGCTATGCAAACACAATTTAGTCTTAAATATTTAATTGCAGTTAGCTGTACGATAATAATATTTTTCTTCTCTTTACCTGTACCTAGTGCGTATGCACAAACTGAACTTACACCTTTAACCATCGAAATATTAGAACAGAGAATAAATACACCGATACTTAGAGATGGAAAACTCACTGTAGACTTGCGGAATATGGAAATTGATTTGCGACCGCAAAATGGAAATTTCCGGGATTTATTCTACCAAAAATTGCAACAACAACTTCAAAAAAAACAATCTCAAAAACAACAGTCTCAAAATATTAGCTCACAAACTTTAGGCTTAGATCTAAGTCATTCCTTAATAAAAGGAGATTTTCTTGGAAGTAATTTAGGTTTTAGAACATCTTTATATTCCCAAGCAATCGCACCAATTCTTACACTGCAAGAACAAGAACAATTAGGACGCTTATACAACATTTGTTTAGATTCAATCGCCATAGATATTCCACTATCAAAAGACTGTCGTTCGCTTTTTAGTCAGTCAACTGTGAAAAAACAGCCAGCAGTATCGAGTGAAATTAATATTTTTCGCGGTTATTTGATATTAGCTCAAACCCATTTTGAAGGTAAAGTACAGTTCGCAAATACATTTTTTCTTCAATCAGTAGATGCTGAAGGTGCAGTTTTTCAGAAAAATACCAATTGGGCTGAAAGCCGATTTAGCCGTGGGACAGTTTTTTCTCATTCAACCTTTCAAGGTGAAACTCAGTTTCAAGGTAGCATTTTTTTAGAAACAGCTAATTTCAAGCAAAGTATATTTCAAAATATTGCTAACTTCCAAAACATAATTTTTACAAAAAGCACTAACTTTAAACAAGCGGTTTTTGCAGATGTAGCGAATTTCCAACATATTCAATGGCAAGGTTATGCTAACTTTGAAAACTCACATTTTCGGAATCAAATTCAGTTTAGCCAAGATAACTTTGATAGCTTCCTATTTCTCAATCATGTCACTTTTGACCAAACCGTAACCTTTCGCGAAGCAAAATTTAATCAACCAGTAAATCTCCGCAGTGCAAATATTATTGATTTAGCAGATTTTAGTGATGCAGAATTTGCACTTAATGCTTATCTAAATATTTCTGGTTTAGCTTTTAATTCTAATCGAGCTAAACTTCTGGGAAATCCTGATGAAATCGGTAAAAAGTTGGTAGTATCTGAACTGCAAGGTAATGCTAATGTTTTACGTAACTTAATTCAAAATTTTCGTCAGTTACAGCAAATAGCCGATGCTAACCAACTAGAATACAGAAAACAAAGATTGCAACTAATACAATTACATCGACGTTTACTCGGGAAAAATATTAACAGCGCCTCACCAAAGAGTCTCATAAATCTGGGTTTTTCTCAAACTCAAGCTGAATCAATTATCCATCGACGTCTCGCGAAACCCTTTCGCAATAAGAACGAGCTACTTGCGATCGCAGATATTGACCCAAATATGTACGCACGGTTGAATTCCCGTGTGGTTATTAGTGAAGAGTTTTCTGTTACTGGATGGTTAATACTAGTTTGGAAATATCTGACCCTAGCATCACTATTACTTCTAAGTGGTTACGGTACAAACTTTTGGTTGGTAGTTGGAATTGGAATTATTATTACCGCACACTTTGGTTTACTGTTTTGGTTTGTAGATCGTTTCCGTCGCTTACATCCAAAACCAATTATTCCCACAAGTTATGAAACCATTTCTATGTTGGTTAGTTTTAACATCCTTTTACTGTTTGGCTTTTTCGCAATCTTCGATAATACTTACAGTTTTGGACTAACTATCGGATATCTGACATTAATTATCGTTCCATTTCCAAGTCTCTTAATATTTCAACTCTACAAAAAAGGTCGTTTTCACAACTTGATGGATGTTTCTTATTTTAGTGAGGATGGTACCTTACGACAACTACGCTTACTCATTGGTAGGTTACCAGTAATACCAAGGTATCAATTATTTCGAGAAAGATTTATGCCATTATTATGGGAGCGTCGCTGGAATTGGCTTAATTACTACGATTTTAGTTTGAATAATTTACTCAAAATTGGCTTCAACGATGTCCGTCTGCGCGATGAAGATTTACCAGGTATTATTAGCACCATGGCATGGTATCAATGGAGTTTAGGAATATTATATATTACCTTACTTCTGTGGACTCTATCCCGTACAATACCTGGACTGAATTTACTATTTTATTTGAAGTAGATAACTAATAAAGATAGTTAATTATTAGTTAAGCTTAAACACCTGAAATTAAGTACTAGCTGAAAACTTATAATTTCTGAGAAAATTGTGTTGACGACGACGTTTAGGATTTAGAGTTGCTCCATTTACCACCTGTCCGATCAGATTTTGACCGGAATGTTCTAAGAATTCTTTCGCAAAGTATGCATTAGCAAGATCCACAACACCGGGACGAACAACAAATAATATTCCATCAGCTAAATTTCCTAAAATTCCTGCATCCGCAGCAATACTCAAAGAAGGTGCATCTATAATTACAAAATCATAACTAGCTGTAAAATCTTTGACTAAATTACCCATCTGCTTAGAATCAAGAATCAAACCGGGAGAAGGTGGTGAAAAATCATTATCAAAAATATGTAAGTTGTCTATATATTCTTTCCCTGCTGTCAGAATATCTAAGTTTGGTTTAACTTGTTTTACAGCTGTCTTTAGATCGAATTGTCCTAAAACTACATTACTTAAACCTTGGTTATCCGGTATTTTCCAAGCCCGATTTTGAACTGGACTATGAAGGTCACCATCTACTAGTAATACTTTACTTTCCATTTGTGCCATTACCATTGCCAAATTAGCAGCTACCGTAGATTTACCTTCGTTCGGAACTGAGCTAGTAACAACAATAATATTCAATTCTTTAACAGTACTAATAAATTTCAGGTTAGCCCGCAACATCCGATAATAGTCGCTTACAGGGGAATTTGGATGATTATTCATAACTAGATGAATGTTATCTGGTTCTACTTCTCCAATATCAGGAAAAAGTTCGCTAGACTTCCCAAATTCTGGAATTATTCCCAATAAGGTTAATCCTGTTAAGTTTTTGGCTTGCTCAACAGTACGGATCGATTTATCTCTGACTTCTAAAATACATATGGTAGTAACAAAAAATAAGGTACCTAGTAGTCCAGAACTAACATAACTCAGAACTCCAGAGGAAATAGGACGCTCGGGAAATTCTGCTTTTGCAACAATTTGAGCATTTCCTAGATTTTGATTTTCTGATATTTTATTGTCTTGAAGTTTTTTTAATAAAACTGAATAATTAGACTGTGCATTTTGAAGTTGTCGTTCTAATTGTCGCTGCTGTTGTTCTAATTTAGGTAAATTATTTAATCTTTGCTGATAAGAATTTTCTAAGGTTAATAAGGCTTCAATCTCACTTTTTAAACCTTGTTTTTGTGCTTCTAAATCAATTAATTTCAAACTTAGTTGTTGTTTTAAACCTCCAAGGTTTAAACTTCTCCTAACTGCTTTTTTTCTTTCTCCTGCAACTTTTTTAATTCTTGTCCCTAGAGTTTTTTCTAAATTTATCAGTTTATTTTCTAAATTAAGTAGTTCTGGATGATCTACTTTTAAAATCGTACTCTTTTCTGCAATTTTACTTTCGACTTGCTGAATATTTTGTAGTATTTTGTTAACACTATTGGATTGAGTTAATGATGTTAAAACTATTACTTCTTTTGCACTAATCCCTAAACTATTCTGTATAGTCTGAGACTGAGCTTTTATCCCAGCAAGTTGAGATTTGTGTTCGCTTATTTTTGTTTGTAGGTCTCGTAGAGAATCTATTAATTTTACTGTTTCTTCCCGTGATGATAAAACTTGATTTTTTTCTTTGAATCTACGTAAAGCTAATTCAGATTTGCTAACTATATTTTCTGCTTGAGGTAGTTGTTTTTTAATTAACTGACGATTTTCTAATACCTTTTCTCGATGAAGTGATGAAGTATTATTCAAATACAGATTCATTAAAGTATTAACAACATTAGCAGCAATTTTGGGATTAACATCTTGATATGAAACCAATATTAAATCAGTCCCTTTAATCCTATTGACATCTAATCTATTATTGATGATATCCTGTGCTCGTAAATATTTACCTTTACTATCTTTTAATTTTAATTTATTAATAGTCTGTTTGACTAAAGGTACGGAACCAATAATTTCTACTTCAGTTTTAAAAGAAATATTTTTTTGTTCTACACGTGAATCTGACTTACTTAAATTTGTTGCGGCATCACTTGTATTAGAAGCTACATTTATTTTTCGTAGGCGCAATTTACCTTCTGCAACAAATATAGGTTTTTTCATCGAAACAAATATAAATGAGGAAGAAAAAATAATTACAAATACTATTGATGCAGGTACCCATCTCCTTCTCAAGATATGAATATATTTTTCTAAATTAGAAGAATACTCTTGATATTCCATGTTATTTTGTTCGAACTCGTTACTTTTACCAAAAAAATGAGTGATTTTTCTCAATCAAAATACAACTAAAAATTGCAATTTTAGTTTAAATTGATTTTTAATTAAAAATATTTTTCCTTATCAGTAAATATATTAATTAAGGAAATAAGTAAGCAGGAATAGTTTGAAAACATATCGCCTCGTAAAATTAAGCCAATCTAAACACTTAAAATTTTCAGTGAGTATTACTAAAAAATTGAATCGATATTATAGTTATTCATGTAATTTATTTGATTTATCGCAATACACTGATTCTTTACTTATCAAATCACATCGAATTATGTTGTATTGAAATGTAATTGAAATGTAAACGCACCATAAATATTCTCAATTACAATGAATTGACTTTTAGATACGCCTAAAACAATGCAAACATCAGGCTATTATTATTCTGTTAAGTGGTATATTCAAGTCTAATCTCCAGTAATCTGTGGGTAAGAAGCGAAGACTTATATTCAATAAGTGTGATAATCGCAACCTATATAGACTAGTTTTGCACGCTGATAAGTTACTGTTTTAACAGTAGTAATAAAATTCCAAATGAGATGTGGCATTTTCTCCAGCTTATATAGTAATTAGTTTACAGGATAGATTAGCAGGAGAAGTTTCAGGGCTTACTGTGATCGAATACCCTGGGTTTATAAGCTGACATATTTCTGTCTCAAAAACATTAACATCATAAACAATTGAGGTCATTCAATTTGTATCAATAGCTTCTTTAAAGAATAAGAACCTAAATTTCCTCCTGTAAAAAATTGATAATGGAATTTATTTCTTCTGTATCTAACAGCATTTTGGTTGACCTATCACAATCTAGAAAATAAAACTACTTACATTTTTGATTAAAAATTTTAATATTTTTATATCAGCAATAATATTAATACATTTTTTATCTTTTTTGCGAACTTAATGTAAATTTCGCTAATTCTTATTAATATCTCTTATAATAGTCTTTTAAGCTTATGGGGTTAAAAATAATTATTAGTTTTAAATTACACAGAATAGATAAAAATAAATTAGTAAGAATTGTCTTAAATTAATTTTGTTGAATGCATCAATTTTTAATTTCATTTTTTGTATTTCATTTAATTATATAATGACTATATTTTTAGTTTACCGTACTCATACCTGTATAAAAAATCGCTGTATTTGATGTGGATAACCACAAAATCTAAATTAATCTATTGAAATTAATTAATTTACATTTAAAATTCTAAAATTTAAATTTTACAGAACCATTAATTTTTTACATTCTAAATATTTGAAATTGCTAAATACTTCGAGACAGAACGTCTAACAGAAAAATAATTTGCTCTGCGAACTAGCAGTTCGGTTCGAATAGGAGTTTCTAAAACCTTTAACATCGCATAAGACAAAGTAAATACATCCTCAACAGGGACTAAGATTCCATATTTACCTGCGGCTAAAATTTCTCTCGGACCATGGGGACAATCGGTTGATACTACAGGACAACCACAAGCCATGGCTTCAATTAATACGTTACCTAGACTTTCCCAACGAGAAGACATGACGAATGCACTAGCATTTTTCATATACACATAAGGGTTTTTCACAAAACTAGGGATTGCGACATCTTGAGCAATACCCAATTTCTTGGTGAGATATTCCAACTCACCCCTTAGTTCTCCTTCTCCAATGATCATTAAACGAGCCACTTTATTACTTCTCAAAATAGAAAAAGCTTTGATCAAGGTTGCAAAATCTTTTTGTTGGGTTAATCTTCCCATAGCTAAAAAGACAGGTGGAGCTCCTTTTTGAAACCAAGGATGATTAAAAGATTCATTTGCTTGAAAGGTTAACTGGGAATCTACAACTGGGTTATATATGATCTTTACTTTCCCCGTTCTCAGACCAAGTCGAGATTCCAGATCGCGTGCTGTAGCGTAGGAAACTCCCACGATTGCATCTGCATATCGATAAAGTAACTTCATTAAAATAGGAAAAAATTTCCTTTGGAACGACTTAGATTTCCGTGCGAATAAAGTATTATCTTCTACTAGTACTAATCGAATTTTTTCTTGAACTAAAAACCTAGCTAAAACAGCGATCGCATTAGTATGAGTCGTATGTGAAATTAGAGTATTAGGCTGATGTTCGCGTAAGTATTGGGATAAGGAAACAATTGCTTTGAAAGTTCCATGGCTTTCTAAGTTAATAATACGAACTTGTTTTGGTATTTGATTTAAATACCCTCCTTTTTTATTAGCTACTACTAAATCTAAATAAACATCTTTATCTAGTTCTAGTATTCCTTTTAGTAAGTTTATGACTAATTTGTCTGCATCACTATGTAAATTAGTCATAAAAAAGGTAACGTGTTTTTTCATAAATTTTGTATTTAATTAACTCAGCAATAACTGATTTATCTCTTAAAATTTATTAAAATTGTGAGCTATATAAACTTAGCAACTAAAAATTTAAACAATTATTGTACAGTGTGATTTTATACATTAATTTATGAGTTAATTAAATTGCAACATAATTGCAATTACATAATACCTGTAAAAATAAAATATTGATATACAAATGAGCAATTATTTAGTTTTTAGTGGTAATAAAATATGATTTTATTTATCGAAACATGAAACCATGAATTTTATGCAGCCAGAATTATTTGATGTTAAAGTTCTTATATCTCATGAGTTATAAACTTACAATGTAAGTCTAATCAAATATCAAAACAAGCTGAGCATTAGTAATAGATTGACGAAAACTAATAGTTGTTTTTTATGCGGTGACTCTCACATTAATCGTAATATGATAAATCCACTAACCCTAGAATAAGAGAATTTAGGGTAAATAATGCATTTTATAAACCTAGCCTTGAATCAATAATAATAAATTTAATAACCCGGAATTTTTCCTACTTGATATGCTTTCAATATTTTGCAACTTTGTATTTTTATTCAGTCACTGCTAAAGTAATTTCAACAGATAAACACACCAAAAATTTCTGTTTGATTACTTTTTATATTTTTCTCAAATTTTTCTAAACTTAACTTTCAGTTATAATTGGAAATCGTTTCATATTTAAACTAACTGAAACAATAATTTATTTATTTATGAACATTACATTAATTATTATCCATTTTGAACCCCCGAAATATATATCACTCCGAAACATACATAACTATCAGCGTACATATTAGGATCATTAACTTGAAATTGTTAACTTTCCACCAAGAACCACAAGTTATATTAATAACTAATTCACCATAGTTTACTTTATCATCATATGTGCCAATACATGTATAGAAGCGAGCTATTTTGACTAATGAGCGATTTTAATATAACTTGTTACATTTTCTTTTATCAATATTATCAATCTAAATAATGCCAAATTGGCATTATTTTTATTCTCTTTATCAATAGGTTATTGTAAAGGATTTAAACGTAGCTATAAATAGTATGTTAATAGATGTCAGTTAGATGTTTTATTAGAATAATTACTATTAATTTTTTTAGTATTCCCTTGCATCTAAATTTCTAAATTTATATTATTTAAGTTCATGCCAATAATATTATTCCTAAATATCAAAATAGTATTGGCGAAAATATTATTAAACAATAAAATTAGGGTTTAAATCACATATTGATAAAACCCTATATTCTTTGATTTTCCAAGTAAAAAGTTCTTAAGACTGGATTAAACTTTAACTTCTACAGACTTGAGATATTCAGTGTTAACTCCCGATTCTCTTGTAAGAGCAATTTTGCCAGTACGAGCAATTTCCCTCAAACCAAACTTTTGTAACACCTGTACGATCGCAACACTCTTTCCAGGATCGCCAACAATCTCCAAAGTCAAGGAATCCTCTGCAACATCTACCACTCTGGCACGAAACATCTGGGTAATTTCTAGAATTTCCGAACGAGTGGCGCTATTGGCGTTTACTTTAAGTAACATCAACTCCCTCTCTACACAAGGAGTTTCCGTAATATCTTGTACTTTCAAGACATTAATCAGCTTATACAGTTGCTTGGTAAGCTGTTCAATGATGCTGTCATCACCATGTACCACCATCGTAATTCGGGAAATTCCCATTTGTTCGGCAGGTCCAACAGCGAGACTTTCAATATTAAAACCTCGGCGAGCAAATAAGCCCGCAATGCGGGATAAAACACCCGCTTCATCTTGTACTAGTACTGAAATTGTGTGTTTCATGATTTGTCAATTCATAGGGCAAAATCTTGCCAATAACCCAGATAGATTTACACTGTTGCAGTGTGAGCCCTAAAACAATAAATCTATGTCGATGTAGCGCACCTACACTGACCGCAAGCATTACAGTTAAGGCTTCTCGGTGAGTTACTTCTGTTACCCATCGGATATTTTCCAAGCTTTATTTTTAAGTCCTGTTGCTATCCAACGGGGACTAGCAAATTGCTCTACCTTTATCCGTAACTTTTATTGCCCCGGATGAATGTACAGGCTTATTTGCAATAGTCACAATGCTACTGAACAGAGGCTTATCAGTCACCATATAGGTGAGGTAACTCAGTTATAAATATACATTTCGATTAACAATTTGTCACCGACCTGATTAGCTACTTGCTATTTTTTAGCACCAGAAGAATATGTACCTGACAGTAAAAAATTATGTTAAGGCGTCAATCATTATCTTTTAAGTTCTCTCAACTGACTTTGTTGTACTTGCTTTAATAGCTTTTCCCAACTATCAGCAGCTGGAAGACACTTAAAGCCTTGACAAACTACACCAATACTATTTTCTGGTAGTTCGGGCTGATTAGCAAAAACAACGGTGGGGAAATAACTCGCTAATAAAGAATTTATATGTCCTTGTGTGGTACGAACTAAAGTTGAGTGATAATACCAATCCAAGGCATTTAATAAGCTCGGACAGGCTTGGGGAGCACGACTCATAACGCTTCGAAATGCTTTTAAACCTTGTTCGGCAAAATTAAGATACTGCAGATTATCAGTCAGTAAAGCAAGACGAACCAAATTCGCGATCGCAATTCCATTTGCCGATGGTGTCGCATTATCTGCGTAACTCCGCTCTCGAATAATTAATTCTCCCCTAGTATTGCTAGTACTGTTGTAGTATCCGCCAAGTTCCATACTCCATAAAAACTCATCAAATTCTTCTTGAAGAGAAACAGCAGCTTCCAACCAATACTGCCGATCTGAACAGCAACTTTGCAAATCTAAGAGAGCTTTAATTAAGAAAGCATAATCTTCTGACTGGGCAAAAATATCTGGCTTACCTGCATAATTTATCCTGTGTAAGCGCCCATCCACAAATTGATTTTCTAGGATAAAATTTGCAGCCTTTGTTGCTAGTTGCAAATAAGATGGAACTTTAAAGACAGCATATGCCCGAGCCAAACCAGAAATCATTAAGCTATTCCAGGCAACAATCATTTTAGTATCTGTCACTGCTGGAATACGTCCTTTCCAATTGGAAGATTTTGCTTCTTGATTATCCCTTGCAGGAGGAAAATAATTTAGTGCAAGGGGTGTTTCGCCATACCGAGCAATAAATAATTTGGTCAATGCAGCTTCTGCTAAGGAAGAAATTTTTCCCGGATTTCGCCTTTGTAGAACATTTTGAGCGATTGTTTCCGTAGAAGCTGAGTCAGCAAAATTTCCCTCTTGAGTGACTGTAAACTCCTGTTGCAATTCTGTTAGTTCTTCTGGGGTCAAAAGTTTTTGAAGTTCTTGATAGCTCCAAACATAAAAAGCTCCTTCTTCCGGTTCTAATGCTTTGGAGTTGGTGAAACTATCTGCATCTTGCGCCGCATAAAAATATCCTTCTGATGCGGTCATTTCTCGCTGTAACCATTTTACAGTTAGATCGATTGATCTTTTAAAAGCAGGTTCTTTGATGCCGGCGCTCCATAAATTCGCTAAATACTCGACAATTTGACCGTTGTCATAGAGCATTTTCTCAAAATGGGGTACAGTCCAAGTTGGGTCAACTGTGTAACGATGAAATCCACCACCAACATGGTCAAAAATTCCACCATTAGCTAAATCTAATCCCCTTCGACGACAAACTTGCTTTCCATCACATTCAGATTCAAAATTAAACCTGTTTGCTCCCAGTGCAAATTGGGTGTAGGGAATCATGGGAAAACTGTTACCGCGATCGTTGGGAGTAACAATCCCAATACAGGTTTTCCAACCTCGCTCCAATAATTCTTTATCTTCAGATTCAGTTTGATTCTCAAATTGCAAAGCGGTAGATGTTTGCAGCGAATTTAGAATAGCAGAAGAACGTTCTCTCAAATCTTCCTTTTCAGAATCATAATAACCGCGAAGTGCTTGCAAAACCTGCAAAAAACCTGGGCGACCATAACGAGGTTCTACAGGAAAATAGGTACCGGCATAAAAGGGGACTAAATTTTCTGGCGACAGAAAAACATTTAAAGGCCAACCCCCCTGACCGCTAATCATTTGCAAAACCTGCATATAAATGCTGTCAATATCGGGTCTTTCTTCCCGGTCTACTTTAACGGGAAGAAAATTAGCATTCATATATTGGGCTATTGCCAAGTCAGAAAACGCTTCACCTTCCATGACAGTACACCAGTGACAGCTAGAGTAACCAATGGAAAGAAAAACTGGTTTGTCCTCAGCTTTTGCTGTAGCGAGTGCTTCGTCACACCAGTACCACCAATCGATTGGATTTTCAGCATGTTTACGAAGGTAAAGACTTTGAGAAAGAGCAAGGCGATTGGTCATGACTGCGACAAGAATAATTGCCTACTTTGCCCAGTCTAACCTGATATCTACACTTCACAATCAAACCACTTCAGATTTATCTCAGACTTAGTACTTTGCAGCAGAAACAGTTCGGTTACAAGAACCTAGGAACCAGAACTTAGTAGAAAAATTATCAAAAATAACTTAATAACTGGAAATTAGCGACGAGAACGCACAAATCTAGCGATCGATTCGGGAAATGGTTGTAAACGTTGTCTTGTCCTGACATTAGTTGAGTTTCTGCCACTCAATCCCAGGGTTAAATTAAGTAGGAAAGTAATGATAATGGCCTGTACAAGTTTTTCTAACATATTTTTACCTTTATATATCTTAAGATGGATGACAATTACTCCTTTTATTAAAAATTTCCGAGGTGGGAAGATTATATCCGGATTTTCGTCAGTGAAAATGCTTAAAAGTTACATTCCATAGCTATTTCCTTAATTGTCCGTTACCAATTACCATATGGCTCTTAGCATAGCGTGACGTTAGTCATACGCCACGCTGGACCGCGCGGCGGGCGTATACCAATTTGTCAATTCCAAAATAAACGGCTTTCCCTACCTACGATCGGCCAGCGAATCGATAGAATGTTTTTAAAATAACTACAAGAAAGCTGCATGATTCCTATCGTTATTGAACAATCGGGTCGTGGCGAACGTGCCTTCGATATCTATTCGTGTTTGTTACAGCAGCGCATTATCTTTTTGGGACAACCGATTGATAATAACGTGGCTAATTTGATCGTTGCTCAACTGCTGTTTTTAGATGCTGAAGAACCAGACAAAGACATTTATATGTATATAAATTCTCCAGGTGGTTCAGTGACAGCTGGTTTGGGTATCTTCGACACCATGAAGTACATTCGTTCCGACATTTGTACTGTTTGTACCGGACTCGCAGCAAGTATGGGAGCTTTCCTCCTCAGTGCTGGAACCAAAGGTAAGCGTATGAGTTTACCTCACTCTCGAATTATGATTCACCAACCCTTAGGTGGTGCTCAAGGGCAAGCAACTGATATTGAAATTCAAGCCCGTGAAATTCTTTATCTCAAGCAACGGTTAAATGGATATTTAGCCGAGCATACAGGTAAATCTCTGGAGAAAATTACCGAAGATACTGAAAGGGACTTTTTTATGTCCCCAGAAGAATCTAAGGAGTATGGCATTATTGACCAAGTAATTGACAAAACTTCTGCTGGTAGCCGTCCCATCGCAGTCGTATAAAGCCTCTGGGGAAACGATTGCTAGTAGCTAATAGTTAAAGTTACTGTCATTTTAACTTGTATATTGGGGGTGAACTGGTAGAGGTTCCCCCCCAAATTTTTATTTAGAACATACTCAGAACAACATTTTTGCGTAAGATTTGCGATTGATTGTATGGACAAAGCGGGCGCTTATCGCAAAATCTGGCAAGTAAAAGGGAAAAACATCATCTTATATCGAATCCGATTTCTAAAACCCCTTTCCTTTATATTTTCTGGGATTTCCCCCACACCTCTCACACCTCCCACACTTTCCACACCTCCCACACTTCTCCTTTCATTCTTAAAAAGAATTAAGCCCAATATTAGTATTAATTCTCATTCCCCATCCAGGTAACGCCAATACCCAATCAAAATCCGGGATCCAATGGGTCTGCAGGTGTGGGTTGAGATTTCAGATATTCGAGGAATTCTAATAGCTGTTCGTCAGTGAGCAAACTACGAGCGCGTTTGTTATAAGTCTGAATTAAATGTTCTCTTCCTTGTTCCCTTGTCCAACCCAAACGGCGCATTTCCACATCAATTTCTGCAATTGGGTCTAGTAAACTTTTAGGTTGTGTTGAATCCTTGGGCTCAGTTTTTTTCTTTTTCCTAGTAGTTGATGAAGATTTTTTTTCTACTGATGCTGTCACTTTTCGTTCTTCCTCTACAGAATATTCGGGTGACATAAATGACTGCACATTAGTGGAAGACATTAATGGTAGCTGATTTTGAACCACACTTTCGTCTGGGGTACTAACTCCATTTTCTGGAAGTGGAGAATCAAATTTAAGCTGAGAATCAACATTAATACTCCCAGAATCAAGACTGGGTTGATTTATTTCTTGGGGTGGAGCATCAATATTTGCCGTTAATCCCGAACCTTGATAACTAGAACCTTGATAACTATATGTTGACTTTGCAGCAGTAAATTTATCTTCATCTCTAGCTGATAATACTTCATCAGCTTGGGCTTTAGTCAGTTCCCTTGGGCTAGGTTCAAATTGTTTTGCAGGGGTCACCTCTTTGACCATTGGTTTTTCTGGAACTGGGGGTTGGTTATGTTTAATAGCCCCAGTTGCTGTTTGACTTTCTGTCGCTTGACTTATTTTCTGCCGATCTAGATCTAATTGTGCTTTGACAGCAACTTCCTGGGTATTAATTTCCTTAGTATTAAAATGAGGGGAATGTCCTTGAGCTTCTTGAGCCTGAATAGCAGGATTTGTAGAATTATTCTGTGGGTTTGTTTGCTTTAAAACCATCAAAGCCCTCTCTCTTGCCCGATCTTCCGCTACTTCAATGGTTTCCGCAGCCGCCATACCTGTGATGCGAGTTACACCTTGAACTTGCACATTCACCCGAACAATATACTTGTCATGGTGAATTTGGATTAATTCAGAAATGATACTACCTTCAGGATACAAGCTCTGAAACTGAGCCAAAATCATACCTTCACCGTTCTAAAATTGCATGAATTACAGATAAAATTTGGTTAAAAAATATAAACTAATTTCACTAAACTTTGCTTACTCCCTACATAATGATTTGCAATTAAGCCTGGGAGATTATTCCTTTATAGATTATTTTAAATTCATATTAATGTTGCTTACCAAGCTCGAGTCAACAGCAAGAGTATGAAATAATTTTGTAGAGAATAATGAGGCAATAATTTAACTCCTCAATCTCTTAAACAACACTTAATGAATCAGATAAATTGCGGTTGTTTGAAAGGATAACTTTGCCTATCGATTACTTGCAAGGCTTTTGGTTCTATTGAGTTGAGACTAACTGCAAAATTGTTATGGTTAATAATTTTGTATTTGGCCGTAATCTGCTATTTTAGTGCCAGACTGTCAAATATCATGCCTTTTATTGCTTGGCTTTCAATGTTCCCATTGTAGCATTAGGTTTTTGAAGAGATGTTTGGCTGCCAAAGCACGATTGTTAAGTATTCCGGCAAGTAATGCTATACTGATCACCCAACTGGACATCCAGAACTATTTTCTGGAAGTACGCTCTAAATCTACAATAGTAAAGGTAAGGTTCGCCTTTTGAGTTATTTGACCTACTTGCCTGATTGTTATCGATTCTACATATGGAACAATTCGGTTTGTCGGCAATATCTCCTAGTTGAAAATCAGAGTTGGATGGTGTAAAAGCACCTTTGTAGCTAAGATAATCAATAGCTTACGGTTTCTCTTCCCGTTTTCAGAAGATACCGTATTTAATGATTTATCCCAGCTCTACTACCAGAGAAAATCCCTTGCATAACTACCACTAAGGCGCACCTTACAGGACTGCGTGCTTCACCGGATTGTCTGGATGAAGGAACTGGAACCAAAAAAACTCTGATGAGACTAACAGTACCCTTCGATTGGGGCAATTTGCCACAAGTTTCTGTCGGTTTTAGGGGTATCAAGCCTGCGAACCACAATTGCACAAAAAAATGATGTTTTGACCAAAGGTCGTTTCACTGCATGGAATTTTCAATCGCCACACTGCTTGCCAATTTCACCGATAATAAATTGGTAGCTCGCAAGTTATTAGAAAAGAAACTTGGTTGTGAAGATGAGGAAGGTTTACAAAAACTTCACATCACTTTGGACGTTCTGGAAAAAATTGGGCTTTTGCTCAAAGAACGCGGTAAGTATCGGCTTGTTGCGGAAGAAGAACTAATTGAAGCAAAACTTCGTTGTTCCAGTAAAGGTTTTTGCTTTGCTATTCAGGATATTGAAGGTGCTGAAGATATTTATATCCGCGAAAGTCACCTGTCTAATGCCTGGAATGGCGATCGCGTTTTGGTTAAAGTTCTTAAAGAAGGTAGTCGCCGTCGCTCTCCAGAAGGCGAAGTTAAATTAATTTTAGAACGTTCCAATCACACCTTGTTGGCGCGGATCAAACAAGTTGAAGGTGGCTATCGCGCCGTACCTTTGGATGACCGTTTATTGTTCGAACTCAAACTAGCTATTAACGGGATGACTTTGGAGGAGTCAATCGACCACCTCGCTCATGTCGAGGTAGTTCGCTATCCTTTAGCGCAGTATCCACCAATCGGTCGGGTGGTGCAAATCCTCGGTAGCGATGCTGAAGCAGCAGCCGATATTGATTTGGTCACCTGTAAGCACGACCTTTCCCGTAATTTTTCCGAGACAATAGAAGCACTAGCATCTAAGTTACCCAAAAAACTTCTTAAAGCAGATCTAAAAAATCGTCTGGATTTACGCAAGCAATTGACCTTGAGTATCGCTAATGCTTGGGGCGATCCCAAAACAATTGAGAATGCTTTTAACTTAGAGAAAAATGATGATGACACCTGGCAATTAAATTTTCATATTTCTGATGTTTCCCATTACATCCAACCAGACGAACCCCTCGACCGGGAAGCGATGAAGCGGGGTAGAGCGGTATATTTGGGAGATTTATTTTTACCAATGTTCCCAGATGCTGCGATTCAACGGTGTTCTTTACTGTCAGATAAAGACCGTTTAACCTTATGTTTTTCAATTAACATCGATCCTGACACAGGAAAAGTTTTGGAATGGGAGATTCAACCGAGTGTTGTCAAAGTAGATTTAAATTTGAGTCAAAAAGAAGCTAAAGCAATTATTGCTGGCGAAGCTACTAAGCGCTCGGATGAAATCGTGGAAATGTTGCAAGAGTTGAATGCTCTGCGATTTGTGTTGGAAAAAAATCGTTTGAGTCGGGGTAGCTTGCAATTAAACTTACCTATCAATCAAAATCCTTATTATGATGAAGGGATTTTGGGTTGTGTGGTATCTACCGATTCTCCCCTACAGTCGCTATTAACTGAGTTGGTAGTGCTTGTAAATCAATTAATGGCATCCCATTTACATGCTTTAAATATCCCTGCAGTTTGGCGAGTTCAAGGTACTCCCGATCCTGAAGATGTTCAAGAAATGCTCAAGTTAGCAATCAATTTGGGTGTGGAGTTAGCATTACCGGAAGATGTAGATATTCAACCCTTAGATTATCAGCATTTAATTAGGGTGTTTGCAGAATCTGCTTCTGAGCAAGTTTTAACTTACTTGTTGCAGGATACCCTAAAGCAAGCTTCTTACACTACTACCCAAAGTGCACATTTTGGCTTAGCGTTACCAGAAGGTTATACCCACTGTACTGCTCCATTACGTCGTTATCCAGATTTACTCATGCAAAGGGTATACTACACCTTGTATGAATATGGACGCGATCGCCGCAATACCCGCGTTAAAGAACGAGTCAATTTGCGTTCTTCTTCCTGTCATGGCGATATTAACTGGAATGTTCTACCACCGGAATTACAGCAAGAACTACAAAGCGATTTAACCCGAGTTATTACCCAACTTAATGATCGGGAAAAACAAGTCTTAGAAGCAGAAGCAGATTTAGAAGGCTTACAACGTGCTTCTTTGATGAAACAACGCATTGGAGAGGTTTTTAGTGGTGTAATTACTGGAGTTCAATCCTACGGATTTTTTGTGGAAATTGAAGTTCCACCATCCAGTTCCAAGAAAGGTAATGATTTACCGCTAAGAGTTGAAGGATTAGTACATGTCAGTTCTCTCAAAGATGACTGGTATGAGTATCGTGCTCGACAGCAAGCATTATTTGGACGTAAGAACCGTGCTTCCTATCGCTTGGGAGATAGAGTATCCGTACAAGTTAAAAGCGTCGATTATTATCGTCAGCAAATTGATTTAGTAACCGTTGGTAGTGATGGTTTACCCATTGGTCGCGATATCAATGTGAATGATGACGAGCGAGGTGACATGTATTACAGCGATCGCTTAGATCCTGAAGATATGGACGAATATGATGATGATTAACTTCTGAATAAAAGATTGAATTCAAAAGTACGATCTTGTATTCATATAAGCGTCCAGAAAATTGGACATGACCTAGAAAAAGAGTTAAAAGTGTTAACGCTTTACAGAAGTAAGGCAAAAACAGACAATGAAGAAAGGTAAAGGAGTTTAAATATTCCTATCCCTTTCTTCTTTCACAAGAATGTGTTTATTAACCAATGGGTTTTGGTCTATCTGGGCGCAATAAATCCTATTACCTCAAGTTAAACACCCTTTCAGGACAATATTCAAGAAAACTACTACTTCAACGTATAGTTCCCATTTCTTCCTTGGGGAGATGCTTGTGCTAAAAATGGGGGCTTTTATTTTTTGTTCTAATTTCCTTCCCCATTGCCATTAATTAACCCCCAAAAACTTTAGATAATTTTGAATCTGAATCAATAAAACGTGTCAAACAATAATAAACTCTCAAATAACAAACCCCTGATTGTTGGTGTATCTGGTGCATCTGGATTGATTTATGCAGTACGCGCCCTCAAATTTTTATTAGAAGCTGATTACGAGATTGAATTAGTTGCATCCAAGTCCAGTTATATGGTTTGGCAATCGGAACAAAGTACCAGGATGCCGGTTGAAGCCGTTGCACAAGAACAATTTTGGCGAGAGCAAGCAGGAGTAGAAACCTCAGGTAAATTACGCTGTCATCCTTGGGGTGATGTGGGAGCTAATATCGCTAGTGGTTCTTTCCGGACTTTAGGAATGGTTATTATGCCATGTAGTATGAGTACCGTAGCAAAACTCGCCAATGGTCTTAGTTCCGATCTGCTGGAGCGAGCTGCAGATGTACAAATCAAAGAAGGACGTAAACTAATTGTTGTTCCGCGAGAAACTCCTTTTAGCTTAATTCATTTGCGCAATTTGACCATGTTGGCGGAAGCTGGAGTAAGAATCGTCCCTGCAATTCCTGCTTGGTATCATAAACCGCAGACCATTGAAGACTTAGTTGATTTTGTTGTAGCTCGAAGCTTAGATCAACTTGATATTGATTGTATTCCAATTCAAAGATGGCAAGGTCGTAATATTTAAAGTGAGCGAATAGGGAACAGGGAACGGGGAACAGCGCCAATACCCCGCAAAGCGCTAGTTTGCCATCCAGTACAGCCACCCCGTAGAGTGGGAAAGAGCGCAAGACAGGAAACAACTTATTAAATTCCATACTAAATCTGGGTTGATTATCCTTCTTTTAGTAATAAGAAAAGTGTGGGGAGTGTGGGAAATGTAGGAAGTGTGGGAAATGTAGGAAGTGTGGGAAATGTGGGGGGAAATCCCAACCTAATCGCTAATAGCAAAGCCTCTGACTTAACGTCACGCAATACCTAGAGCTTTTATGGCGACGGCAGATCCGTTCGGAACGTAGCGCAGCAATGCCGTAAGCCGCGTGCATTCGTCTTTAGACGCGTCCAAACCGGTACGCTTACGCTAGCCGCTAATGCTAACGCCGTTAGGCGCGGACGTATACCAATTACCAATTACCAATTACCAATTACC
>JGI1201J43222_100133_pt1 | contig 26342 bp, 20 predicted proteins | sample MastesBC008_FD_43222 | JGI IMG/M metagenome (IMG submission 43222) | reverse complement strand
CGTAACCACAAACTAGCAAAAGCAATATCTGATACAGGGTGGGGAACCTTTGTAAACTTCCTTGAATATAAGTGTGAGAAGGAAGGTAAGGTTTTACTTGAAATAAACCGATGGTTCCCCAGTTCTAAAACCTGCTCTAATTGTCATTACCAAATCAAAGAGTTACCACTTGATGTAAGGACTTGGATTTGTCCTAGTTGCGGTACTCATCATGATAGAGATGGCAATGCAGCAAAGAATATTAGAGCAGAAGGTATCAGAATGCTGTCCTCCTCTGGGACGGGGGAGGAAGAAGCCGCCAATGGAGAGGGAGTAAGACCAAAGCGCGGACGTAAGTCTAAACTGCGGCATTCCTCCGTGAAGTTGGAAGCCCACACCTAATCTGTACGACTATTGGTGTGTGGTAGTTCACTCTAATTTGATTACAACTTTGCCGAAATGAGCCCCACTTTTGAGATAGGAATAAGCTTCTTTAGCTTCTTCGAAGGGAAACACGCGATCGATAATAGGTTTGATTTTATGTAGTGAGATAGCCTGATTCATAGATTCAAACATATCTCTACTACCTACGTAAATACCTTGGATATTTAAATTCTTCATTATTACTGGTAAAGGATTCACTTCTGCCTTTGCACCAGCTAAAATCCCAATTAAACTAATTGTCCCACCTACACGTACTGCCTGCATTGACTTCGCTAAGGTTCCCGCACCACCCACTTCAATGACCCGATCTACTCCGTTACCTTCTGTAAGTTTATAGATTTCTTTATGCCATTCAGGTGTGGTTTTATAATTAATGATTACATCTGCACCTAATTCTTGGGCATGCTGTAACTTTTCGTCGCTACTGGAAGTAATAATTACCTCAGCACCATGAACTTTGGCAAATTGAAGCGCAAAAATTGATACTCCCCCAGTTCCAAGTAACAAAACCCGTTCGCCAGCAGTAATTTTACCCTGAGTCATCAGAGCATGCCAAGCTGTAACCGCTGCACAAGGTAAAGTTGCACCTTCCTCATAACTTAAATGGTCGGGTAATATAACTAAGCCATCTTCGTGTAAAGTAACATATTCTGCTAACATTCCATTGATATTACCTCCCAAACCAGATTTCAGCTTTTCTTTGGTAAGAGAACCATCAAGCCATTTTTGGAAGAAAATTCCTGCAACGCGATCGCCAACTTTAACTCGCGTCACACCTTCTCCAATTGCAACAACTTCCCCCGCACCATCGGATATGGGAATTAACGGATATTTAACCGTTGGACCATAACCCCCTTGAGCAACCACTAGATCGCGATAATTTAAAGCAGTTGCGCGGACTTTAATTAAAACTTGTCCGTAGGTAGGTTGTGGTTCAGGTTTTTCTACTAAAGACAAAGCATCAAGTCCGGTACCACTTTCAAATTGATATATTTTCATCGATTGATTTCTCCTTTGTAATATCAGCTTACTTACCTATTAATGCTTCAGTAGTCAGTAAATAATATCTAAGTAAATAGTTTTGTTAATACTCAATAAATTTATTGATAGATTTGTGAATAAATTTTTTCCTATCTTATCTGTATATCTCCCTCTCGGCTGAAGCTATTCAATCTATAGCTCAATAAAATCCTTGTATTATGTAAATACATGATTCAAGTAAAAATACTAACTGTAATGATCCAAATAGGGTCTAACCTATCTATTTCAAAGAAAATAGCAATAAATTAAAACTGTTTGAACCTAGTACGATATATGAATTTTGTTCGGATTATAACAAAAGGAAAAACTAAGTTTAAACCTGGGGTTAAATGGCTAACTTTGCTAGGAATTCCAATCATAATCAGTGTTGGAGGTTGGCTAGTTTACGTTCAGAATTTTAATAAATCTAGTGATGCGATCGCCGCACCTGTTACCAAAGTCAAACGAAGTAATGTTGAAGTTACCATTAATCAGGGTGGAACCCTGGAATTGGGAAATCAACAAAGCCTCAAAGCACCTGGGGAAGTAACTGTAGAAAAGGTACTAGTAAAGGTGAGAGATAGGGTCAAAGCAGGTCAACAATTATTAATTATCCGCGATAAAGAACAACAAAATAGCCTGGATAACAAAGATTTAGAAATTCGTAAGCAAGAAATAGCTGTAGTACGTAACCGCCAAAAAGTTATAGAAGCTCAAAAAAAGTTATCAGTTGCTCAAAAGGAACTTCAAGAACCAATAAAACAAGAATTGGAAATCGACAAACAAAACCTCACCCTCGCCCGCAATCGACAAAAAATTGCAGAAGCAAAGGAAAAATTAGCTATTGAAAAAAAGAAACTGAAAAATTTACAAGCCTTATCAGCCAGAGGTTTTATACCCCGTGATGAATTAGAAAGACAAGAAGCAACTATAAGAGGAAATAAAGTTGAATTAAGGGAGGCTGAATTTCAGGTGAAAACTAATATCATAGATCTGAAACGTCTGCAAACGGAGAAAGAGCGAGGAACGCAACTCAAACAAAGCGTCTTGGATGCGCAGTCTGCGTTGGAAGAAGCACGCTCGAGTGTTGATAGTAGTATCAGCGAACTAAAACGTCTACGAGTAGAACGCGATCTAAAAGCCCAAACACTCAAAAATAATATTGTGAGCGCGCCAATTGATGCCAAAATACTCAATATCAAAGTTAAAGATGGTAATGGTGTGAAACCTGGGGATATTTTACTTACCTTGGGTAATCCTGCAAAAGAAATAGTGAAACTTCAACTGGGAACATTAGATGCAGGAAAAGTCAGAGTTAATCAACCAGCTAGAATCAAAATCATTGGTCCCAACTCTGAAGAATTTACAGGAAAAGTTCAGAGTATACATCCTCAAGCTATTTCTTCTGAAAGTAGCGGTGGTGTTTCCAGTGGTGGTTCCTCCAGTCAAGCAAAAGTTCCTGCAACCGTAAAATTAGATAAACCCACTGGTAGTTTAATTCCTGGTAGCCAAGTAAGTGTAGAAATTGCCGTTCAACAACGAAAACAAGTAGTAGCTGTAAATTTGGAAGCAGTTGTGCGAAATGAAGGAAAACCTTTTGTTTGGGTTGTTGATAAGGAAGGAAAAGCGAGAAAGATAAATGTGACCCTTGGTTTGGAAGGAATAATTCAAGTGGAGGTGAAATCTGGTCTCAAAGTTGGAGATAAAATTATTACACCTACTCCAGATATTGCTTTGAAACCAGGAGTTTCAATAAAAGAGTAGAAATTGGGGTTTGGTCAATAATTATTTTATTTATCAATTTTCATTTTCTAGTGATATGTCTTTCAATATTTATTGAATGTCCTAATCTAACTATATATTGCTATAAATTATTAAAAATCAGGTGCATAAAAATTAGGTTTATGAAAAATATTGAAATATTAAAATTCAACCTCAAAATTAAATATCAAACTTAAATACCAATTCAAAATTAATAACTTCAAAACCTTAAATTTAAAATCTATAACTTCAAAATTCATAACTTCAAAACTCATAACTTCAAAACTCATAACTTCAAAACTCATAACTTCAAAACTCATAACTTCAAAATTCACAATAATTATGAGCCTATCAGCATTAGACTTAATTAATCTTACCTGTAAATCATTGCTCAGTAACCGTTTGCGTTCTACTTTGACAACTTTTGGTGTATTTATGGGCGTTGCTGCAGTTAATGCTTCACTGCAAGTAGGTACAGTTAGCCGAAATGTAATTGCTAAACAGTTATTAGAACAAGAGGCACCCCAAGTCAATGTTTCTCTCTATTCATTAGAAGGTAAACAACCAAAGTTAGAAGATATGGAGTATGCTCGACGACGGTTAACAAATGTCAAAGCAATTAGTGCTTCCGTTCAGATGGGATTTTATAACGAGGTTTTGTATCAAAGCGAAAAAGCTGAACCAACAATTTTAGCAGTTACTCAAGGCTTCGAGAACACTTCTGGTAGAAAACTTTTAAAAGGCCGTTTTTTTAATGAGGCTGATTTCATTAATTATAGACGAGTAACAGTAATCGATAAGTTTTTGGCAGAAAAACTTTTTCAAGAGGAAGAAGCAATTGGTAAAGTGATTTACCTTGGAGGAAATACGCCTTTCCGGGTGATTGGAATTACAGAAAATAAGATGGGAATCTTCGCTAATCCAAGAGGTAATTTATTTGCGACAATGTCAATTTACAGGGCTATAACAGGTGACGAAAAAATTAATAACATATCGATACGTCCGTACGATGAAAATAAAATGCAGGAATTAAAAGAACAAACAGAAACACTTTTTAAACAACGTTTTCCAGAAGTAAAAGATGTATATGTGTGGAGCAATATGGATTCTGTTGTCTTCCTGACAAACGTAGTAGATATTGCTTCTTTAGCATTAACCAGTCTTGCTATGATTTCCTTAATGATTTCTGGGGTTGGTATTGCTAATATAACTATTGCTGCAGTTGTTGAGCGAACATCTGAAATTGGTTTGAGAAGAGCAATTGGTGCAACTAAAATGGAAATTCAAATGCAATTTATTCTTGAGTCAATTATTTTAAGTTTAGCAGGGGGAATGCTTGCGATCGCTACAATTCATGGATTAACAGTGGTTATTACTAGTATATTTGCATTGCCATATCAGTTCGCCATTCAAAATGCCATATTATCTTTAGGCTCGGCTTTAATGGTTGGTATGGGTGCTTGTTATTTACCAGCGGTTCGTGCTAGCCAATTAGATCCAGTCAAAGCATTACGTGAAGCTTAGGTAATTGGTAATTAGTAACGGGTAGTAGATAGTTACTTTAATTATAGGAAAGTTCAAAGACAACTTTGATTATTATGTTGTTCTTGAGACAAGATATGATATTAGATAATTTTTATTTATTACAAAATAAAAAAATCCGCAGAGACGTAAAGCCTTATATCTCTGATTTTTTTATTACAACTACTTTTTTGACCTTAAATAGCATTATTATTTTGACCGTAACCATGGGTTCAGCCTTTGCTGATGTTCACGAAAATAAAATTAAATATCTATCTGAATATATATCTGAGAATATATCCGAAAATCTAGTTGAAGACAAATATTCACAACCATTATGCATAAATCTAGTGTGTGACCAATCCGAAAAAAATGTTTGGGTTGCAGATGCTTTAGTACCTGATGTGTTTAATAAGTACCCAGCAATTTTTCAAAGGACATTATCGGAGCAAGAACAATTTGATAATAATCTAAACGCATCACAGGATAAACCAAAAAAAGAAGGGAAAAAACCGAATGATTCGAGCCAAAATTTAAATAAACCACAACTTACAAGAACACAGATTAATACATCAAATCCAGAGCGAAAAAAACTTAATACAGAAAAAAATAATCTCAGAAAACAACAACAAGAAAAAGAAATTAGACTTTCACTTTCCGATGTTGTCTTTTTAGTAGTAGCTAATAATACTGATATCAAAAATGCTTATCTAAATAGGATCGCTGAAAAAGAAGATTTAGCAGTAGAAGAAGATAAATTCGTTCCCAACTTGACACCAACATTTTCATTGTCACTCGATGGACTAGGAGGAAATACAAATTCAAATTCTACAGGGAGAGCAGGAGCGCAAGTCGAAGTGAGAGTCCCCACAGGGGCTACTTTAAACTTTAATTGGGAGGGTAATGCTGAAATTTCAGGTGAAAATAATTTGAGTAGTGGGACAAATGATGATTTTTTTCGCCAAAGTTTTCAAGTTGATATAAACCAACCAATACTTCGAGGTGCTGGGACAAAAGTTAACAGAGCTTCAGTCAAAATAGCTCGCTTGCAAGAACAAGAAAATATTATTAACTTAAAATCTACATTAATTAATACTATTACCAATTCGATTATTGCTTATCGTAATCTTCTTCAAGCACAAGAACGGGTAAAAATCCAACAACTTACTTTGAAAAATGCTCAAGAATCATTGGAAGTTACTCAAGCTTTAATTGATGCGGGTAGAAGAGCACCTGTTGACATAATTCAAAATGAAGCAAATGTTGCTCGTATTCGAGTTAATTTATTAAATGCTGAAAATCAACTAGAGTCAAGAAAAGTTGCTTTGCTAACTATTCTGGATATAGATAAAAATACTAAGATAGTGGCAGAAGGTATACCTCCCGTGAAACCAACTGTACTTAACTTAAATAAACTTAGAGAAACAGCATTAGCAAATAGACCAAGTTATCTAATCTCTAAGATAGATGTATCTCAAAATAAACTGCAGCTATTAGAAGCAAAAGATCGAAGACGTTGGAATTTAAGCTTAACTGCTAGTTTGAGAAACGAAACCGATCAAGAATCAGATGCAAGAGCGGGATTATCTCTCAGTCGAACAATTGGGGATTTAAGTTTAAAACAACAATTTGAACGGGCGCGTGTCAACTTGTTACAATCAGAAAATTCTTTGCAAAATAACCTTGCAGATCTAGATTTAGGGTTACAAGATAGAATCCGAGAGGTTAATTTAAGTTTTTCCCAATTAGAACTTGCACAAAATTCAACTCGTTTGTCTCAACAACAACTTGAAATTGAAGAAGAAAGAAGAAGATTAGGTAGAGATGTAACAATTCTAGATTTAATTCGCCTCCAAGAAGATCTTGCACAAGCAAGAGTTGACGAATTAGATGCAACTATTGGATATCTGAATGCTTTAACAAATTTAGACCTATTTTTAGGTACAACATTGCAAACTTGGAATATTGAGATTAGGGACTAATAGCGCTGCGCGTGAGTAAAAAGTAAAAAGTAAAAAGTAAAAAGTATTGTATTCTCTGGCTTTTAAGTTTTATAAGTACCTAGACAAAATTAATTGTGCAATAATTTTCTTATTATGTCAGGTTTAGTGACTTAGATTATATACAAATAATTCTGTCCAACTACTTAAATGGTTGCTTTATTTCTGCCCTACTTACTTTACTAGGTTAGGAATTAGAAATTAGAAATTAGGAATTAGGAGTTAGGAATTAGCTTTAGTCTCTTTTGTTACTGACTCAAACTCATTAACAACCCGATTTAATTCCTGTACCAACCAAGAATCTGCATCAGTTTCCAAAAATATTTCTAATAAACTCCGGTAATACCACAAACTTCCCGACTTACCACCTTTAAACTTATCCCAAGTAACTTCCCCATACATAAATAAATCTCTCAAAATACTGCGCGCATTGTGTAACTTATCTGCTAAAACTACCCTACGAACTGAACTTGAAGCATGATGCATTCTTTCAATAAATTGCTCTTTGCGTTCTTGCCAAGGTGGTTTTGGTATGGTGTCTGCATCTGTGCAACCATCTACAATCTCAGTGACTCTTTGACCGAACATACTTAAAATTACTTCGCGGGTTGCTTTTCCCCCTTGGTCTTCCACCGCATCATGTAATAAAGCTGCGATCGCTTCATCTTCATCACCTCCATTTTCTATTACCAAAGCTGCAACACTTAAGAGATGACTAATATAAGGTATATTGCCTGACTTTCTAGTTTGTTTGTGGTGCAATTTATGCGCATAGACCAAAGCTTGTTCAAAACGATCGGTTAATTTTGGTGTTTCTGTCACGTTCAAATCCATAAATTTAACTCCATGTGTTCTAATAGAATTATTTACGACGATGTTCTTTCAATTGCTTATCTAACAGTATTCTGATATTTAGAAATGCAGGACTGTTAATTCCGGGATTAGAGTTTTTATGTAAATTAAAATCAATATTTTATCTTTTATTTTCTCTCTTCTATTCCTTTTTAATATCTCTAACTAATTAAAAAAAATCAAACTCCTATATATAAAGTTTATAATTTGCTTCCATCTCTGCTTTCATCCGCTGTCGTAAATCCCAGGGTAAAATTACTTCGACCTTTGCTCCCCAGGCTCGTAAACGCATAACAATATTATTATCATTGATGCGATAAAATACTTTGCAGTAAATGTCTTCAGGAGAACGAGAATTTACTGTTGAAATTAGATTTTTCTGTTCTATCAATGTTAATTTCTGGCAAGACTTGATGTTTTTTTCCACTTGTTGATGGGAAATTTTTTTGAACATTTCATCCCGTTCTGTACCCTTGATATAATTACCATAAAAATATTTTTCAAACCTTAATATGAGTAGTTCCTGCTGTTTATAAATATCAAACCCCCAAGCATCTGACATTTTATTTTTAATTTCATCGGGGCTAGGTGGGTTATTACCATAACATTTACCTATAAAATCTTGAGGAATTTTTGTATGAATTACATTTTTTGGTATTTTACTGAGTTTGATAATTCGGTCTAGTCGATAATCGTACCAATCAATTTTATCCCAACTATTTTTGCTCTCCTGTTGGGGAATTTGACCGTAAGCAAATAAATAAGGTGCGCGTTTATAATAGTAAATGCAAACTGGATAAACAATGCAATTGACAGTTTTTTGATATAGTTTTGCACTCTGATATTTCAACTTTACCAATGGGACCTGATTTTGTTCCCAAATATTTTTTAAGCATTTTTGTAATGATTCAACGCGGTCATATAGCTTAGGATGAATTATATATTCTGTATGAATAAAAAATCTTTGAATACCATTAATTGGTTGTGACAATGAATTATTGAAAGCGGATAATTCCTCATTGGTGAATTTTTCTGATAGAGTTTTGATATTTTCTAAATTAGTTAAAAATAGTTCTGGAAATTTATCTATTTTAAAATAAGTATCACTATCGTCTATTTTTTTTCTTTGTAACCAGCCTAAATTTACTAATGACTGAAAATCATGGTCTTTTAAGTTACGACCAGTGACAGCAAATAAACGTCCATCAGGTAAAAATCTGGAAAAGTTATGGGATTTTTGGCTATCAGTATCGGCTGATTGATTACTTCGAGGGTGACTGCTATTAATAATTCCATTCAATAGTAAATTTTCTAACTCATCGGATTGAACGGAGTAATACTTCTGGAATGACTTGCACCATTTAGTTTTTTTTATACTTAAATTGGAGCCAAACAACCACTCAGATAATTTGGTAGCACAGCGACAATTTGGATTGTGTAAAATGGGAATACAATCCCGTGCATGATGCTTTTTTGTCTCCAAAAAAAACAAATTGCGCCATTCGAGAAAGGTAAAATTATTTCCTAAGTTTAATTTGACTTCATCGGTATCACTTCCGTAAATCGAACGTAAAATAACCCACAACCTTACAGCTTTAGCTAAATTCTGCTTTAAAGAACCCGGCGTTAGTAACTTTAAAACTTCCACACTAGGGGAATAGTTAAAAATTTCTTGTTTCACCCTGCATTCCAGATCTTATGATTTGATGTTTCTAGGTTAGCAGCAGGTGGGAAAATGCCTATTCCAGAATACTGAATTGACTTCACATTATACGTAGGAGATATTTTCACACAACATGAGTAGACAGTAATATAAAAATTCTATCAACCAAAAAATTTTGTTTTTATCAATATTTATGCCGAAACTACCAATCGCAAGAGTAAAACTGGAGGTTGATTAACTAAATTATGTCCAGACCTATTGAAGTTCGCAATCCCCGTAATGGTAAGTTTGATTACGTAATTATACCTCCGCCAGAAAGACTTTTAGTACAAAAGTGCAATCGTTTGCGTAGAGCCCAGAAAAATTGGCAGGAAATAGGTTTGGAGATCAGAATTGCAGCTTTACAAGAATGGAAACAAGCTATAATCTCGACTAAAGATAAGTTAAGCGAAGCTCTAGTTGCTGATACTGGAAGCTGGGTAGTTTCCCAATTAGAAATAAATTCTTTTCTGGCGAGTATCGATTACTGGTGTAAATTTGCATATAAAACCTTGCGTTCTCCTCGGCAAGAAACAAATATTCGCTTCATTCAATTGGAACAGACAGGGGTACCTTATCAATTGGTAGGGGTAATTTCTCCTTATAGTTGTCCGTTGATGCTATCTACCATTGATACAATTCCAGCACTACTTGCAGGTTGTGCGGTAATTGTTAAACCGAGTGAAATCACACCCCGGTTCATGTCACCTCTGTTAGCTGCACTCAACACCATACCGATATTGCGGGATGTCCTAAATTTTGTTGAGGGAGGTAGAGACACCGGAACTGTTTTAATTGAATGTGTTGATTTTATATGCTTTACAGGAAATGCAAGCACGGGTTTAGAAGTCGCAACATCTGCGAACAAACAATTTATTCCTGCTTGTTTAGAATTGGGTGGGAAAAATCCGGCAATTATTTTGGAGTCTGCAGATCTGGACTTAACAACCTCAGCAGTTTTATGGGGTTCAGTTTTCAATAGCGGACAGTCTTGTCATTGTTTGGAAAGAATTTATGTTGCCGAACCGATTTATGATAAGTTTTACCATCAATTGGTAGCTAAAGCATATCGTTTGAAATTTTCTCACCCCGAACTTTCTGATGGAGATATTGGACCAATCGTTGCGGAAAAACAAGCTGTAATCATTGAGGAGCATTTACAAGATGCGATTGATAAGGGTGCAGTCATCCATTGCGGGGGTGAAGTTGAAGAATTAGGTGGAGGTTGGTGGTGTCATCCGACAGTTATTACTGGGGTGAATCATTCCATGAAAATCATGACAGAAGAAACTTTTGGTCCAATAATACCGGTAATGTCTTTTTCACAAGTTACGGAAGCGATCAATTTAGCCAATGATTCTCTTTATGGACTCAGCGGAGCGGTATTTGCAGCAACAGAAGCTGAAGCCATAGAAGTTGCCGAAAAATTAAACCTTAGTGCTGTTAGTATCAATGATGCAGCTTTAAATATCATTATTCAAGAAGGAGAACAAAACCCTTTTAGATTTTCGGGTATGGGTAGTTCCCGCACTGGATTCACGGCGATACAACGCTTCCTACGCAAAAAAACACTGTTTGTTAAAACCAAGTCAGTTGAAAATTCTTGGTGGTTTAATGGTCGTTAGGGATTCTTGAATTATCGTTCATAGGATACACTTCTTTTATTCCCATTGAAAGGGCTGGTTCCAGTGATTTTTGTGAGGTTTTAACCACCACCACCACCACCACCGCCAACGCCACCGCAGCCACCACCGCCACCACCACCAATGCCACCGCAGCTACCACCACCACCAACGCCACCGCAGCCGCCACCGCCACCACCGCCGCCAACGCTACTGCCACCGCCACCACCACTACTACTTGTGTAAGAAGGAGGACTCCAGGTGAGTGCTGTATAAATCATTCCAGTAGGAATAATCCTTAAACCAAATAAGGCAAAGCTTAAGGAAATATTAGATGAATTTACGGTGTGGGGATTTTGTTTTTGCAGTTTTTTCAGTACATAATTTCCATACTTACTTCGATGGAGTGAAGATTGAAAAGAGCCAATTATTGGTATTAGTAATAATATTGGGTATAGCATCAATAATATAGTAAGACTTAAAAAGCTTGAGTATACGATAATATTCCATGAAAATGTGAATAAAACAGACAATGAGAAGATGAATAAAATAAAAAATAAGATTATATAAGATAAAAGTACATACGATAAAACCTGTATAAACGAGTCAATGAATAACTTAATTAGCACAAATACATTGACTTCATCTTCAATTGAATTTAATCCAGATTTGTGAAAGTAAGAGTGAATTATTAGTAAGTTTAGTAATATGATAAAAACTGGCGGCATATTACCAATTAAAATCATTTTAAATAACATTGCAGTCGCAACTAATATGATAGGAGCAGCACCAATTAATCGAAGCTTCGTTGACTCCTGTTGGGTTAAAACTAATTCTTTTTCCTGTAAACTGCTTCTAAGTTGTTTAATATTAATGTCTAAATTATGACGGGATCTATTGTGAATTTTTGAGTACAATTTTTGAGTAAAATAGGAGGCTTGATTGTTTTCACTCTGTATATCAGATTTAAAAAAATTTCCTCTAATGGAATCGAAAGTAACCCTTCCTGAATGCATCAATTTGATAATTGCTAAATCAATTACTCGCTTTTTTTTTCCTGCAAGATAAGCAATTTCGTAGTCATTAAGTGATGGTAATTTATTAGAACTTCGAGGTGTACTATCAAGTCTTTTACGCAAAAAATTACCTATTAAAATAGCAGGAATATACATTATCATTACAGCACCCCAATCTGCCTTCTTTTTAGATGAAGTTATAGGAGTACTATTTAGAGGAGATGAACTCTCTGAATAAACATTAGATACATTTAAGATACCCTTGGGAAAAGTAATTTGAACTTCTAATTCTGTTTGGGGTGGTAATTCTTTTTTTGCTGTGAATTCAATGGTTTTATTATCTATTTTTTTGATTTCGCTTGATACACCAAAACTTTGATATTCTAAGATTTTTCCTGCTAAATCTTTGGGAAAGGTTACGGTGACTCGACTTTTTTTAATTAGAGAACTTCTTTCCGGAAAAATCGCTTTCCAGTAAACTTGAAGATTATCTCCTGATTCTTGTAATCCTCCAACTACTCGATATTTGATAACAAAAGTATGACTTTCGGGTGGATTCAGTGGATATTCCCAGCGTATCCAAAATTGATTATTTTCAATACCTGTGTCCGATGAAATAATTTCATTATTTTTGGAAACAGAGACATTAGTTATTTCTTTAACTTTATCTAAAGGTATATAGCGATAGCGTTGATTTTTGTGATTGCTTGTAAATGTATATTTTTGAGTTTCGGTAACTAACATATCACCATTATTTTCAATTACAATATCAACGTTAATAAATTCCCAAAAAAATGGTATTGCTTGAGCGTTAATATGGTTAACTGAAACATTCAGAGTTAGGAATAGAGCGCTAATAAAGATAAAAAATCGTTGAATTATTTTTGTTAATTTCATTATAGTTTTTTATACTTTTAGATATTTCAGGCAAATTACAGAGCTAATGCATCGCTTTTGCTCAACTATATGGTTACCCTGAATAAAAACTCTTTATAATAATTATCTGGAGAATATTTAATAGTTTACGTGAATATGCATTTTCTAATTACTATTAGCAACAAAACACGAATTGTTAAGCTTACATATTGCACCAATAAAAATTGATGTCATTGTATTACTCAGTAAAAAGCTAAAAATCTTAATTTATCAATGAAGACTAATAAAAATTAGGTAGCTTTACTACATATATTTTGACACTTAACGGATTTATACGGAGAGGTGCAAGATATCAGTAAGGTATATCTCCAAAAAATAAAATGTCATGTCCTTAAGTTCCCAAATACATTTCTTGGACGCGTGGCTATCGCCACGAACGTAAAACCAATAACTTTTGGACATTTTATTTTTGTAAGTCCCTAAGCAGTAATACCCTGAAATATCTCAGTATAAAAACATTTACAATGAAATAATATGCTCTATTAATACATTACTTTAACTATTTTTGATAGATAAATTAATAATTTTAGGATTGGTATTAAGTGATTCAAATTCATAAAAAATGTTGTTTAAAAACTCGGCTTTAAACAATTGTAATTTTTATTTTTATGAATTATATAAGATTGGGATATCTGATATATTAGCGTTGCATAAGTATGTAACGAAAAGTTAACGAGGAGGTTTAGAGGTAAATTTCATACCTTCTATACGATATTTAGAAAAAATTTCATATCATCCCGCAATGATGCAACGTCCATTTTTTTCTCTATTATTTGGTTTCTGCTCTGGGGTTAATTAACGCTAAACTTGATCTTATGTTTCCTAGTTTTCTTCCCCCAAATACCGAGCAATTGACAGAATCAACTTCAATTGCTTTAGCCCAGAATATTAAACAAATCCGCGTACCCACACCTTTAAGTGAGGAATCCATTCTTACATCCTATATTTGCCAAGGTAGCGGTGGAATACCCATTCTGCTAATTCACGGATTTGATAGTTCTATATTTGAATTTAGACGTTTATTACCAAAATTATCCCTAGAATATGAAACTTGGGCTGTAGATATATTAGGTTTTGGTTTTACAAGTAGAATCCCAAATATAAAATTTAGTCCCAAAACTATTAAAGTTCACCTTTATCATTTTTGGAAAACCTTAATTAACCAACCTGTAATTTTAGTTGGCGCTTCAATGGGAGGTGCAGCAGCAATAGATTTTACTCTCACCTATCCTGAAGTAGTGAAAAAACTAGTATTAATAGATAGTGCAGGTATTGCAGGTGGTTCGCCATTAAGTAAACTCATGTTTCCACCTTTAGGTTACTTAGCCACGGAGTTTTTACGAAACCCAAAAGTACGCCAAAATATCAGTCGTGCGGCTTATAAAAACAAAAGTTTTGCTTCTGCCGATGCGCAAGCATGTGCTGCATTACACCTAGGAATGCCAAACTGGAGTCAAGCTTTAATTTCCTTTACTAAAAGTGGTGGTTATAGTTCTTTCCGAAAAGAATTATCAAAAATCGAACAGCCCACACTAATATTGTGGGGTGATTCCGATCAAATTTTGGGGACTGCTGACGCGAAAAAGTTTCAAACTAGTATCAAAAATAATCAACTTGTCTGGATTGAAGATAGCGGTCATGTACCCCACTTAGAACAACCAGAAACTACAGCTCGGTGTATTTTGGAGTGGATTACCGGAGATTAGGAAAAAATTATGTATAAATATCGAAATTAACTCTTTTTTTAGTCCATTTGATCGCGCCAACATACTTTCACAAAATGAGCTGCTCTGCCACAATTATCCCGAGTGCGAATCACGCTTTCAATTTCCAAGTTAAAAGGAATCGCGGTAGTAAGATATTTTTGTGCTAACAAGCCAAGCTCAGGAGCTATTTCTGAAGCTGTTGTTGTTGCTATTCCCAAACCAATAAGTTGCTCAATCGGTCCTCTTGGTAACAAAAAATGCATCCCTACTGCAAATCCTGCAGTTACTAGCATTGTTACTGAAATATTTGTACTGCAACGGGGATGGACAGCTAAATTTGATTCTCCATTAGTTAATCTATGTAAAGCAAGTTTTGCAGCACGCCTCAGACTACCGATTGTCACATCTCCATAAAGATAAAATCCTTGCTCTGTAGACAAACCACCCAAGAGTTCGTTGTCTTCTGTTTTAAGTTCATTTGAACTGGATTCAGGATTATATAATTTATCTGCTTGACTTAGAATCCAAACAGTTCCATGTTCCAAAGCATGAACTTGACGTAACATGACAATTTCTTTCAATCCTGGAATAAATGAGAGATGCTCGACGAGATCGGCATCCTGGGATTTTGATGTTGTAACAAAATCAAGATTGAGAAAATTAAAGCTAGAGAAATCACCATCGGTAAAAGCAGAGGTATTCATAGCCGAATTGCTGCCCAATTGCAAATGGAGCAATATAGATTACTTTCCAATGTAGCGCTTAAGTTAATGGAATATTGCTAATTTTTGTTGATTCTTTTTGTTAATTCTTTGTGATGGTTTTCAAGTAGCAATAAAAAATAGATTTAATTTTTAGTGGTTAATTTATGTGAAGATTTCAGCAAATTTCTGAAAATAAGCTTCGGAGATAAATTTTGGGAATAAATTCTGAGAATAAATCCTGAAAATGAACTTTGGAAATAGATTTTGAAAATAAATCCTGAAAATAAGCTTTGGGAATGAATTCTGGGAATCAATTCTGAACGTGTAGAGACGTAATATATGACGTAATATATTACGTCTCTGTACTCTCCTGGGCTTACGCAGTACAGGACTCAATCAAAAAAAATAAACACTGTGTGAGGCAAAAAACGATTGCCTCAAGTGAAAGTTTCTCACTTTTAATGAGGCGTGAGGAGAAGAACTATCGGCAACTACTGAAAATGGCACAGGTATTTGACTGGCAATTCGCGGAAAAATCAGAGTTAAATAAACTGAGCCATTTACTAGTAGATGCGCTATGAATAACGCAAAAACACCCCAAAAATTAAGGTCTAGGATTTAGCAAAAATAAAAATCTAGGATTTAGATTTAATTCCCAGCTGTTGTTGTTCGCTGGATTGCTTGGGAAGAGAACAGCAATTCACATCATTCAGACATACTTTACCCCATTGCAGAGCCCAACGGACGAGTGCGACTCGGTTATCGGTACCTGTCTTGGTTAAAATATTGCTGATGTGGTTATCTACTGTACGTTTACTTATTTCGAGTTTACCTGCAATTTCTTGGTTAGTTAAGCCAGCAGCCACTAATTCGATGATTTGCAGTTCTCGGTCTGACAGACTAACAGGGGCCTGAGACTCGCCACCAGCCATGAGTATCTGTTCCTCCGTTGGTATATTTACTCAAATGCTCTTATTCATTCTAAAAGATTCTTTTGGTGGTGGAGGTTTCAAGTGTTAGCAGTAATACGATAATAATAATTTATTTGTTTAGTTCGTTAGCGGTAATACTGTTTATAAAGGACAAGTGTTTTTTGTTATTCAATCGTAAATCGAAAATGTTCAAAGCAAACTTACTAAATCTTATTACATAAAGCAAAAAGAGTTCGCGAACGTAGGAAATTATGCTATTTAATTGTATGAACTGTATGGACTATAGCCAAAATAAGCAGTTAAATTAGTGTAGATTTCATACAGTAAATTTATACCCAAAAACAAAAATCATCAGACGAAATGAGCAATTCCCATGTTTTATGTTTAGGTGAAGTTTTGTTCGATTGTCTTGCAGATCAATTGGGACGAAAACTTGAAGAAGTAGAATCTTGGACCCCTTATCCTGGTGGAGCTCCGGCTAACGTTGCTTGTGCTTTAGTTAAGTTGGGGACTTCAGCAGGATTTGTTGGTGCTGTGGGAAAAGACCAAGCAGGTAATGAATTGGTCCAGTTATTAAGGGAAGTGGGTGTAGACACAACTGGGGTTAAATATCATCCCAGCGCTCCCACTAGACAAGTTTATGTTGTACGTTCCACAGCAGGCGATCGCCATTTTGCTGGCTTTGGTGAGTATGACACAGCTGAATTTGCTGACACCCACCTCAAGAGTTCGGAAATGCCCATTTCTCTATTTGAGGCGGCAGATTTTTTGGTTTTGGGTACTTTGGAGTTAGCTTATCCTGAAAGCGGTCAGGCTGTTCATCGTGCCTTAGAATTAGCAGCACAATACGATGTGAAAGTTATTGTTGATGTTAATTGGCGTCCTGTATTCTGGAAAAATCCCGATCTGGCACCAGAAATAATTCGACAAATCTTAAAACAAGTTGATTTTCTCAAGCTTTCTAAAGAAGAGGCTGAATGGCTATTTAATACTACCGATCCCGGTGCAATTACCTATAGAGTTGACGGGGTTGAAGGAGTACTAGTAACTGATGGAGAAAACGGTTGTGCCTATTGTCTGAGTGAGAACGAAGGGAAAATGCCTGCGTTTAGCATACCTGTGGTTGATACAACCGGTGCAGGAGATAGCTTTTTAGCTGGTTTTATTCATCAGTTAGCAAAACAAGGGATTAAAAGCTTAGGTAATGGAGAAACTGCAAAAAATATTGTTACCTACGCCAGCGCTGTTGGTGCTTTAACTACCACCAAAGCAGGTGCGATCGCATCTCAACCAACTGCAGAAGAAGTAGAAACTTTTTTAAATTCCCACAAGTCTTAATTTTTTAGGTTTTTAATCTTTTGGATTGGTAATCTTTGAAATTTTAATCTTTGAGTTCTTAATTTCTTAAGTTCCAGCTTTACAATTATTCACTTTTCCCTTTCTTCTTTCCCGATCCTAATTTCAGATCGCCAAACTCATGAAAGCAAATCTAAATTCCCGCTACAGTTTTTTTGCAAGAAGTAGTTTGCGAACTATTGCTTACCTTCAGGTGATGATTTTATGCGTTATCTCGCCTTTAGTTGTCACCAGTATTACTATTGCTCAACAAAACAAGCAATCAGCAGGTTCATATATTCAACAATTAAAAACAGCTGACGAGGAACAACGTTCGGGATTAATAGAATCATTAGCAGGTTTGGGTAGTTCGGCTGTTCCAGATTTGATGAATGCTTTACAAGATAAAGATCCTGCAATACGTAAGAGTGCTGCAATTGCTTTAGGTAAAATTGGTAAAGATGCTAATGCTGCAGTACCCGCTTTGAAAAAAGTCTTGGATGACAAAGATTTTCAAGTGCGATCCAGCGCAATGCAAGCTCTAAGCTCCATCGACAGAAAAGTTATTGTTCCTTTCTTAATTAGTGAGTTATCAACTGGAGAAGCATGGGAGCGCTATAGTGCAACTCATGCACTACGTACATTTGGTAAAGAGGCTGTTGCTGCAGTCCCAGCACTGATAAAAACCATCAAAGAAGATGAAGATAGTTGGGTGAGAACCAGCGCAGCAAGTGCTTTGGGTACTATTGGAAAAGACGCCCATACCGCCATACCTATTTTGATTAAAAGTTTAGAGGATGGGAATGAAACCGTACGTTACGGTGCTGCTTATGCTTTGGGTAACATTGGTGAGAGTTTTTACGAGCATATAAATCAGCTTTCACCCCAAGAAATTAGTGGAGCCACGTCCAGTCTGGAAAAAGCTTTACAAATCATGAAGAATTCCCAAGGGAAATTTCGCCCAGAAGCGATCGCATCAGTGAACGATCCGCTACTACTTCTGAAAAAAGCACAGCAGTCTCGTTCGCAAAAACAATAATAAATACAAGTAATAAGTATTAATTATAGACAACACTAAAATGCCGCAATCAATTTATAGGTAGTGATTGCTTTAGCTCAATCGTTTTCCTGGATTCCACATGGATTGCGTATTTGATTGGATGAGCAAGAAATAATATGTATCTACCCTTAGTAAAAACTTTCTAATTTACTTAAATTTAGTATCTTTTAAGACCTATTCAAAGATTGAACTATCAAAGTCTTATAGATACAATAATTCTAATTTTTTTATTAATTTTGTTTGTTTGAACAACTAATTTATTCCTAATGCGATCGCTCGGATGTAATATATTCAAAACCTATATTCAAAACTTATATTAAAAACCTAATTCCTATACTCGGGTAGGGAGATTGCAAAAGATATTTTTGCTATTTGATAAGAATAATATAAGACATCAGCTTGGAAATTTATTCGCTGTGAAAACTCAGACTTAAAATTCAGACTTAAATATTTACCGCAAGTTACGATCTTAAACCAACCCCAGGTCTTAGCTCAGGGTTAAATTATACTTATTATACTTAGCCTTTGATGCTTTATGGTAATGAGAACATATTTTTGTTTATATTTTTGATTTATGTATTAATGCTAATTAAAATGTAATAAATGTATCGAATAACTTGATACTTTAATAATAAATTAGTTACCATGGTTAAGAAAGAATCAACAAAATGTAAAGTAAACTTTTGACTGTTACTGGATTCTGATAACTTATTGAAACAGAGTAACTTTGCAATTCTTTAAAGAATTGTTTACTTGCTGATGGCGTTGGGAACGCAGTCACAATTCATTCTCATTTTTCAAAAATTATGGCGCTCATAGTTCAAAAGTACGGTGGCACTTCCGTTGGCTCTGTGGAACGTATTCAGGTTGTAGCACAGCGCGTTCGCGAAAGAGTTAAGACTGGAAACTCTTTGATTGTCGTAGTTTCGGCAATGGGTAAAACCACTGATGGACTGGTAAAGTTAGCGCGGGAAATTACCGAAAATCCCAGCCACCGAGAAATGGATATGTTGCTTTCCACTGGAGAGCAAGTATCTATTGCTTTGGTGACTATGGCGTTGCAAGAGTTAGGGCAGCCAGCAATTTCACTGACTGGGGCTCAAGTCGGAATTATGACGGAAGCTGCGCATACGCGTGCCCGAATATTGAATATTGCTACACAACGAATCGAGAAACATATAAATGAAGGTAAGGTTGTAGTCGTTGCCGGTTTTCAGGGAATTTCTAACAGTGAAAATTTGGAAATCACAACTTTGGGACGAGGTGGTTCTGACACATCCGCAGTAGCATTAGCTGCAGCATTACAGGCAAATCGATGTGAAATTTATACTGACGTCCCGGGAATTTTAACTACCGATCCTCGACTGGTACCCCAAGCCCAACTTATGGATGAAATTACCTGTAACGAAATGCTAGAGCTTGCTAGTTTGGGGGCAAAGGTGCTACATCCAAGGGCGGTGGAAATTGCTCGTAATTATGGCGTTCCTTTAGTGGTCAGGTCGAGTTGGACAAACGATCCCGGTACTTATATCTCTGCACCAAAACAGGAAGATCGTTCTCTAGTTAATCTAGAAATTGCCCGTCCAGTTGATACTGTAGAATTTGATACCAATCAAGCGAAGGTTTCCCTACTGCGAGTACCTGATAAACCAGGAGTTGCAGCCCGTTTATTTGGAGAAATTGCTCGTCAGGATGTTGATGTCGATTTAATTATTCAATCAATTCATGAAGGTAATTCAAATGATATTGCCTTCACTGTAATGACGCCAATCCTCAAGAAAGCAGAAGCCGTTGCAGAAGCGATCGCACCTGTATTGCGTTCGAGCCAACCCGATAGTCAGGGAACTGATGAAAACTCGGGAATGGGAGAAGCAGAGGTGATGGTAAAACAAAACATTGCTAAAGTCAGCATTGTTGGGGCTGGAATGATTGGACGTCCGGGGGTCGCAGCAAAAATGTTTGCAACCCTTGCAGAAGCTGGGGTAAATGTTCAGATGATATCTACCTCTGAGGTTAAGGTAAGTTGCGTTGTAGATGAAGAAGACTGCGACAAAGCTGTTAGCGCACTTTGCAATACTTTTGAAATATCCACTTCTCCGCGTTCCCAGAATATTCCCACAACTCCAAATTCCTATCCCCCCGTACGAGGTGTAGCTTTAGATGCAAAACAAGCGCGGTTGGCGATTCGTCACGTAACAGATCGTCCGGGAATGGCTAAGAAGATTTTTGGCTTGTTAGCAGAAAATAATATCAGTGTAGATATGATTATTCAGTCCCAACGCTGTCATGTGATTAATGGTGTTCCTAAACGGGACGTAGCTTTTACGGTTTGTCGTACAGATGCTGAAGCTGCGCTGAACATGCTCAAAGCTGTTGCGGATGAGTATGGTTGGGGTGAAGTAGTTTTAGATCGAGCGATCGCTAAAGTTAGTGTTGTGGGTGCGGGAATGTTGGGACAACCCGGTATTGCTGCAAAGATGTTTGAATCATTGGCGCGGAACAATATTAATATTCAAATGATTTCCACTTCTGAAATCAAGATTAGTTGTGTAGTTGCAGAAGATGAAGGTGTCCAAGCTTTACAGGTTATCCATGAAGCCTTTGGGCTTTCTGGTAGTGAAGAGTTTGTAGTACCGGCTTAGGTAGTAAATAATTTTTGTTGCGAAATTTTTTAATACCGAAATATTCTAGAGAGGCGATATATCACCTCTCTACAGTCGTTTGGAAGTGCTTTAATTTTTGGTGCGATCATATTTCCTACTTATTTTATGTCGCAATAAATGAGTTCTCAGATGATGGATTTAGTGAGTATAATGCCTACTCACTAAGTGTAATTTGGTAAAAGCTTTACTTATTATATTGTAATAGTTATGACATTATTCGTGTTAAGAGTATTGCTTTACTAATTTTTACACAATTTAAAGCCTTTTGGTTTCTTGGGTTGTGCTAAAAAGCTTAACTCATCCTTATACATAATATATCTGTCATCACCAGGAACTTCTGGATACTTAAGAGATGGTATATTTCGCAATTCAAGAACTATTTCGCAGGTTTGATCCAAATCTTTAAACTTGTCTTTGGGTATTCCAATCCCATTGATGGGGAATGAAGTTGGTTTGTCCCAAACTAGCCAAAAAGCCAATGGGAAAAACTTAAGCAAGCAACTACCAGAAATAAATCCTTGTCCTATACAGGATCCTATACCGAGTGAATTAATAACAATCTGTTTATTAGAAGGGTATATCCAGTAGTAGACTTCAAGCTTATCTGGTATGTTACTAGACTCGTTTACAAAATAATTTCTTAAAGCATCTGGAAAAGGTTCTGATATAGGCGGTTTTCCTGGGATTGGTAACTTCCCTGCTAAAATATGACCAACCACTGCCCTAATTAATCTTTGAGGCTTTACAGTTAAATCTATTTTTTCTGGTAAATATAGTCCTTGCTCTTGCTGAGATCTTACAAGACTAGCAACTTTATGAGACAACTCAATCAACTCAGGATCATATTCAGTACCAAGCAAATTATTATTACAGTTTCCACAAATAGAGAGTAAGTTAAGTCCACTTTGAGAAACTGTTGGCTTTGCATTTGGATCTGAGAGGTGCTGCGTTAGTGTTTTTAATTCCACAGGTTTTGGTTTAATACAACCTTGTGGAGGAATATGATCCCGTGTGAGCTTAGAATAGTGACCACAAATATTACAATATCCTTTCTTGTCACCTTTTATTTTTACTTTCTTATTTTTCTTTTTCTTCATTTGATTAAATTGCGATCGCGTAAATATTCAATAACTTTCCTTGCAGCTGCAGTACATTTTTTGAGATCTTTATAATTGAACCAGGTAATCTCTTCAACTTTAACCGAGCAGGAGTCCGACACCTAAATTGTAGTCAATTAGGTGTGTGGAGGAATGCCGGGACAAAAATGGTGCATCCTCCGACGAAATCAGTTCTTAACTGATGGGTTTTTGTCTATCTCTTCTTGGGGGAGTAAGTCGATCCAGTCTTCGAGCAAAGATGTAATAGTCTTATCTCTCTTCGCCGCGTAAGCCCGTAACTTATTTAATCTTTTCTCAGACATTCTGAGGCTCAACCTTTTCTTTGTCATGACGGGTTGCCAATGGATACCCGTTAATGCTAAAACTTATTTAGGTCGTTCGCAAGGCGCGGTAAAAGCAATAGAGATACCACTATGTTGTTAAATTACCAGTATCGGGCGTACCCAGAAACTAGTCAGAAGTCATTATTGAATAATTGGTTGAGAGTCGCCCGGTATTGGTATAACTGGCAATTAGGAGATCGTTTTGACTGGTGGGAGAAGAATAGAAGTGCGATTAATTCTTGTCGATTAATTTGTCACACGAGTGATTTAAGAAATAATCCAACCCGCTATTCACAGCAAGGATTGCTCCCAGGGCTGAAGAAAGATTTACAAAAAGTCAGACATTCCGGAGAGCTTTTGGATTTTTCTTTGCTCCCAGCTAATACATTGCAAGATGTGACTAAACGTGCAGATTTGGCTTTTCAGCGTTTCATTAAGGGTGATTCAAGCGGGAACCATTCCGGAAAGCCGAGATTTAAAAGTGCTGCTAGATATCGAACTTTAGGTTTTACTGGCGTTCAGATCCCTAAAATTGTCCATACTGAGAAGGACTGGTTATTTGTAACACTGCCAAGATTTAAGGGTTGGCTGAAATTAAGATGTCATCGACCGTTACCAAATGGGTTTAAAGTAAAAAGTGCTTTACTGACCAAGAAGGCTGATAGTTGGTACATAACTTTATGTGTTGAAGATAAAAGTATCCCCAGCCCTGCCGATAACAAAATCATTCCTGATTGGGATAACAGTTTAGGTATGGATGCGGTACTCCATGAAGATGACTATCTAGCTACATCAGAAGGCGAGAAATTACCATCTTTAAAGTCATTCCGTAAGAAACAGTCCAAATTAGCCAAGGTATCTGAGAAGAAGTCAAAGAGACGTAAAGGTAGTAAATCACGCCGTAAGCTGGCGAAGAGAGAAGCCCGTATTCATCAACGCGTGGCGCGCAGCCGCAAAGATCACGCCTGTAAAACAAGTCACGCTTTATTGAGGACTGGTAAAAAAGTATTCTTCCATGAAAAGCTAAATCTAAAAGGGTTATCTAAGCGCAATAAAGCTAAACAAGATAATTCTGGTAAATATTTACCAAATGGGCAATCTACCAAGTCTGGGTTAAATAAGTCTTGGCAAGATGCAGCATTTGGAGAGTTTTTTAAAACTTTGCAACACATAGCCGAGAAAGCTGGATGCAAAGTTATCCCCGTGAATCCCGCGTACACATCACAACTCCTTCCCTACAAAGATGAGTTTGTGTTTACTGATTGCTCTATCAGAAAGTACTGGGACGAAGAGTATGCTTTATGGATTGACCGCGACATATCCGCAGGATGCAACATAAAGCGAGTTGGGCTGAACGTGTTCCCAACTATAAAACGCCGTAGCGGGAAGGTTGTAGTAGACAAAACTACTACTAATAGTACCGCGAAGGAAGTTTTGGCAGTCTTTTCTAGATGCCAAAAGCCCACACTATAATCAAAGATTATAGTGTGGGAACGTTACTTCTTCTTGAATTTCTCGAAATAATCCATCCCAGTCTGACTCACCATCTTCTCGTTTTCCTCCTGGCATATAAAAAACATCTTTACCGTGCGTTCTCGTACATAAAACCTGTCTATCTTTGATACAGATCCAGACCAGCGCATCAATCATAATAATAAAAATCTTATCTTGACATTTATCGTTTTATTTAGCATGTATGAGTATGTGAACTGAAATAATAAGAGTAACAACAAATACATTTGTTACAAACAACAGCATACAAACCACGTTTATTTTGATTTGAATCCACTCCAACTAAATAGAGGACTACGCGGGCGATTCTGTTCGAGAACTGTAACTTTATAGGATGGAAACTATGTCACAAGAATTTAACAAAATTGAAATTTTGTCAGTAGAAAGCGCGCAAGTAGAAATGCTCGTTGGTAATGCGATCGCATACTGTCATCGTCCAACAAATGAAATTTTTGTTGATTTAGATCATTTTGTAGAAATGATGGGAGTTGGCTTCTCACCAACATTTGAGAAAGTCAAAGTTTATTTTGTTAAACCTGAAAATGGAGAATTCAAAGGTCAAACCAGAAGAGTAATAAAAGCACAAGAAGTTACGCGAATACTTAAGATTGCAGAAAAACAAGGCGATGATGTCGCAAAAAAATTTCGTAATAATCTGCTCTCACAAGGAATGAAAAGAATTGGAATTGAGGATGCAATTTTAATTGATGGATATCTCATCCCTAGGGATAAAAATGGGAATTTAATGTCGGAATTTGCAATTGAAATTCCTCCAGAAGTACTTGACAATTTTGATTTCAACAATTGAAGGCGTTGATTAGAGATATAAGATTTTTTACTTTCTCTGTCCCTTTTCCATCCATACTAGTTTAAGGTTACCTATTTAAGTTTTTGTGGATGGCTAATTGAGTAAATGACTGATATTGCAATCATTGGTGCAGGAATAGCCGGTTTAGTATGCGCTCAACAATTAACTCAAGCCGGATATTCAGTTGTAGTGGTAGAAAAATCTCGTGGTTTGGGAGGAAGAGTTGCAACTCGTCGTCTACATGATACCCGTGCAGACCACGGAGCTTGTTACCTCAAACCCAAAGGAGAATTACTCCAAGGTTTTGTGAAATTACTATCTCAACATAATATTGTTGAAGTTTGGACTGATACTTATTACGAACTTCCAGCCAATTCCCATTTACCAATCAAAAAATCCGGCTCCCCCTGTTACACTGCACCTACAGGAATGAGTGCGATCGCAAAATTTCTGGCACAAGATTTAGATATTTTGCTCAATCAACGGGTCACTAAAATTGATCTAACACCTGAAAATATATGGCGTCTTAGTTGTGTTTCAAGTAATACTTCACCATCTAATAATGATTCTGAAAATAAGGAAATAACTGCAAAAGCTTTAGTTGTTGCAATTCCTGCACCTCAAGCTACAACGCTTTTGGAATCTTTAGGAAATGGCGTAATTAATTCAGCTTTCCTTGATCAACTGCGTTCGGTTGATTTTCACCCCTGTATAAGCGTGATGGCTGGTTACTCTTCAGTATTTGATACTAAAATACCAGAATGGAAAGCACTTAACTTTAGCGAAAATAATGCCTTGGCTTGGATCGGTTTTGATAGTAGCAAACGTCATCAATCTCATCAACCCGTATTTGTAGTTCAAAGTAGCTCTGAATTTGCACAAATCCATTTAGAAACAGAGGAATTACAATCAGTAGGAGAAAAAATGTTGCAAAGTGCGAGCGAGTCGTTAATGCTGGAAACACTGAAAACCCCAGAATGGATGCAAGTACATCGTTGGCGTTATGCTTTTCCTCGTCATCCTCTATCAGAAAAGTGTTTATCAGCACAAACTATTTTACCTTTGGTCTGTTGTGGTGATTGGTGTGGTGGTAATTTAATTGGAGGTGCTATGGATTCGGGATTAGCAGCTGCAAAAGATATTAATGCTCAACTAGAACAAAAAGTACTTTTGGATAGTTTTTTGGAAAATCCCAAATTTTCGTAATTGGTAGTGAGTAATGAGTAATGTTAGCGCAAGCGGGGCGCGACAGCGCACAGTAATGAGTAATGAGTAACAAGTAATAAGTAATGAGTAATAAGTAATGAGTAATGAGTAATGAGTAATGG
>JGI1201J43222_100132_pt1 | contig 26668 bp, 18 predicted proteins | sample MastesBC008_FD_43222 | JGI IMG/M metagenome (IMG submission 43222) | reverse complement strand
TGTCCAAATTTAAACGTAAAAATCCCACTCATAAATCGGAAATTAGAGATTTGAAAAAAGATTTAGAAATTATTGTTCCAAAGGCAGCTTGAGCATTTCATTCACGGGTATTGAGTTTAAACCCACTGTTAGCGAAGCGTGTCTGTAGGACTAATTCTTTCCCTCGCCAAGTTTACCCGACTACAAACAGCAATCTCCTCATCCTTTGTAGCCATTTCCTCCAATTTCACAAGAATCTTCGAATAAAAACCATTCTCAGTCTCCGTTACAGCTTTCGCTAAATTCTCCAAACCCGTCACCGCAGCATAACGCACTACCCACTCCGGATCTTGACAAACAATTAACAACGCTTCCAACGCCGACTCTTGAGCCGAAACTAACTTTTCTGACGCCATTTCCTCCCACTTCACCGTACCTAAACCCCTAGCAGCAGCCCGTCGCACGCTCAAAGCAAAATCATTTTTTGCCGCATCTAACAAAGTATCAAGTCCCCGAGGGTCGCCAATTCCAGCCAATGCGCGAATTGCCCACGCCCTTGCTGTATAGTTATGGTCATCAATTAATTGCAGTAATGGTCTAACTGCAGGTTCTCCTAATTGTACTAACCCATCAACCGCTGCAACTGCTGCACCTGGGTTGTTGTAACCTAAAGCAGCAATCAAGATCGGAATTGCTTCAGGTAAACAAGCTGCTGATAACTCTTCAACCGCATCTAATAACTTACTCGAAGAATCTGCTTCTTCGACAGCGCGGATTAGGGATTGGGGATTGGCGACTGGGGATTGGGGATTGGGCATGGGAGAATAAGTCAAAAGTCAAAATTCAAAATTCAAAAGTAAAAAGTAAAAAGTCAGAATTAATTACTAGTGTTTTATCCCGTTAGTGTTTAGGATTTGTAGAAACGACCTAACCCCTCCTAACCTCTTCCAAGGGAGGAATGGGGCGTCTCATTAAAGTAGAGAATCCATCAAATTCATAACTCCGATCGCATCCTCCGATAGTTTTTCTGTACTATTTTCTTTAATTTCACGTTCTAACAATCCTTTGAGAGAAATTAATTTTAAGCTGTTCTCAGCCAAAGTCTCGGAAATCGCTTCCGCTGCTCCCATATATCCAATTGCTCCTAGATCTGACAAAGCAGTTCGGCGTAATTGCAAATCATCTACTTCCAAAGCTCGTACTAAAATTTCTCCATAGCTTGTTTCACCCGTTAATTGATACATCGCTCGGGCGGTAGCATATTGGATTCTGGGAATGGGATGTTCTAAAAACGGTTTAATTAGTGGTATTTTCTGAGTTGCACCTAAAGTTCCCAAGGCTTCGATGATGGCGTCGTAGGGTTCTTTAAAATCTGGTTCGGAAATTAATTTTTTTTCTGGTGACTTTATGAACTCATTGTGACTTTCTAATGGGTTGGGATTGCTTCCTGGCGTCGCAATGACTGCATTTAGGTTATCTGTTATGTGTAAGTTCTCTTGTGTTGAACTGTTTTCTAAACCTTTTTCTAATAACTCCACTAAAGGAGGAACGGAATTTGGATCGCCTAACATTTCCAAGGATTGAGCAGCTGCTTCCCTAACATAAAAATCCGAACACTTCAAAGACTCAATTAAAGGATTAACAGCTTGCTCGTCACCAATTTTACCCAACGCTCGCGCTGCGTTACGACGTAAAGGATATCCACCTTCTGGGGTGCGATCGTCCTCATCTTCTAATGCTGTAATTAATCTTGTTACAGCTTCCCCTTCATTTACCCTAAATCTTCCCAACCACCAAGCAGCATAAAAACGCAATCCTAAATCTGAACCTTTTAAATTTGCGATCGCTTGCTCGACCGTCAAAGATTCTCCTTGGATTGTTTCACTTGTTGCTGATATAGAGTTTGAATTTTCCTCGGTTGAATAGGACATTGTTTTAGAAGTAAGAAGTAATAAGTAATGAGTAAGGAGCAAGAAGTTAGGAATGAGATTTATTTCACATTTCTTCGTAATTAAGGTAAAAATCTGTTTTTAAATCTTCAAACTTATTAAATTTTTGATTCAAATCTTCATGTTTTTAAGAGCAATAACTCATTAATTATCAAGTTATTAATACGTTGTTAGTTTTTTGGTTTTTAAAATAAAATTTAGATTTATTAAATATAGCCATAAAATATTCCACACTAGTATGGCGCTACGCGCAAGTAAAAACAGACCGCGCCCTTAGGGCGACAAAAATCTTATAACTCATAGCTTTTAGCGCGTCTACGAAAAACAGGATTTACCAATGTCCTAATTTTATTGGGTAGTGCATAAGTTCAAAGAGCAAAAGCAAGCAATAAGCTTAGAGGGTACAACCACAGCGCTCGTTAATTAAATACCAATCACCACAATGACACTGTCGTGTCACGCTATGACTAACGTCACGCTTCGCTAATGCTTCGCTAATGCTAACGCCGTAAGGCGCGGGCTTTTACCCATTACCCATTACCAATTACCAATTACCAATTCCACCCACCAATAAAAACAAAAGTGCCCGGAAAAGTAAACAACTCTCAGATCAAAAACCACAAGAACTGCTTACTTTTCCGGGCTAGAGTTAGATCTAAATCTAGCTCAGAACATTGATAGCATAGTCAATGTAAGAGTTAGCTTCTACAGCAGGATCTCCACTTAAACCGTGGTTAGACTTGATGTACTTGAGAGCTTCAACATACCAACTGGGAGACAGTTCAAAAGTCTTGTTGATTTCTGCCAAACCGCTGATTAGGTAATCATCCATGGGACCAGTACCACCTACAACCAAGCAGTAGGTGATCATCCGCAAGTAATAACCGATGTCACGTACACACTTTGCTTTACCAGTTTGACTGGAAGCATAGTTAGGACCCTGCATTTGGGTGGTGTAGGGGAATTTATTATAAACTGCTTGTGCAGCGCCCTCTGCCAAACGTGAAGCATTAGAGGTCAAACTCTTTGCAGCTTGTAAGCTTGCAGAAGCTTGGCGAAAACGACCAAAAGCTGTTTGAACTTCTGTGCTGCTGAGAAAACGACCTTGAGAATCTGCGGCTGCTACCGCTTCAGTTAGGGGGGTTTTCATTGGTTTGGTATCTCCCTTTTTACAAAATTTTGATTTGAAACTTGAAACTTATTTTTTTGTCCAAGTGACAGCAATCAAGTAGCCCCTTAAGGCTTTCTTGAAAGCCTTGGAGACTTATGCTACAGCTGAAGCCGCACGGTCGAAGTAGCTTGCAACTTCTGACATAATTGCGCTGCAATCACCTTGGGTGATACCGCTGGGATCGCCTGCAATTGCAACTGCTGCGTCTTTCATTTTTTGAACGCCAACTGCTACGGAAGAACCAGGGGTTCCTAAAGCTTGGTAGGTCTCACGCAAACCATTGAGGCAGCGATCGTCTAATACGCTAGCATCACCAGAAAAGATTGCGTAGGTTACATAACGCAAGATGATTTCCATATCGCGCAAGCAAGCAGCCATACGACGACTGGTATAAGCGTTACCACCAGGAGCAATTAACTGGGGCTGTTCAGCAAATAATGCACGAGCTGCGTTAGCAACGATAGTGGACGCATTGCTGGTAATGCGGTTCACTACATCCATCCGTTTGTTGCCATCAGCAACCATTGCGCTTAAAGCATCCAATTGAGCATTACTTAGATACTCACCTCTTGCATCAGCTTGGGAAACTACTTTTGCGAATGCATCTAACATTGCCTTTATCTCCTAACTGCTTCCTTAAGATTTGTTTTGTTTCCAAAAGTCGAACTTTCGTCCTAGGCTGCCTGAGTAGTTACAAACTAACAACAGACATCAATGTATAAGTCTAAGCTTTCCAGGGTGACAGATGAGTTTTTTTTTCACAAAACTTCATCTTGTTTAGTATTGCTGAAAAACTTGAATAATCCAGGCTTTTACCAACCTTTACCCCTACAATTCACCTTTATACAATGGTGTTGGTTCATTATTTATTACGATTTATTTTCATCGCCATCGTAAATATTTACAAAACTTCATGCGTATCTTCAGTATTATGTCTGTTTAGGTTTTCAGGAGTATAAGTAGAGGTAATTAAAACCTGTTTTTCTTAGTTCTGTTTTCTTGTTTCCCCTTTCCCTTATTAACTCCCAGATAAAGTTTTAATTTTGTTAGTGTCTAACTTCATATCTTGTAGCTATTAACTTTTCCCAGAATGACGCTTGTCTGATCTTGTGACTGCATCATATCGACCTATTAGAGGAATGTTAGCAGGAGCGCTAAGAAATAAGTTCTTAACATTTACAGCGCTATGCAATAAGTTCTGACATTGAAATCCAGCAAAGTAATGATTGATATCGGTTTTCGGTTGAGTGCATGACATCTTGTAGAGACGTTGTATGCAAAGTCTCTACAAAAATGTATTTGATTCAAATGGAAACCGCCATATAAGCTTTTGACTTGTGCGTAGCACTATATTTTTGAATTTTGACTTATGTCCTACGGACACGCATTAACGCAGTGTGACGCGTTCATAAAGTGAGACACTTCAGTGTCTACAGCGTCATAACCTATAGCTGCGCTACCTGCGGATCCGGTACGCTTACGCGCTTGCGCTAATGACTTGCGCGTAGCGCCCAGCGCCACACAAGCCCTCCTGCAAAATGTCAGAAGGGCTTGAATGAGCGTGATATTCGATTTAATTGGCTTAATAAAGATTTAACAAATAAAGATTTAATGAATGCTGAGCAATTCTCTTTCGAGATTAAACAGAAAACCGTGGATATATTCCTCAGTCCATTCTTCGCCGTAGAACCGCTTAAACATTCCCCTTGCTGGGTCTTTCTCCGCTCGATAACGTAAATATCGTAGTTGGGCTTGCTCGATGGCTTCTAGATGTTGAGGATCTTCTACAGGTTCGGCTGATTCCACAAAATCAAAATAAGCCTTGAGGTAATCTTTAAAAGCTGCAAATACCTGATTTTCTACGATCGCCGTATCAGAAGGACGAGTCCAGAGAAAAGCGGGGGAGAAGAATTGACTTGCTTCTTCGGGGAAATCCCCACCCCAAGGTAAATCTTTCTCGTAACTTTGGAAAATTGGCAAAATCGGCTCGGTATATTTTGCTTGATATTTTGCCTCATCTCTAAATAAGGGCTGCATATCTAGAGCGATTAAGTGTCCCCCAGGTAAAGTTACTAAGTCAGCCCCAAAAAAAGGTAAATCATAATTCAAGTGGGGGAAAATTACGAAGTTAAGTACCTGTAGCGCTTTTCCACCTTGAACGTGGGCTGCTCGAATTTGCCTTAATTTGGCAGTTTGAAAGCCATAACTTGTAGTCGTAACGGTTACCTGATTTTTACCCTTACCCGTTATAGCTTCTTTAGATTCAAATCCTGGGGGAATTGGATAGCTATCCAACTGCGATCGCGATTTCATGTAGTCGATCGCATAATCGAGAAACGGTTGATATAATGTCATCCTTTCACCGCACCAACCGCTAAAGGAACAGCATCTTCAAACAAGAACTCATAAAGAAAGCGTTCTGACCACTCATGTCCAAAGTAGCTGCTAAATAAACCGGAAGCTGGGTCGCGTTCAGCGCTGTATTGGTCGTAATCTTTTTGAGCCTTTATTATTCGCTCAATATCTTTCTGGTCTGTGAGGGGCTCAGCTTGGGCAAGCATTTTCCAGTATAAGCTTAGATAATCCTGGAAAGCAGTAAAAACTCTTGTTGCGACAGTTTCTGCATCTGTTTTGGCAAACAACAGGAACTTAGAGAAGTATTGATTGGCATCATAAAACTTCATTTCCAAATCCTGTGACAGATCGGGATATCTCTCATGTAGCTGTTTTAATGGCTCTATATATTTCTGCTGATAAACTTCATCCTGAAACAAAGGTTGGAAGTCCAACACAATTAGATTTTTTACGCTGCCAAAAGATAAAAAATCTATTCCCAGTAGCGGTAAGTCATAGCAATGACTCGGATAAATTACGCTATTAAAAATCTGGGCACTTTTTCCCGCATCAATGTACGTGTAGCGGATTTTTCTTAAATCCCTACATTGATAACACCAACTGCGAATAGTCGCCGGATGCCTGCCGCGTTCGCTAACATTAAGCTCCAGACCAGGGGGAATAGAGCGGCTTTGCAAATCAAATTGCCTGAAAAGCTCCGCTTCTAAAAATTCCAGGAAAGGCTTGTACATAGAGCATGAAATTTTAAGTCCTCAACTGAAAATAAAGCATTTTATGTATATAAGTCCCAGTTTTCTGAAACAAAGCAACATTCTGTAACGAGATTTAAACGATTTTTGGGCAAATCTTGTCAAGCATCATTGCTCGTTCAATAATGCTAATAGCGAAATAATTAAATACCCAATAACTCATCTATTTACTATTCAGTTGCCAGCGATTTCCCGTTAACAATTACCAAAAGCCTAATTACCGCTTACGCAATTGCTTACACAATACAATAACCTACGCCTATCATTGCGCTGAGTCTTAAAAGCAATTACTAGTTCTCCATTACATTACCAATTCACCATCAATTAACTATTAAAACTCAGAAATAACTACGTAGATTGATTTTCTACAAATAACATAAAACTTAGTGCTAACAATCTTACATAAAATTTACATAAATTATTTAGATGTTTTTAAAGAAATATCCGCAACCAGAGGATTTGCAAAGGTAAAAGTCACTTTGTTCTTTTTGTACTTCTGGTTATAAATCGTTGTTTTCTTTGATCTTTTTATACTTCAGAAGCATTTGTTAACGATTCTTATAATAAGTTAAAAATAATACAACAAATAGAATTTACATTGACTTTTCAATCTCTTCACGGTTTTCTGTTACTAATTTGTATTAAAAATAGGATGATTTTCCAGAAGTAATGTATGAAAATTTAGTTGTGGCAATTGTGAAAGTTAAATAATTAAGTTATAAATAATTTTAAACAGGTATTTTTACTGATACTGCTGTATTTAAAGTTTATGGGTGTTATTCTAATTTAATGCAAGATACACGATAGTTATTCGTCTTGCTTAACCCCCTAGGTTTTTGTCGGACAACTTTGCTCAAATTGCTGTTTTGGACTGATGCGTGTCAGTCCAAATTCTGATTTGTGACGCAGTTCTTTTGACTTTGTTCTTAGTAGTTTTCTGATAAATTACTGCACGGCAAATCAGTTTGTAAGTTTTAGCAATTACGGGAATGTAAGGGTTTGATGGGGAGTTATTGCTTTAAAGTTATAAATCTATGTCTACTACGTAAGAGCCTAGTTTTTTCAGGTTTTAGTCTTTGGGTTTGAAATTTTGAGTTTTGAGCTTTGAACTTGAAATCCACTTGATATTCAAATTAGGTTGGCAGAGATTTGCTTGCTGTGAATACTTTTCAAACGACTTCTCCAACAAAATTAAGTAGGTATCATTTTTGCTTGTTAAGACTGTCTAAAAATAAAAAATGTTGACGCTATAGAGGTTAGAGATTTATATATGTCCCGACGAGAACCTGTTAATCTTCCCAAGCATGTCTATCCTGTCGATCCTTGGCGGATAGTAGAGAAGCAATACTATCCTCGTTTTCTTGCTCAGATGGAAACTATGTTTTCCGTTAGTAATGGCTATTTGGGTATGCGAGGGGTTAGCGAAGAAGGGAAACCTGTATTTGAAAATGGTACTTTTATCAATGGGTTCTATGAAAAATGGCCTATAGTTTACGGTGAAGAAGCTTATGGTTTTGCCAAAACCGGACAGACTATCGTTAATGTTACAGATAGCAAAATCATTAAGCTGTATGTGGATGATGAATGCTTTTATTTACCTGTAGCTAATTTGCTTGCTTTCCAACGTAGCTTGGACATGAAAACCGGTACTTTCGAACGGGAATTACTCTGGGAAACAGCATCCGGGAAGCAGGTTTCAATTAAATCAACTAGATTGGTTTCATATAAGTACAAGCATTTAGCGACAATTGCTTACGAAGTAAAAGTTCTGAACGCAAACGCCTCTGTGGTTATTTGTTCGGAAATGCGTAATGACCCTTGCAACCAATCAAATGATGGTGACCCCCGCAGAGCAAAGGGTTTTAAAGGTCAAGTTTTAATTCCACAAATTTATTATTCTAAAGACCGTAGAATCGTCCTCAGCCACACGACCCGCAACAGTAAAATTAACCTTGCTTGTGGGATAGAACATGACATTGAGACGGATTGTCCCTACGAATACAACAGCGAATGCGCTCAAGATTTTGGTAAGGTTTCTATTTCTGTTGATGCTCGGGCAGGGGTACCAATTAAGGTTATAAAATATATTAGTTACCATACTTCTGATAGCGATATTCCTAATGAGTTATGCTCTCGAGTCGAAAGAACTTTGAATAGAGCAGTATTCCTTGGTTGGTCTAGTATTTTATCGACTCAAAAGCAATATTTAGACGATTTCTGGCATCAGAGTGATATTTTAATAGAGGGTAGCTCGGACTCTGTAGAAGCTTATCAACGAACAACAGAACTACAGCAAGCAATTCGCTTTAACTTATTTCATGTTCTTCAAGCTTCAGCAAGAGCAGAAGGAACTGGTATTCCTGCGAAGGGTCTAAGCGGTCAGGCGTACGAAGGACAATATTTTTGGGATACTGAAATATATTTACTACCATTTTTAATCTATACTGCACCGCGTTCTGCGAAAAACTTGCTCAAGTTCCGCTATTCAATGTTGGATGAAGCAAGAAAACGCGCTCGAGACTTAAATCTTAAAGGTGCATTATTTCCTTGGAGAACTATTAACGGCGAGGAAGCATCAGCTTATTACCCAGCTGGAACAGCCCAGTACCACATCAATGCTGATATTATCTATGCTCTGAAGAAATATGTTGAAGTAACAGGAGATGAGAGCTTCCTGTATCGCGAAGGTGCGGAAATGTTGGTGGAAACCGCCAGAATGTGGGTTGATCTAGGATTTTTTGAAGGTGATTCTTTCCACATTCATGGTGTAACTGGACCAGATGAGTATACTGCTGTCGTCAATAATAATATCTACACTAATATGATGGCGCGGCAAAATTTGCAGTATGCAGCTCAAACCATCGAATCAATATTTCAAGATTATCCTGATCGCTTCGCATCTTTATTGGATAGCACCAACTTGGATATGTCTGAGGTTGAGGAATGGAAACAAGCAGCAGCTAAAATGTACATTCCTTTTGCTGAGGAGATGGGTATTAATCCCCAAGATGATGATTTCCTCAATAAGAAAGTTTGGGATTTTGAAAATACTCCCGCTCATAAATATCCTTTATTGCTGCATTATCATCCTTTAGTTATTTACCGCCATCAAGTAATTAAGCAAGCCGATCTAGTGTTAGCGATGTTTTTATTGGGTTCGGAATTTTCTCCAGAATTGAAAAAAAGTAATTTCGATTACTACGACCCGTTAACCACCGGTGACTCTTCCCTTTCTGCTTCAATTCAAGGTGTCATGGCTTTTGAAATGGGATATTTAGAAAAAGCTTGGCAATATTTTTACCGTGGAATGTTCATGGATCTCAACGATCTTGGTGGTAACGTGAAAGATGGTTGCCATATGGCTGCGATGGGTGGTTCTTGGATGTTGATGATTTATGGTATCGCTGGAATGCGAGATGATAATGGTACTTTATCTTTTAATCCCAGGTTACCCCAAGATATGAAGAACCTACGTTTTTCTCTGAAGGTGGGTGATCGAGTTTTACGGATCCATATGGAGGAAAATTCGGCAAGTTATTTGCTGGAGCAAGGTTCAGAACTAGTTATTTATCACCAAGGTGAAGAAGTTCGCATAACTGCAGATATTCCGGTTATAGTCAATTCCAAACCATTTTGGAATGGTTCTTCCCATCAAGAAGAATCAAGAAAACTGATTGCATAGTATCTGTTGGTGTATTACTCCATAAGGCAAGATACCTGAATTGGTTGGTAGAGACGTAGCATTGCTACGTCTCTACAATGTTTTTTCAAATAAAAAGTGCAACTACAAATTCCGCAAATGATTTTGTCGTTCGTTAGATTTTTATCTAATAATTTTTTCTAAAGAGCGCTAAAGCGCAACTACAAACTTAAATAATCAATTTATTAATCATATTTTTGCTTGTTGAGGCAGTATTAGTGTCAATTCTGACGGACATCAGGAAAATATTTTATTAAAATTTGAGTGTAGTTTTAGGTAATTCGTGTCATTCAATGTTAAATTTATGGGCTTTGGGATAACAGCCCTGATATGATAAGTGATTGATGTAAAGGTGAATTTTTGTAATGAAATTTTACTGCGATTTAGTTTTAAAGTTCTTGGTTTCTAAAGTTTTTAGTTTCTAAAGTTCTTGGTTCCTAAAATTCTTGTTCTCTAAAGTCCTTGGTTTCTAAAGTTTTTAGTTTCTAGATTTCAACTAAATCTCATATTTCGAGTATTTTTCAGATGTTTTTATCACTTTGGCCTGGAAAGCCTTATCCTTTAGGTGCAACTTGGGATGGTCAAGGCACAAACTTTGCCCTCTTTTCCGAACATGCAACAGCTGTAGAATTATGCTTGTTCGACAAACAAGGAAGAGAAAGCAGGTTAGCATTAAGGGAAGTCAGTAACTTTGTTTGGCACGCTTATGTACCTTCAATTGGTCCGGGACAGCGTTATGGATTTCGAGTTCACGGTCCGTTTGCGCCCCACGAAGGACATCGCTTTAATCCCAACAAACTACTAATTGACCCCTATGCGAGGGCTGTTGATGGGGATATCCAATTTGGTGAAGAAATTTTTGGTTATCGCTGGGATGACCCTAATGAAGATTTAGGATTTTCCGATCTTAATGATGCTCATTTAATCCCGAAAGGAGTAGTCGTAGACGAGTCTTTTGACTGGGAAGGAGATAAACTCTTACAAACCCCCGAATACGAAACAATTATCTACGAGATGCATGTTAAAGGTTTTACTAAATTGCATCCGGAAATTCCCCCGAGGTTACGGGGTACCTATGCAGGATTAGCACACCCAGCGGCGATTTCCCATCTCCAGTCCTTAGGTGTGACGGCGGTGGAATTAATGCCTATTCATCATTTTCTATCCTATCCAGGGCATTTAATTGATAAGGGCTTAAAAAATTACTGGGGCTATGACTCGATGTGTTATTTTGCCCCCTATTCTGGTTACAGTGCAAGTAGTTCTTTGGGACAACAGGTCAAAGAATTTAAGCAGATGGTTAAGGCGCTGCACAAAGCCGGAATTGAAGTAATTTTGGATGTGGTCTATAACCATACCGGTGAAGGTAACCACATGGGACCGACTGTATCCCTGCGTGGTATTGATAATGCTTCTTATTACCGTTTGGTAGATGGCGATCGCCGTTACTATATGGATTTTACCGGTTGTGGTAATTCTCTTAACGTCCGCGACCCCCAAGTACTCAAGTTAATTATGGATAGCTTGCGTTATTGGGTATTGGAAATGCACGTAGATGGTTTCCGGTTTGATTTAGCTTCGGCTTTGGCGCGGGAATTATATGCTGTAGACAAGTTAGCAGCATTCTTTGATATCATTCACCAGGATCCAGTTTTAGCAGATGTGAAGTTAATTGCTGAGCCTTGGGATGTAGGTGAAGGCGGCTATCAAGTTGGTGAATTTCCTTTGCTATGGTCGGAGTGGAATGGTAAGTACCGGGACACCGTACGTGACTTTTGGCGGGGTGAAGATAGTAGTTTAGCTGAATTTGCTTACAGATTTACGGGTAGCTCCGATTTATATCAATTAAATGGACGTAGTCCGAGCGCGAGTATTAACTTTATTACGGCTCATGATGGTTTTACCCTCAATGACCTAGTCAGTTATAACGAAAAACATAACAATGCTAACGGTGAAGACAACCGAGATGGTGAAAGCCATAACCGTTCGTGGAATTGTGGTGCTGAAGGTGAGACAGATAAGCCAGAAATATTAAATTTACGCAAGAAGCAACGGCGTAATTTTCTCACAAGTTTAATGCTTTCCCAGGGAGTACCCATGTTACTAATGGGAGATGAAATGGGTCGGACCCAAAAGGGAAACAACAATCCCTATTGTCAAGACAACGAAATTTCTTGGCTGGATTGGGATTTACAAGAAGAAAATGAAGCACTCTTAGATTTTACTAGACAACTGATTGATTTTCGTCGCCGACATCCAGTATTTCGACGTCGGAAATGGTTTTTGGGTCGAGCTATTCGCGGTTCATCAGTTCGCGATATTGGTTGGTACAACCCCGATGGGGGTGAAATGACCCAAGAACAATGGAATAGTGGTTTTGCTAAAGCGATCGCAATTTATCTTAACGGAGAGGAAATAGCTTCCCCTGGTCCTCGCGGCGAACGTATCATTGATGAACATTTTCTTATATGTTTTAACGCCCATTATGAAATGCTGGAATTTAATATTCCCAAGTGGTTACAAGAATGGGAATGGGTGACTATTGTCGATACCACTAAACAGCGATTTGTCAGGCGTGGAAAACGTTACATTGATGATAAACCGGTTAGTGTAGAACCACGATCGTTGATTATCTTGAAGAGATTAGGTAGATTTATTGATGAGTTTTAAGGAAATGGATAAAAAGTATTACTTGTACCTATACTACTGTTTTATTCCTCTTTGAACTCGGAACATTTTAGTAGTGAGTAAACAGAGTAAGCTTCTTACCTGCTTACTTACTTACTCATTACTTATTTACTTAATACCTCTGATGATTACAATTGAGGAAAACAGATAAATGTGATTAATAATACCCGATTAAATTTTTACAAATACCTAACCGGTAGGCACTAATAACTATTAATAAGCTTTGCTGATTATAATTTAGGATCGAGAAAAATATTTTTGCTAAATTCGATCTTTTTTTTAATTTTACTTCGTAATAGGATTTTAAGAAATAAAACCCCGGCGGTTAACCGAGGCATAAAAACGATTCGATTCATAGCTTGAAAAAATGTTATCCCAAACATGGGGTAGTTAACAGTGATCTCGAACGTTGTAGTCAATTTAAAATAATCTTGATGTATAGGTTATAAATATTACATCCGTTTCTGTGCGGAGAGTGATTTGCTGTTAAATTAAATCTAATAATTTGTACATATTAGCTATTGTAAGTATTCTTACGATTTTTACTATTTGCTTTATATTTGAGCTTATCAAGAAAATATTTTTAAAATAATCAACAAAATTGTCTCGTATGAATTTTTACTTCCTAGGACGGATGACAGAATGAAATCTATGTCTAAGCTTGAAGTTTAATTTTTTTATTTGTTTTCGAATAAAAATAATGTTATCTCCAAAACAGTATCCAAAATTTGGACAAAATATTTAGAAGGGGCTTAAAAAGTTTAAGAAGTTTTTAAGAGCAAGTTAGGTATTTATTGTTTTTCAGATTGTTTGTTTGCTTTTTTCTTCTTAAATCATTTATAGCTTTAAGAACTCAGCTTTATGAGTAGGTAAAGCATAGAACCACATTAATATCTTGGATTAAGTAAAGCCAAGATTCAAAACAATAATATGATAAAAATAAATCAATAAAATAAGTAAAGATTATATTAAGCCAATAAACTAATAAGTTTAAAGTCATTGTGATAAAAACTACTAATATTATTAGTAAACCATAGAGGTTTTATAAGATTATGAAATGAAAGCATGAAGTGTAATTTTTTCGTAATTATGTGTAATTGAAGAAATAATTTAGGGTGAGTAATTAAAATTTTGTTGTTGTAATATCTTTATCTACTCAAGTATCTTTTCACTATTCCTTATTCCTTGATTTCAAGGATTGCTTCATTTTAAGAATAATTGTATCTGCATCATATAAAGAACTATAAATTAAGCCAGTTTTCTAAAAGCTAATTTTTTAGATCGTTTCATATTTGTGTCTTTGTTTAGCTGTAATTTCTTTCTCGAGGGGGAGCCCATAATTTCCAAATAGCTAATCTGAAGGGGTAGATCGCAATCACAAATAATTTATAGAAGTAAAAATTCTCTAATAGTTTTATCTTGCATCACTGGGTTTGGGAATTTTTCTACAGAATGGACTTGTCACTAATCAAAATTATAGCTGCATCTGCAAGCCATATCTCTGAAAATGTTATTTAATTATGCATCACATTTATTACTAATATTTCTAGACTAGAGCCATATTACCAGCAATAATCTAAATGTTTAGATCTTGAGATAGAAGTCAGTGGAGATAAATTTAGTTAATAATAAATTCGATTTTAGTTCTAAACTATACTTAGATGAATTCTACCACCACCACTTACAAATTACTATTTACAAGTTAGTAGCACAAATAGTCGATAATATAGAAGGAAAAGTAAGACAAATATATAACCTTACACTCAAAATTTATTTACCCCAATTCAGGGAATAATATCTAGTAAACACCCTTACAAACACTTTTTATATGCGTATCGGTTCTCAATACTTAGGCAATAATATTTGTAAATTTACTCTGTGGGCACCACTTTTTAAAGAAGTTGCAGTTCACTTACTTACCCCACAAGAAAAAATAGTTTCTTTGGAGCGAACAGAAAGGGGTTATTGGGAAGGTGAAGTCGCAGGTGTTGAACCAGGAACTCTTTACTTTTACCAAATTGATGGTGAAGACCGAGCCGATCCAGCTTCTAACTCTCAACCAAAAGGTGTTCATGGACCTTCTGAAGTATTAGATAGCAATGCTTTCACTTGGAATGACCGAGACTGGAAAGGCATTCCCGTTAAAGAAATGGTAATTTACGAATTACATGTGGGAACCTTTACTTCAGAAGGTACCTTTACTGCGATTATTGAAAAACTTTCCTATCTCCGGGAACTGGGTGTCAATGCAATTGAAATTATGCCTGTTGCACAGTTCCCAGGAGAACGTAATTGGGGATATGATGGCGTTTTCCCCTACGCGGTCCAAAATTCCTATGGTGGTGTTAACGGCTTAAAGCAATTAGTTGATGCTTGCCACCAACAAGGAATAGCAGTAATTCTTGATGTAGTTTACAATCATCTTGGGCCGGAAGGTAATTATTTGTGGGGATTGCAAACTTACTTTACCGATAAATACAAAACTCCTTGGGGTAGTGCCATCAATTATGATGATGCTCATAGTGACGGAGTTCGTAATTATTTTGTAGAGAATGTTCTGTACTGGCTTAACGATTATCATATTGATGCTTTACGCTTAGACGCGGTTCATGCAATTTACGACTGTGGGGCTAAGCATATCTTGCAAGAAATGGCTGAAGCTGTTACAAAATACTCTCAGGACCAGGGACGCAAATATTATTTGATCGCCGAAAGCGATCTTAACGATCCTAGAATTATTCGCTCTCAAGAGGTTGGAGGTTACGGTGTTGATGCTCAATGGAGTGATGACTTCCACCATATTTTACACACCCTATTAACAAAGGAAAATCAGGGGTATTATGCAGACTTCGGCAAATTAGAGCAATTAGCCAAAATCTATTGTTGTGGCTATGTTTATACGTGGGATTATTCTGAATTCCGCCAAAGATACCACGGTAACGTTCCCAGTGACTGTAAGGCTTCACAATTCGTCGTTTGCGCTCAAAATCACGATCAAGTAGGAAATCGAATGTTGGGTGATCGCTTAACAGGTTTAATTTCCTTTGAAGCCCAGAAAATTGCAGCTGCTGTTGTTTTACTTTCTCCTTTTGTTCCCATGTTGTTTATGGGTGAGGAATATGGTGAGACTGCACCATTTCTTTACTTTGTCAGTCATGGGGATCCGGGCTTAATTGAAGCTGTACGGGAGGGTCGGAAAAATGAGTTTGCAGCCTTTCATGCTGAAGGAGAAGCACCAGATCCCCAAGCGGAAGAAACTTTCAAGCGATCACGTCTGAATTGGGATTTACATCGTCAAGGTAAACACAAAATATTATGGCAGTTTTACCAGAAATTACTACAGCTGCGCAGACAAAATCCTGCACTTGCGAAACTTGATTGCAAACAATTAGAAGTATCGATTGTAGAACCGGAAAAGGTGTTGTGTTTGCGACGCTGGGAAGGCGAAAATCAAGTTGTCTGTTGGATTAATTTTGATAGTTCTGTTACAGAAATTTCTACTAATTTACCCGAAGGTAATTGGGAAAAATTGTTAGATTCGGCTGAATCCAAGTGGGGTGGGGAGGGTTCTAATATTCCACAAAAGTTGAATAAACAAGACAAACAAGTGAAAAATCAGAAAATTTCATTAAATCCTCATAGCGTCGTAGTTTACACAAATTAGAAGATTAGGAATTGGAGATTAGTAATTGAAGATTAGGAATTGAAGATTAGGAATTAGTAAGTGGACGAAAATAAATCGGAAACAAAATAAATAACAAATAAGGAGTAATAAGTTATTAATTACCAATTACCTAATTACCAATTACCTAATTACCTATTACCGATTAACAATTACCTAATCACCAATTACCTAATTACAAATTACCAAGAAAAAATAACTTATCCTTGTGGTTTTAAATTGCTATGATGCAAATACCTGTTGCGACTTATCGGATACAATTTAACCCTGAATTTGGTTTTGCGCAAACCAATGATATAGCTTCTTATTTAGCTGCTTTGGGAATTTCCGAGGTCTACGCCTCACCAATTTTAACACCGAGAAAAGGTAGTACTCATGGTTATGATACTGTCGATACCAACAGTATAAATCCAGAATTGGGAGGAATGGAAAGCTTTGAGAAACTAATCGAAGAATTACAGTTGCATAATATTGGCTGGGTGCAAGATATAGTTCCCAATCATATGGCATTTGATTGTCAAAATCATATACTTGTGGATGTTTTAGAAAATGGTTCTGACTCCCAGTACCATGGTTTTTTCGATATTGATTGGAATCATCCCTATGAAGATATTCGAGGTAGAGTTCTAGCACCTTTCTTAGGTAAATTTTATGGTGATTGTCTTGAATCCGGAGAGCTACAACTACAGTACGAGCAAAGTGGTTTAACGATTAACTATTACGGTCTCAAGTATCCAATCCGCATTGAATCTTACAGTCAGGTTTTTACCTACGATTTAGAACGTTTGCGGAAAAAATTAGGAAGGGAGCATCCCGCTTATATAAAATTATTAGGCGTACTTTATGCTTTAAAATACGTTGCATCTGGAGACGAAGCTAGAGAACGTTACAATCAAATTAGCTTTGTAAAACGGATGCTGTGGGAACTGTGGAATGATTCTCCAGATGTCAAGCAATTTATTGAAGAAAATATTAAAGTATTTAATGGCGAATCAGGAAATCCGGAAAGTTTTAATCTTTTAGAAAGCTTGTTGGGAGAACAATTTTTCCGACTATCTTATTGGAAAGTAGGTAACGAAGAATTAAATTATCGACGTTTCTTTACGGTTAATGATTTAATATCACTAAGGATAGAAGAAGAAAAAGTTTTTGATACTACCCACGCGCTAATATTTCAGCTGGTTGAAGAGAAAAAAGTTACCGGTTTGAGAATTGATCATATTGATGGTCTTTATGATCCAGCTCAATATCTCAATCGTTTGAGGGAAAAAGTACCAGAGGTATACTTGGTAGTAGAGAAAATCTTAGAACCTCAAGAAGAATTACCATTAAACTGGCCGATTCAAGGGACAACAGGATATGATTTTCTCAATCAAGTGAATAATATTTTCTGTCAGCAGTCTTCTGAAGACGAATTTAATGCTATTTATCAAGCATTTATCAAAAAAGCCGTTTCTCCCCAACAATTAATTGACGAAAACAAAAGATTAATTATTGGGAAACATTTAGCTGGAGATATTGATAATTTAGCACATTTATTGAAGCAGATTTCCTACCGCTATCGCTATGCTAGTGACTTTACCATGTACGGTTTAAAAGCCGCATTGGTAGAAATTATGGCATTATTTCCCGTTTATCGGACTTACATCGATAGTAATGGTGCAAGTTCGTCAGACCGGGAATATATGGGACAAGTGATAAACCAAGCGAAAAAAAATATTCCCAACTTTTTAAACGAACTAGCTTTTATCGAAAAATTCTTACTTCTGGAGTTTGACGAAAACCTAACAGAAGAAGACCAAAATCAGTGGTTGCATTTTTTAATGCGCTTGCAACAGTTTACCGGACCTCTAATGGCGAAGGGAGTAGAAGATACTGTTCTTTACATTTATAATCGCTTACTTTCCCTTAACGAGGTAGGTTCCCATCCCGAGCACTTTGGGATCTCCTTGGAAGATTTTCATCATTATAACCAAGAGCGTTCTGGCCAATGGCCCCATGTCATGAATGCTACTGCAACTCACGACACCAAACGCGGCGAAGATGTGAGAGCAAGAATAAATGTGCTGTCTGAAATCCCTCAAGAATGGGAAAAGCATCTGAAAGAATGGCGCGAGATTAATGCAGGTGAAAAAGAATGTGTTAGTGGAAGGGATGTACCTACACCTAACGATGAATACTTTTTCTACCAAACCCTAATTGGTGCATTTCCCTTTGAAAAGGATGAATATCCAACTTTTGTGGAACGGATTAAGGAGTATGTTATCAAAGCAATTCGCGAAGCAAAGGTTCATACAGCGTGGTTGAAACCCGATAGCGTCTATGAAGATGCATTTACTCAATTTGCTCAAAGAGTTCTAAAAGATACGGAAGATAATCCCTTTCTCCAAGCTTTTCTTCCGTTTCAGCGAAAAATTCAACATTATGGGATTTTGAACTCTCTTTCCCAAACATTGCTGAAAGTAACAGTTCCCGGATTACCTGATTTTTACCAAGGAACGGAGCTTTGGGATCTGAGTTTAGTAGATCCAGATAACCGACGTCCGGTAGATTTCCAGAGTAGACAAAAATATTTAGAAGAAATCAAAACCAGAAGCGAGTCTGACTCGGACGGTTTAATTGCCGAATTGTTACAAAACCCTGAAAATGGGAAAATCAAACTGTTTCTAATTTACAAACTCCTGCAAGCGAGAAAAGAATATTTGGATGTATTCCAAAGGGGAGGATACGAAAAACTCACCGTCGCAGGAAGTTTGAAAACCCATATTGTCGGTTTTGCAAGGGAATTACCAGAACAAAAAATAATTGCGATCGCACCTCGATTACTATCATCCTTAATTGGAGAAGGTGAATATCCGTTCGGGGAACAGGTTTGGCAAGAAACTCGCATTATACCACCTGCAGATTCTACTCCCGTCTGGCGAGATATTATTACTGGACAGACGGTCGAGGGTGAAGATACTTTGTGGATCCGGGATATTTTGCAAAAGTTTCCTGTTGCTTTGTTGGTTAATGTACAGGATTAGGGATTAGGGATTTGCGTTAGCGGAAGCGTGGCGTTAGCCATAAGCACTGCGTGCCGCCGCAAGCGGCATATGGGGATTGGGAATAGTTTTCAATTCCAATCTCTTTCATAACGCCAAGATATAAACCCCCTCCTAACCTCCCCCGAGATATAAACCCCCTCCTAACCTCCCCCGAGGGAGGAACCCTCTCCTAACCTCCCCCGTTAGCGGAAGCGTTAACGTAGTGTTCGCCGTATGCGCGTGCTCGACGTAAGTCTTTGCGTCAGCATTGGGAGGAATTTGGGGTGAAGAATGCGTAAAGTAGTTGTTTGAGTTTGAAGGTTAATTTAGCAACTATAACTGAATTATATATTTGCAAGGAAACAACAAGTTCCAATTAGGGTCTTCAAACTTAAAACACAAGGAAGATAAATTCTATGAAACGCTTTTTATCTGGTTTAGCTGTGGGACTTTTCTTAGCTGCGATCGCTTGGTCTTATTCGGCTTATTTTCATGTTCCAATTTCTTTGGTTCAAGGAATAATTGGTAGCTCGTTATTGGCCATATTTTGCGGTATCATTGCAACTATCGGCGGTTTGGATAAATTAATGGATAATATCCCACATTTTTAATTTTCCAAATTTGTAATTCTCAAAATTTATAATTCTTCAGACTTATAATTACCGCTGTTACTCACATTTACCTGAATAGCAAATTTCTAATCCCCCATAATGTCCGTAATCAATAATATCAATAATGCCAATACCTTAATTGTTGGTGCAAATAGAGGTATTGGCTTTGGTTTTGTGAGTAAATTACTTGAAAATCAAGAGTATGGAAAAATTTACGCTACCTATCGCGACCGCAATTCTGCTTCCGAACTAATTGCTTTTGCAGAAAAATATCCCCAACGGTTAATTTGTCTGTCGATGGATGTTACGGACGAACAACAGATTACTGAAGGTATCAAATTTATTAGCGAGTCAACTGATAAATTACATTTAGTTGTTAACTGTGTCGGTTTACTCCATGACGGAAAGTTACAACCAGAAAAAAGTCTCAGACAACTTAACTCAGAAAACTTGTTGCGTTACTTTCAAGTAAATAGTATTAGTTCGGCTTTACTTGCAAAACATCTTTTACCTTTATTTCGCCACGATTCCCAAAGTATATTTGCTTGTATCTCGGCTAAAATTGGTAGTATTGGCGACAATAGATTGGGTGGTTGGTATGGTTACCGGGCTTCTAAAGCTGCGCTTAATATGTTTATGCGTACCGTTGCGATCGAATATGGACGTAAAAGCCCTAATACTATAGTTGTTACTTTACATCCAGGGACGACTGATACGCGTCTTTCCGAACCGTTTCAAAGAAATGTTCCACCAGAAAAGCTTTTTTCAGTGGAGCGGACGGTAAATCAATTATTTGCGGTGATTAATAATTTGGGTAAGGAAGATAGTGGGGAGTTTTTCTCTTGGGATGGTAGTCGTTTACCTTGGTAGATTTACTTTAGTAAATTGAGTTTATAAAAGTTATGGAGAAAACCCCAGAGCTTTAGTCCGAGGATGAAACTAAATAAGTAAAACATTTAGGACTTACGCAAAATTAGCATAATTGCGTCATTACGTTAGCGCTTAGCGGAAGCGTACCGTAGGTATTGCGTTTCCTTTTGGAAAAGCGATAGCGATGTATATGTCCTGCGGACACGTTATGACGCTATGCTAACGCAAAGGGTAAATAATCAAAAAATCATATTTTTATACAAAAAAAAGCTAAGATATCAATTTTCTTCTCTCCTAAAATATAAAAATGTGTGCGTATAATAGGTAAGTAATATCAATTTGATAAGCTATTTTTTCAAAAAAATACGAATAAAATAATCTTTAATTAAATAGGAAATAGCCTTTTCCATCAGCATTGCATAATCATATATAGATTTAAATCGCTGTTTAAAGTGTATGAATCAATCAAGTACAAATGCTGAACCAAATGCTGAACAAAAAGCTTTGGAAGTCATCCAACAAGCTATTTGGGTTTTAGCGGAATGGACGAACTCGAAATTAAAAGAGAAAAAACCAAAAAAAACATCAGATCTAAAAGAACCTTGGAATACTGGTAAAAAACCAGAAGTGTTGCGATCGCTATTTGACTCAGTGACGCTGTCGAAAAATGAAGGTAAAAAACAATTTTATTGGAAACCAGATTTTATTGCAGATGTAAATCCTCGAATTCCTTATCCGACCGAAACAAAACCTTCGTCTGATGACTTGAGGAAGTTACAGAATGAAATTAAACAAACTTTAGATGGGTTAGATGACAAAGATTTAAATAATCTGTCTTTGTTGACTTTGATTTTAGAAAAATATGGTTCTTTCATCAGCTTTGGTGACTCGGATGATGTCGCGTTGGTAGATATTGCTAAAAGTAAAGCTGCTGTTGCTGCTGCTTTAGTGAATAATCCCGATCCTAAAGAACTATGTTTAATTGCAGGTGATTTATCAGGTATTCAAAATTTTATCTATACTATATCTTCTGACGGTGCTTTAAAGTCTTTGCGCGCTCGTAGCTTTTATTTAGAACTAGTTACAGAACAAGTTGTCCAGCAGATTTTAGAAAAGTTAAAACTACCCCGAACCAATGTAATTTATGCAGGTGGGGGAAACATATATATATTAGCTCCTGCTATTGATTCAGTTAAAAATGATATAGAAGAAATACGTCAGCAATTTAATAAATGGCTTTTAAGTCGATTCCAAGGTAAAGTTTTTCTCGCACTCGATCGCTTAGAATTTCCCCAAAGTGATATTAAAACTGAAAAATTTGCTCAGCATTGGTCAGATATTACCAAACAATTAGCAGAACAAAAATCTCGCAAGTTTGCAGAAAATATTACTGATTTTATTCAAGTAAGCGATAGTCACGAACCTTGTAAGGTTTGTCATCGAGATGATGTGGAAAACTTAAAACCCCTCAACAAAAACGAACCCGATTCGGTGCTTGCTTGCGGTATTTGTCGCGAAATGTTTCAGTTGGGAGGACAATTATTAAAGCTTGAAGCAATAGTGCGCTCCCAAAGTAAAAATCTAAAAGATAAGTTCGACACGCTTGCTTTTGAACTTCCCGCGACTGACAAACGCTGTGCAAAAAATGTCTATTACCATCTATTTCGCAGGTGGAGACAAATAGTTCCAGATAATGACACAGCTTTACTAGTAAATGATTGGAATATAGAGCATTATAAATTTACTCCTCTACGAAAACCTACTCCTTTGTTGTTGGGAAACTATTCCCAAGAAAGTGATGAGGAGAAAGGTTCTATCATGCGTGCTAACGAAATGACAGAAAAAGCTAAAGGTATTGATCGAGTTGGATACCTGCGCATGGATGTCGATAATTTGGGACTAATCTTTGCTGAGGGTTTGGGTCAAAAGAAAACTTTAGCTAGAATAGCTGGACTTTCACGTCAGATGAGTTACTTTTTCAAAGTGTATCTCAACAGCTTAGCGGAATTCAGAAATACAAATATACCCCCAAAAAACTTTAAACAATTGACCCCGCAAGATAACCGTTTAAATCTACTGTTTATCTACGCTGGAGGAGATGACTTATTTGTCAGTGGTGCTTGGAATGAAGTTGTGGAATTTGGTTTTGACGTTTACCAATGCTTCCGCGCTTACACCGGAAATAATCCAGATATCACTTTGTCGGGGGGAATCAGTATTGCTGATGCGAAGTTTCCCCTTTATCAAGCTGCAAAAACCTCAGGTCATGCAGAAGAAGCAGCAAAAGGTAATGGTAAAGATAGTTTAGGTTTGTTTGGTCAAACTTTCAAGTGGAGCGAATGGCTGGGGATAGTAGATATTACTACGATTGAAACTGATACTAAAGATTATCTGAATTCAAAAACTAAACCAAGTTTGCTAGGTATTTTACCATTTGTAGAGATATTAGAGCAGCAGGAAATAGGACTTAACTATTCCCGTAACTTTGTGAGAAATCTACTAATTACTGCTCAAGTTCAAGAGGAAGCTTTAAAGAAAATTGAAAATCGCAAAATAGAAAGTAAGAAAAAAGCAGAAAAAATAAATGAAAAACAAATAAATGAAGAAATTATGGGAACTCGTTATTTTCTACACCTACCTAAAGTAGCTTATACCCTTGCGAGGTTACCTAATAATGTTTTGAGTAACGAAGACTTTCGGACATCTTTGAAAAGTCCCTATAATGCACCTTACTTTCGCGCGATCGCAACTTGGATTGAATTACTTAACCGTTCTTAACTATGTCGAAACCAATTAAACCAAATCCACCATCTGTATCGCGAGAATCAGCAAAAAAAATAAATCAATCAGTTAATACAAGTCAGAGAAAATCTGATTCTCAACATAATAGCCAGCAGGATGAAAATATCGTCAAGTTAATTAAAAGTAAAATTGAAAGTTTGAAAGAGGGTTTAAAAACTTATCCGATTCGTGAATTAGTAGAACACGCGGAAAAATTTGGTCCTTACCTGAAACTACAAAGATTAGAAACCAACCAGATTCGTAAATTTTTGGACGCAATTAATCGTTTGAAAGCAGAGCTAGCTGAAACTGGAGATTTTTCCAAAATTGAAACAGAAGTAGTTTTATTAAAACCAAAACTAGCATACGCTGCTGCAAGACAAAGAGCTGCAAAACCTTTAAATGATGTCATGTCAGTTGCGATCGATGTGGTTCGTGACAAAGAAGATTTTGAACGATTAGTGCAATTAATTGAATCAATCATTGCTTATCACAAAGCAGAAGGAGGAAAATAAATTTTGCCAGCATCATTAACACAAAAACCATTACTTGGTAAAATTCGCATTACCAGCAATATTAATGTTGAAACAGGTTTACATATTGGTGGTGGTGGAGAAACTTTAGATATCGGTGGAATTGATAAACCGGTAATTCGCGACCCAATTACTAAATATCCTTATTTACCAGGTTCTTCTATTAAAGGTAAATTACGTTCGACTTTAGAAAGATTATTAAATAAACCTCTCAATCGAACCGGTGGAAGTGGAACTTACCGTTATGAAAGTGACGATTTAGAAGACGGATATACAAATATAGATGGGTTATTAATTCCCTACGAAGGTGCGCGAACCTGTCAGGTCAGTCGTTTATTTGGTTCTACCGGTGGTTCTAAATTTTGGATGAAAACAGATGTCGCGATCGCACAAGGATTGGTAAAAGATGATGCACAAGAAGAAGAAAAAAATAAAATTCCCAGAAAAACTATCGAAAATCAAGAATATATCTTAGTAGATCGGGGACGCAATGCAACAGCGCGTTTAATAGTGCGAGATTGTCACTTAGTCGAAGAATCTGCAAAAAAACTCAAAGAAATTGACACAGGTCTTTATATGACCGAGTGGAAGTTTGAAAACGGTATCGATAGAGTAACAGCAGCAGCAAACCCTAGACAATTAGAACGGGTTCCAGCAGGTTCTGTATTTAACTTTGAATTGGTTTACACCGTCGAAGATAAAAACCAAGCAGTTGAAGATCTGAAAAATATTGCGATCGCACTAGCAATTTTAGAAGATGACGCGTTGGGGGGACATGGTTCCCGAGGTTACGGAAAAATCAGATTTCAGAACTTTGGTTTGTTCTATCGCAATCTAAAACAATATCAAGATATTACACAAAGCGGTTCGGATTTCAACAAACCAATTCAAACCGCTGGTGATACAACAGCTTTGCTAGATAACTTCGGTAACCTAAGCAGCGAAATCAATAAACGTTTACCATCTACAAATGAGGAGTAAATCATGAGTAGTTGGAAACTAGTTAAGCTCAACTTTGGACGTAACCCAGTTCACTTTGGTCGGTTGGGAATCGGTATGGAAGAAACTGCTGAAAGAGTACAATCGGATACTTTATTTAGTGCTTGGGTTAGTAACTATGCACGTTTATTTGGTAAAGCTAAAGTTGAAGAATTACTAGAAAGGTTTCCCAAATATTCAAAATATGCAAAAAATTCAAATCAAGAATCTCCAGCAGTAAAAATCAGTTCAACCTTTATCTATCGTCAAACAGAAGGAAAAACAACAGAACCAAAAACAACTTATTATCTTCCCCGTCCGATGGAATTTCCCATCAATTATCCAGAAAACGACTTAGATTTTTTTAAAACCTACAAAAAACAAAAATATCTACCCTTGGAAATTTGGCGAAGATGGTACCAAGGTGAAGGATTTACAAGTAAAGATAAGGATGAATTAACAGAGAAAACCAAAAACAAGCAGACTGATGGTAATTTAAATAAATCCGGAATGTTTGATTATGGTAAAACCTATGAGATTAATAAACATCCGAAAATTGCAGTAGATCGGATAACCGCAGCAACCAATTTTTTCCATACAGGTTTAGTGCAATTCCAATGGGAAAATGAAATTTCTGGTTTATATTTTCTCCTTAACTTCCCCCAAAAAGATGAAAAATTAGAAAAAGAACTCAAAGCAGCTTTAGAACTACTAGGAGAAGAAGGATTAGGTGGAGAACGTTCCAGTGGTGCGGGAAGATTTACAATCGAATGGTTAGATCGACTTCCTGAACCCTGGGACAAGGTAATAAAATCTCCAGGAACTCACAACACCCTCATTAGTTTATTCTGGGATTCTCCCATCACCGAAAATTTTATCGAAAATGCAGCTTATGAGATCCAAGAACGTGGTGGTTGGATCGGTGATGTTAATCTGCGACGTAAAATGGTGCGCATGTTTACAGAAGGTTCGGTTTTCTCAGAGCAACCGCAAGGAAAACTTGTAGATGTCACCCCATCACAATTAATAGATGGTGGAAAATATAAATTTCACCCCGTTTATCGTAGTGGGATTAGTTTGACATTACCAATAAAAATTAAAGATATTGCTCAATGACATATGAATTCGGGTGTAGAGACGTAGCATGCTACGTCTCTACAAAGATTTTGGAATAATGTAATACCTTCAATATCAATATTCTTATGGTTTCACTAATATGACTAATTCTCTCAATTCAGCGATAACGCAAGTAGCGTTGACTAACGCAAACCCAATCCCCAAACCCAAGGTATACGAATCCAAAAGCATCCGTTTAACTGCACCCATATTACATATTAGACTCGTCCATAAATTTATAATCCATGCTGTACAAGCATTTCAAAGATTATTCATATGTATTCAATCAACGTAGGAATTAGGGTTTAAGATAGTTGATGATAGTTTAGAGAAAAAAGATAGGATTTTCAAATTTTAAGCATGGATATTATTTCTTATGTTGTAAAAGATTTCAAAGTTATATTCCATAGGCTTTTTTCTATAAAATATAAAATTTTACATTCTATCTTTCTGCAAATTTAATTTATGGACAGGTCTATT
>JGI1201J43222_100131_pt1 | contig 26670 bp, 18 predicted proteins | sample MastesBC008_FD_43222 | JGI IMG/M metagenome (IMG submission 43222) | reverse complement strand
TGGGAGGTGTGGGAAGTGTGGGGGGAAATCCCAAAAAATATAAAGGGGTTTTAAAAATCGGATTTGGTATCAATCTCCACTCGCTGTAAGGCGCGGACTCACCCCAATCCCCAATCCCCATATGCCGCTTGCGGCGGCACGCAGTGCTATCCCCAATCCCTAATACCCATATGGCTAACGCCACGCTATGCTAACGCCGTAAGGCGCGGGCTCACCCTAATCTCCCTCAACTAAATACGGTTTACCCCAAATAACCTGCTCTTGTTTATAAATCGCAATTCCCGGTTTCGCACCTTTAGGCTTATAAACATATTTTGGCTGGGTGTAAACCACTGGAACTTGTTTACTTTGACGACTGCGACTGTGATAAGCTGCGAGATTTGCAACAAATTGTAAATCTTCTGACTTTGGTGTAGTTCCAGCCTCCAATCTAAGTAGTACATGACTTCCAGGAATTTCCTGAGCGTGGAACCACAGATCGTAATCACCTGCTATCTTGAATGAAAGTTGATCGTTTTGGCGGTTGTTACGACCAATTAAAACTTCAAAACCGCCTGGAGTGTGGTATTGATGAAAATTGGTACTAGCTGTTTGAGTAGAACTGCGACGACGATATTCTGTATCTTCTAAATATTTTTGTCCCACTAACTCTTCACGAATCTCTTCCAAAGCTTGTAAATCTTCCGTACTTTGGTAATTATTTATTTGAGAAATAGATGCTTCAACTTGCTCTAAATAATTAATTTCATCCTTGACTTCTAAAAGTAAAGGTTCAACTGCAAAGCGAGCACGTTTAAGTTTTTGGTGTTTTTTATAAAGACCTTGGGCATTTTGAACAGCATTTTTATCGGGTTCAAGCTTTATCTTCACTGGTTCCCCGTTTTCAAAGTTAGGTAGAACCATCTTTTGAATTCCCGGTTTCCACTCATGCAGATGAGCCATTAATAAATCAGCTTTTTGACGATATTCATCTGCTCGATCGGATTGCTGCAAACGTTCCTCAAAGTTTTGCGCCTTCACACGCAGTTTGGTCAAAAAATTGTTGATTTTCTGATTTAATTGATGTTGCAGTTGGGAAAAAGCTTGTTGATTGAGTTTTTCCGTATAGTATTTGTCGATCAATACTTGGATATCTTGAACGGGTTCAACTCCACCCCAACCAAGAACTGTATATCCAGTTTTTGTCAAAGCCGGATTAAAGCTTTCTTGCTCCAAAGATTGCAACCAAACTCGCCAAGTTTGAAAAAGCTTTTGCCATTCCTGGGATGTTAACTTATCAGTATGAGTTTGAGGATTAATCTCCGATACTTGCAACATTGACTCAAGTAGTGATGGCGATATCCCGCGATAAGTCTTAAGTAATTGACGTTTAATACTTCCTGGTACTAAACTTACTCGTTCCCACCAACGCTCAAAAGGCTCACTTAAACTGGGAATACTGTTAGTTAAAGCAGGTGGAGCTTCATATAATTGTCCTGTGAGTACGGAACGGACGCTAGATTTTTGTTGACTGATTTGATGGGCAACAGTAATAATTTGATTGTTTGCATCGGTAAGAACCATGTTACTGTACTTACCCATAATTTCCACATATAGGTGATACAGTGGACTCTCATCGGGACGACGAGCAAATCTTAAATCAATCGCCCGCTCCCAAGGAGCAATAGTTTCTATTTCTATTAATGCCAAACCACCTAGTTGATGTACCAATTGTTGACTAAAAGTAAAAGTGTCTGGTTTTCGTGGTGGTGGTTCGCCAATACAAATTCTCGCAGCTTGAGGATGGCGAGAAATATCTAGCCAACTTCGCCCTTTGAGAGTACGCAACGCAATTGCAATAGTATATTTATCACGTTGGTGAACCTGTTCTAAACGTGATGGAAGCCAGCGATCGCGAATATCGCTGCAAACAGCTTTGAGAGTTGTATAGTCAAAAGTCTGCACGACGATCGCTCATATAATTACAAGTTTTAATGTTTAGTATAACTTTGAAGTAAGCTAACCCACGGCTTTTTAGTTGACATATATAATTTTTTTGCTGCAACTGAAGTCAATATCTAAAATCTCAGTACAGGACAAAAACTTACAAAAGTAAACAGGAAAAGGATTTCATAGAAATAACTCTTAATCACTAATATTCGTCTATCACCGAGACTGTCGAGTGAGAATCTCTTGGCAAATGTTTAAGGATTTATAGCTCTATATCCATTGCTCGACTTACCTTGTAGAATTTTTTTTATTCATTTTTTTTATTTATTCAGAATACCTGAAAAATGATAGAAGAGGGATATCTCAGGGGGTATCGAAATAGGAGTCCTACAATGATCGTAATATCTCAAGTAAACATAGGGTGATACTTTTGTTTTTGAAAATTTTCACATCGCCTTACATAAGATATTAACAAATGAAAATTCAATAGCTTAGAAAGGTTTTTTAATGTTTCAAGATCAAATAGGTACGTTTAAAAATTTACGTATTTTCGTTTCATCAACTTTTCAAGATTTACATAAACATAAGACGGCTATATTGAATTCTATAAACTCATTAGTTTCCTTCAGTGATGATGAATTCTACTGGCCAAAAGACGAATATTATTCTCATGGAAACTTCACAGATAGAGTAAAAAAAGCAGACTTACTCATAATAATTATTGCACATAAATACGGGTATATTCCAAAGGATATGGAGTATAGTGCCATTGAAGTTGTATACAATACAGCAGTAAAAAATAATATCCCCATTCTTCCTTTCATTATTGATGATTCTTATGCCTGGCCTCCGGCACTATTCGATTTTGAGCACAGGGAGAAGCTGAAAAAATTCAAAGCTAGAATCAAGGAAGCTCAATCGGTTAAGATTTTTTCAAGCCCTGATAATTTAGCAGGGCTTGTAACTGAAGCCATAGTTGATTTTGTAAATAAACATACTGGCATTAAGCTGATAAAATTTCCGGATTATGTTTCTCTTAAAGAGATATCTCTACATACTGAAATTACTCAACTTCCTGATATAAACATTTTACTTGGAAGAGCAGAAGATAAATTACTTTTTCTCCTTGAGATTAATCGTTCCAATGGATTAAATAATTTTTATGACAAACTTCATATTAGTAAACCAGATTTAACAGTAGAATTTCCGGATGCTATTTTTAATGAACTGCTTGTATCACTTAGCAAGCAAAAACGAATATATACTGTACATATGAAAAATGGTCAATCGGAAGAATTGTTTGTTAGTCAAAATAATTTATCTAATCTTTTTGAATCTTTGTTTTTTCGCATAGTTGATAGCTGTTCTTTATCAAATAAAAGAATAAAAACGAGAAGCAGTCTGATTTCTGAATCAGATTCAACCCTATATCAAGAAGAAGAACTATACGACAGAGATATTATTACTAACCCAGAAGTTATTGATAAAGTAAATAAAGCGGAAAAAGTTGAAGAATATGGAAATTTGGAATCTGTGGGAGGCTTAAATCGATTTCTCGGAATATCTCTCAATGACAATAAGTTATATTCTGTAGGTAAACAAAATGGTAAATGGGTAGAATGGCATCCTTTTATTTTAGAGTCACTTGAAGTAAACCTTCCGGATGTTTTCTTCAAACCCAGTATAAATTCTATTGCCGACCCATTAGAAATAAACCTTCCAAAGTCTCACTTCAAATCCGCATTAAGTATAGAAGATAAGAATATTACGATTAAACCAATTAGCTTTCTTGAAGAGTATCTCACATACAATGCTATGGAATATTTTTCCGATTATGGCGAATTCGTAAAAGAGATAGATTTTTACTTAGCTCGGCAATCGGTAGGCAATTTATTTCTCAAGATAGCTCAATCTATTGAGGATTATCATAAACAGAAAGTATTAGTACATGCGGATATTAAGCCCTCTAATATATTACTGTCTAGTGATGGACCAATAATTATAGATGGGTTTGATATAGCTGAAGGTGAAATTGCTCCAGGTTGGACACCAAATTGGTCTGCTCCAGAAGTAATTATGGGCGATCCTATTTCATTCAAATCTGATGTTTACTCATTGGCTAGGATAATGACTGATATTACAGGTGGTTATTTACTTGGTGAGGTGCGTAAACTTATGATACCTGGATTTTATGGAAGTTATAATACTGAAATTGATGTATTTTACAATCCCATTGTGCATATACCTTTACGAAGACACACTTTAAATAAAGAAGGAACCATAGAATGGAAACAATTTCTTCAGAGTTGTCTGCGTTTCGATCCTAATGAACGATTAGATATGAGCAAGTTTCTGTCTACTTTAGAAAAACTTTTAAGTAGTTATCCACTCAGAAACCGAATTAAGTTTCAATTGAAAAGTAAAATTTTTGCTGCCACTTTACCTAATGGTAATCATGTTGTTACACGAGTAATCTCAGATATATTTGAGCAGAATAAACCAGAATCTTCTAAAACTGTTACAAATCAGACGCATGTTCCATTAGACATTCCAACCACAGTAGACCCCTTTAATTACTGACTTTTCACGACATGTAGAAAAGGTAATTATCTGATTTTTTATTACTTTTTCAGCAGACCATAAATAATAGGATATTGTAGGTAATCAAGGTATTTTTTAACTCTTTATTATCGAAAAAATAATCACTAAAAACCCTTTTGTGAAAGTTCGGGTACAGAATTTGGGTTATAGTACAGAATGTAGCTTATAAGTCTTCGCGTGAGAAGAAACCTAGTGGTCTCAACACGAGTCTGGCAAAAGGTCCCCAGCAACTTGAGATATTAGGAGCCATAAAAGTTGGAAGGTGCCCTAAAGGGGCATTAATATTAAAAGTAATTTCTCGATAATACAACCACTGTTTAGTCAACATTCCTTTTCGCCAGCCAACCTGCTCACCAAACTTTTCATAGTCTCTCCCAACACTTTCCCAAATGCGCTTTTGCACGCTAAACCCGAAGCGCCTATTACTATTTTGTATCCAAAGTTGATTTATAGTACGGAGATCGTTACAGGGGAAATTATCGATGGATTCATTATTAAACCACCCTTGCTTCTCTCTATCGGCTGCTTTCAGCATAACAGCAAGAGTTTCCCGATCCGCTTCTTTCCATTGTTCAGCTTTCAGTAAATCTTGAAGATATGTATAGTCGATATTGTGTTCGCTACTAAGTTCATTTTTCCAGGTATTTTGAGTTTCAGTAATTAGTAGCTTCTCTATAGTGAACTCATTTAAGACTTTTTTTTTAAAACTGGTATCACTCCTTGTGAAATATTTTCCATTTCAATCGCAACTATGGCTTCATCAAAGGCTCTTTGAAACACATCTTTATTACCTGAATTTTTGTAACTCAACCCATCATAAAATCCTCTAGCGAACTCAATCGCTACTCTTTCTTTGATTGAATTATTCATACCAATTACATAATCGATATACTTGCTAATTGCTTCAGCAGGTTTTTCTGAATAACAAGCATTAAGCAAAACACATTTCACATAATCAAGATGCAATTTAAACAGAGATGTCAAAGCTTTTGGTGAAACAGGCTTATTATTTCCCACTTCATCTTCTAACAGTAATATGCCATCTTCCAAGCAATGTCCACAAAAATGAACAATTTGAGGCTGTTCTTCTGCAATAGCTCTACGAATATCTTGAGGACGGACAGCAGTTCTTGTCCTAATGTCAAATAAATCCCGTTTATTTGCTCTGCGGATAGCATCCTCAATTTCTCTAATTTCTTTATCCAAGCGGAGTCCGTGGGGAATTGCTGCTAAAATTAGGATTTTTTGTTGCTGAGTACTTTGTTGAATTGGAGTCTTAGGAGAAGGGACAGATAGTATTTCTTGATGATGATTTGCTAACAATTCTTCACCAATAGCTTTTAAACTTGGATTTCCAGGATTTGACTTACGTGCGGTATTAATTAAATCTTCAATCCAATTCTCAGCTTTTGATACTTTGATTAAATTAAAGACAATATCTTGTAAATTACTACCACCTACAATTATATCTAGACTTTTATCTAATTCAAAATATAACATTTTTTCCAGTGATGCCTTATCAGGAAAAGCATCCATTAAAGCATCCATTAATTTCCTATATTGTTGACCAGATAAATTCATCTTTTTTAATATAATTTATATCTAATCGAAATATTATTCGGCATTTTTAAAATCAGGAGGTTTTGCCTGGAATCTACTCACTTTCAGGATTCAAAGCGTTTGAGTAAACTACTTGCCGTCCTTACTATTACATTATATTGGGCTGTCCTAATTGGTAAATGGTTGCACTAACATAAACCTCTAACGATCAAAAAGCACGATCATAGAGCCAAAAGCATTTTTTGTTATGGTTTTGACTATCTTCCTTCCATTCTTCTAAATATTGATGAAAAAATGGCTTCTTTTATTCACACTCTACAATTTTTATCCTGTAATAAGATCTAAAACATCAAAAATCTAAAATATCAAAAGTAAACGGTAAAAGGTAAAAAGCAGTTCTTAGCTTTGCCTTTTAGCCATTACCGATTTTTGGATTATTCAGTTTTTTATTTTACTTCTCAATTAAACTTGGAGCATCTGCCGGTGTTATGTTTGAGATTTCTGTGTAAAGGTCACTCAACTGATGCGCTACACCATTCCAACTAAACTTAGTCTCAACTCGCTTTCTTCCTGCTTGACCCAACTTATCTCGCCATTGCGAATCAGAAATAATACGATCAATTGCGCTACAAAAAGCTTCCACATCTTTGGGTGGAGCTAATAAACCTGTTTCTTCGGGAACAACAGTAAACTGTAATCCTCCCACATCACTTGCGACAACAGGTGTCCCACTCGCCATTGCTTCAATTGCAACTAGACCAAAAGGTTCGTAATGACTCGGAACAACGCATACATCAGCTGCAGCGTAATACAATGGTAAATCTTCCTGGCTCAAACGACCGGGGAAACATGTCACCTGTCTCATCCCCAACTCATCAACAATATTTTCTATTCGTTCCCGTTCTCTACCATCACTTTGACCGGGACGACTACCACCAGCAATAATTAATTTGAGATTGGGTGAGTTAAATAAATTAGATTTTCGTATCGCCCGTACTAAAGTTTCTATACCTTTTCGGCGGTCGAAACGTCCTACATACATAACTATTTCTTCATCGAGGCTAAATTTCAGTTCATTACCTACAGTTTGAGCTTTACTTCTCAATTTAGCTCTTGCTGCTGCTTTATCAACACCACCAAAACGTTCAATATCTGTACCGCAAGGAATAATATCAATTTGACCTTCACTTGAGACCCAAGAACGCATGTGTTCTTCTTCTTGAGGAGAAGTAGCCACTATTCTCTCAGCTGTCTCTAATACATTTTTTTCTACTTCCAAGCGAGTATTGGCAATTAGGGGGACTTTATTAACAGTATTGTACTTTACTGCCCCTAAAGAATGATATGTATGAATTTGCTGACTTCCCTGAATTTGTTTCAATTGCATCCCAACCCAAGCAGATAACCAGTAATTGGTATGAATTAGGGGATATGTAAAATCATTTTCTTGCTGAAATTTCAGCAAATTATCCACAAATTCAGGTAGGTAATCAAAAATATCATCTCGTGGAACAAAATCTGTCGGACCAGCCTTCAAACGAATAGTTCGGCAATTCTCTGTATGCTCAACAATATCATCTTGTTGTGCATTTACTTTACGGGTAAACATATCAACTTTCCACCCTAGTTTCGCCAGTGCTTCACCCACGTGACGGACGTAAACATTTTGTCCTCCTGCTTCTTCTTTTCCTACCTCAATTGCAGGATCTCCGTGAACTGAAATCAAGACGATACGTTCTTCCGTTCTGGAGTTCATAGCCTTCCGATCCTCGATTTAAAGAGGTTTAAACTAGCGCCAAAGTTTCACCTTTGCCGTTCAACCTCAGTTGTCTATTTGTTCTAAGTAATATTTATTTTAATTTAAAACGTCTAATAAATTTACATTTTCGTTACTTTAATAACTTATGTGTTAACTATATTAAAAGATGCAAATTATACTTCTAATCCAATAATTTTGCTCAACTTTTATTTCCATCTTAATCTCAAAAATACTTGTAAAGTCTAATCATTATTACTTGTGGGGATATCGAACTATATATCTAATTGATACTTTTATTGTTTTTTTATACATTTAAACAAAAAATATTTAAAGTCTAAAAAGCAACTTTTAAAATAGTGTTATCACTTACTTGATTTGTACTCATAAAATGATTACTTGATGTCTTTATAAAAATTTATATTTTTTTAACATAATACCTTAATAGTTTTGATAAATAATATGATTAATTACCTCTTGGCCCTAGTGTATAAAATTTACGCTCTATTTATCGTGTTTTAATTAGCAACAAATCATACATTAGCTTAAATTCTCAACAGCAGGTTTCTCATTTATAATTATCATGACAACTGAAATGTCTTAAATTTTTCCGCTTTTCAGAAGCTAAAGATGATATGTGAATACGGTTCCTTAACGAAGTAGCATATGAAAACATATGCCAAAACCTCTTCTCGATCACTTCGAGACGCTTTCAGCGAACGCGGAACGCCTCTTAGGCATTTATCGCACCACCCAAGAAGAGATGTTAGCCAAATTATAAATTTTAAATATCAAGCTTGTAAGAAGAAATTATATGGTGGTGTGGCATTGAACGAAAAAAGCCCACACACCAATCTCCGAAAAATGTCTATTCAGAAAATTCCAGTTTGAACCAAAATGATATATTTGGGGTTCATAAGTTCTGACTCTATCAGCTTTACAGCACTCCCGTTAACTTTAAAGGCAGCACTCAAGCATCACATATACTTTAAAAAACAAATTATTGGATTTTTATATCAAGAAAAAATGATATATACCTGTAAACCTTATATAAGATAGATATTTTTAGATCGCCTTTGACGAAAAATTCTCTTATTTGGAAATATAAAAGTAACATTTTAGACAATAGATATATCTATGCATCAGTAATTTATGAACTGAGACTAGACATCTATTAAATAATCAGAAGTAAATAATCAGAAGTAGGTAAATATTTAAATTTTTCATTCGTTTTTAACTATTAAATTAAAAATTAAAAATCAAAGACAGAAAATACTTTGATTTTTAATTTTTAATACCCCAAGAAAACAAATTAATTTGTTGCTTGTGCAGCTAACATCTCCTTGAGTTTTTCTAGTTCTGCAGCCCAGCGAGGGTCTGGACGAACTGCATCGGAATCATGACTAGATGAAGAAGTCTCTTTTGGTGAATTACGACGAGATTTCTTCCCTTTCTTACCTTCTTTTTGAGGGCTACCAGCACCACTCGATGCTTTTGCAGCTTGTTCCTCGTTGTTTTCCTCTCCTTTGCTACGAGGTAGTGCCTTTTCGACTTTAATCGCAGTTTCTTTAAACATCTGACCATTATATTTTTCAATAATTTGGTCAGCTTTCTCATCATTATTGACTGTAATAAAGCCAAAACCACGGCATTTTCCAGTCTTACGATCTTTAATCAGTTTAGTTGTAACTGCATTACCTTCTTCGGCAAAAATTGCTTGTAGCTCTGACTTATCTATTACTTCTTTCGGCAAATTGCCTATGTAAAGGCGAACAGACATTTACTAGACCTCCACGGTTGAATAAACACAAACAGGTAAAAACAAAATTGGCTTTGACTGTTGCTACGTGCCTTTTGATAAATATTGCCATAAACCAATATCTTTTACTCCCAACTGCCAACTTTTTCAACACAGTTTTTTAATGGGATTGAGCTTGTTTTAGGCAGAAGCGCGCACAACGCTCATAATACCTTTATTCTATGAATTTTTAGTTTAAAAGCCTTCCATTCACTACCAAAAAATACTTAACTACCTTAATTCAGGGAATCAAACACCATTCCCTACAATATCACGCTATCCCAATTGCAGCTAGTTCAACTCACACATTTTGTTGCTTGAAATTTAAATATTGTACTATAAAATACATTTTGTCCAAAATCTAATATTTCAGAAACAAAAACCAGCCATCGGCTGGTAAATTCACTGCTGTGTTTGGGGAATTTAAAAGCAACTATTGGCGTATACAGTCTCAGAGATAGCTAAATTATATATATATCTAAAACTATTGTTAATAAACTTAACACTTCAAGGCATAATGTGCAACTTTTATTTATATATAGTCCCAAGCAATTTTAAAAATCCAGAACTGCAAAGTCGTGAGAGATTAAATGAGAATGGACTACTGTAAGTAAATTAGGGTTATTGAAATAACCCGAAGCTATCCTTTGAGAAAGATATAAGCACCTAAAGCAGTAAAGATGAAAGCAAAAATCATGGACCATATCGGATGAAGTCCATTAATCTTTTTACCACTTTGAGTTTTTAATATTTGAATATCAACCCAAGGTGTCGCACCCCGTCGCAACCAACCGCGAACTATGACTTGTCGACCGATAAAGTCCTGAGGATTAACTCCTTGTCCCAACCAGGAAATATGGTGTAATCGGAGCAAACCTCTATTAGTTTGTAAAATCAAATCTTGTCCTAAATAATTACTGGTACCACAACGACCAAGCAATTTCCCAGCAAGTAAAACAGCATTACTATCGATTGGAAGCGAAGCTGGGTTGTTTAAAACGTCGATAAAATTTTCGTTAGTTTGGGCTGAATTGGGTTTAATTTCAGGGAAGAACTGGTTGATTCTAACTAAAGTTCCAATGCTAAAACCAATTAAAATACAGCCTAAGAGGAAATTCCAATCATCATATATCCACTTTAGATTCAAAACCTCAACAGTATAAGCAATTTGCCACACTAACCAAATGCCAAAACCTAATACCAAGCCTAAAGGAATTCCCCACCATGGTGCCATACCAATAAAAAAAGACTGATGTCGAATTTGCAATGGTTGTTGTTTTTCTATACTTAGCTCTGTTTCCAAACGCCACTGACGAGCAATTTGACATAGGCGTTGAATGCGATGTCCTGTGAGAGGATGACTGCTATTAGCAGCAAACCACCAACGATAGGGATTAAGATATTCCCACATTAAATAGGACTCGAGAGCAATGTGGGGTGCGGTACTCCCCAAAGATAAACTTTGTTTGTGTCCCAGTGGTAAAAGTAAATTCAAGCTTTCTAGCAAATAACTAGTTTTTTCTTGTTTTTCAATGTCTCCAGCAATTCCAATTGCCATTTTAAGTAAAGCACGAATTGCAGCGTTGGGGTGACCTGTAATTTCTGCGGCGCGGCGATCGCTATAGTAATGACGTAACTGGGAAAACCATAAACTGGTACCAGTCAACACATACCAAATACAGTAAAAGAAATTGGCGAAAACCCCTAAAAAGGAACGTCCAATTTTGTTTGGTAACCAGTCCCCCCAACCGGAAATAATTTGGTACAAACCATAAATCGGTAGAGTCACCAACAGGTAAAGGGAGGTTAATCCAACATCACCATAGGTAATATGTCCCAATTCCATTCCATAAACTGCAGCTATCTCATCATTTTCTAGTTGGTCTAAGAGTCCTTGAGTAACTACAATCCTAGCGGTGCGGGGCAAATGTCCATAGGAATAGGCAAATGGAGCAGATTCTTGTAAGACAAATAACGGGGGTAATTTCCACCCTCTTTGCTGACAGTAACGTATTAATAGTCGATTAGCTGCAGGGCTATACCTGTTTAGTTGCTCTTTTTGTAAAGTTTGCTGGGGATAAAACTTACTCAATAAGATATCCAATAACCAAGGAGAAGCTATAGCAAGAACAATAACAACTGCTAGTAAGAAGTAAATTGGATCGTAATAAAGAAACTGTAATGATTCCACAAACGGCAACCAGTTTAAAAGATAATTGACTGATTCCATCAATAAAACCAGTAAAAATCTCATTGTCCAGAACAATGCAACCGATGTTAGAACCATCACTACCCTCAGGAGAAGCAGTTTAGGTTTCGGTAAAGGTTGCCACATTTTTGCTTTTGGTGCTTTTCGCCAGTGGACAGTTACTCCCCTAACTGATAGTTCGTTACTAGATTTAGTTTCTTCAAATGCGACGGTAGATTCTTGTTCATTGTTGGTTTGATTATCTTCAGGTTTATTTTCCCTGGTTTGATGATTTATCTTATGTTGCTGCCTCAGGGATTTATCTGTGTGAAATATATCTTGACTACTTTCACTGTCTGGTACTTCAACCACATTAGAAGTATCCTGAGTTACAAGCCGTGATGAAGATAAATTCTCCTCAAGCAGGTTAGAAGCAGAAGCTGAATTATCAAAAGGAATAAAACCCGTGGCTTCAGGTATATTTTCTGCTTGATTCTTTGATGTTAATTGTTCTTTAGAACGCTTAGCCCGCAGTTTTTTTAAGGAAAGATTCGCCCATTCTCTCACTTCTTGATTATCACTTTCACGCAGATCTTCACACAGAGAAATGGCTGTGCTAACTTCACCGGTCCGGGAATAAGCCACAGCTAGCCCGATTGTTGCTTGTAAAACATCGGAATAATTAGTTGACTGACTGATGAAGCCATCTAATATAGTTATTGCGGCTTGGTAATCTCCCTGTTTGAGAGCATTTAAACCAGACTGAAGTGATAGTTCGGAATGTGATGGCATTGGAACTGTAACTCAATTATTGGACACAGCCACCCATTATTTTGACCTTTTGGGTAACTCTTAGTCTACTAACAATAGGAGGGTAAAAAACTGGTAATTTCTAGCAAAAGCCCAAAATATAACCATCAGCCACATGGATTTAAATTGAGTTTTCAATCTAAATGCTGATAACTTTTTTGCCCAGAATCACACGATCTAATTACTTAAGGAAATATTACTCAGCGGGAAAACCAAAAATAAATATTCCCAAAATATTCTCATAATCATAGCTTTACTTGCAGGATGCGATCGCACTCCACCTTAAACAGGCTAAAAACCCAATACTAAAAACTCAATATTCTATTTACATTTATTGGAAATCGTCAATAACTTGAAATGCAGAGTAGTCAAGTAGGTTATGCAGTAAATAGACTGTTAGCCGGAATTCATTTTTATTATTTGGGAATCAATTCATAGTTTGGCAAAAGTGGGCGAAGGTCGCCCTTGATAATTCGCCTTTAGTCGTTCGCCCTTAATAATTTGCCTTTAATACTTATGCTTTGGTGGGCTGTTTCCCAGAAACAACTGGAGCAATATTATTTAATTTTAATTCTGAATGATCTTGCTGTAATTGCTGACAATTCCATTCGTTACGGAACAGTAATACCGGACGTCCCATACTATCTTTGACAGTAGTTGTATTGAATAAACGTCCCACTTTCTCCAAGGCTTCCCAACCACCTTCAACCCAACGGGCGACACTGTAGGGTAATGGTTCTAATCTTGTTTCGATTCCATATTCTTGAAGTAAGCGAAATTGTACTACCTCAAGTTGTAACTGACCGACTGCTGCTAAGATTGGGTCACGCTTAGCTTCATCTACGGAGTACATAATCTGTACTGCTCCTTCTTCTCGCAATTCTGAAACACCTTTCTGAAATTGCTTGAATTTTGAAGGATTGGGGTTACGAAGTACAGCAAATAACTCAGGCGAAAAATAAGGTATTCCCTCATATTCAAGCTTTTTACCGGTATATATTGTGTCACCAATTGCAAAAACCCCAGGATTATTTAAACCAATTACATCTCCAGCATAAGCGTACTCAATCGATTCTCTTTCTTGGGCAAATAATTTCTGTGGTCGGGAAAGACGCACATTTTTACCAGTACGGGCGTGATTTACCGTCATATCTTTCTCAAATTTTCCCGTGCACACCCGAATGAATGCTACCCTATCCCGGTGTTTTGGATCCATGTTCGCCTGCAACTTAAACACAAAACCGGAAAAATCTGGGTATGTTGGTGAAATTTCACCCAAGGTACTTTGACGTGCGGTGGGCTTGAGAGCATATTCAAGAAAATACTTTAAAAATAACTCCACCCCAAAATTAGTCATCGCACTTCCAAAGAAAACAGGTGTCATTTTTCCTTGGTGCACCAAATCCAAATCTAGTTCTGGTCCAACACCTTCAATAAGTTCTAATTCATCTTTAAGTTGATAGTAAAGTTCTTCTTCTATCAGTTCTTCTACTCTTGAATCGCCCAATTCTAATACATTTTCTAAAGCTTCACGGCTACCGTGGGCGCTCCTTTCAAATAAATGTATTTGCCTCCCGTTGCGATCAAATACTCCCTTGAAGCGATCGCCCATACCGATCGGCCAATTTACAGCATAGGTCATTAAACCTAATTCTTGCTCGATTTCGTCAAGTAGTTCTAAAGGTTCCCTTCCGGGGCGATCAAGTTTATTAACAAAAGTAAAGATGGGTATACCCCGCATCTTACAGACTTCGAACAGCTTTCTGGTTTGTGGTTCCAAACCTTTTGCTGCGTCAATTAGCATCACAGCATTATCTGCAGCAGCCAAAGTCCGGTAAGTGTCTTCACTAAAATCTTGGTGTCCGGGAGTATCGAGTAAATTGATATGGGAATTTTGGTACTCAAACTGGAGCACAGTGGAAGTAATAGAAATTCCTCTTTGTTGCTCCATTGCCATCCAATCAGAAGTTGCTTTGCGCTGCGCTCTTCTCGCCTTCACAGAACCAGCTTCGTGAATTGCTCCTCCGTATAACAGCAACTTTTCTGTCAGGGTTGTTTTTCCCGCATCAGGGTGGGAAATAATCGCGAAATTACGACGCCTGTCTACCTGTTGAGTAAGTTCTGACTCAAGTTCAGTTGACATATTAGTTGACATAATTTGAGTTAAATGTTTATGAGATGCGTTACTTTAATTAAATTAAATTTTCCTACCTAAAGCTGGAGTTTTTATCTTAAGACAACAAAGCTCGTGCTAGTGTCTTAATATTGTCAAAAATCAGCTAAAAATCGGAGAATCGAATGTACGACACGGAGAGCCGAAGATTTTTATCAGCACTGTGTCATGGCGCTATTTTCTTTAGTTGTTTGGTATTATCAATCGGCGTACCTTTTTTCATCCTGTTTATTAGTAACGACCCAATGGTTAAGAATAATGCGAAAGAAGCTATCAACTTCCACTTTAATGTATGGCTCTATTTCCTGATTATTACACCTTTGGTTTGGGTCACCCTTGGTTTGTTAGGGATACTATATGGGGTCTGGTTACTTCTCCATTGGGGGCTTACTATTTGGGCGTTGTTTAACGTTCTAACGAATCCAGATAAACCTTTTCGCTACCCTTTTATTTTCCGTCTTATATAACCCAAAAGCTACAGGTTCGAGCGGAAGTCAGCTAGTATTGAACTCAAAATTTTAACCGAAAAAGTAAATTCACCACGAATCGATAATCAATATTTTTCTGTTTGCATCCTTGGCAAAGGAGTTTAACTTATGAAACTCAAGGCATCAATTCAAACAGTAAATTAAAATTTCCAATTCAAAAAGTAAATTCTGTATTTATTGCAGGTGGACAGCAAATTAAGTGGCAAGTATTCTGGTGTCAGTAAATAATATTTCCAGATATATTAAGTTTTGAATTGGGATAGAGATTATTTAGTGTTAGCAGAAAATTTTTCTGTTATATTCTCTCCGAGCGATAGTTATAGTAAATACTTTTCCAGTCCTTAAAGTAATTGAATGCATTTCCCACATAAGTGTAAAGGAATATAAAGATAGGTTTGGAAAACTAATCCCTTAGGTCACACTGATACCTAAGATATAGAATTTAGCCGATAGTGGAAATTTATTTACTTCTCTAAGATTAGTTTCCTGGAGCTAATTTTCTAGGTTAGTTTCCTGAGGCTAATTTTCTAGGTTAATTTCCTGAGGCTAATTTCCTGGGGTTATTACTTAGGTTTATTTTGACTGATCATAATTAACTATTCACCCAAAAACTATTCACCCAAATTGCTAGTTATAGGCAAAATTTTTGAGATTATCTCATATTCTCCCTAAACTGCCCTTAAAAAAGGCGAGTTTGAATTAATTTTCTCCCCTATTAGGGGGTTCAGGGAAATCTAAATCTGACAGACTTGTAACTAGTGACTTACGTTATTTCCGGGAAACACAGCTCCAATCAACAGTTCTCGTAGCGATAAATTTACCTGATGGCTGATAGATTGATGCTTTGTATTCTGCTTTGATCGATTTTTTAACATTTCAGCTTAACACTCTGACTGTAAAATACAAAATTGCCCTACAACTCTCGATCTAAAAAATTGAGCAGTAGGGCAGAGGCAAGTTAAGCGCTGATTCCAGTCTGTCCGAGTAAAGCGAATTTCTTGCTTTATCATGTGACGCTTTATTTATTGTCCGCTCTAGCTTTTAGTTGATAAAATTTTATGTTTCCAACTCATCGACCTCGTCGTTTGCGTACCAGTTCTCTACTACGCCAGATGGTACGAGAAACAATACTTACAACAAACGATTTAATATATCCCTTATTTGCAGTTCCAGGAGAGGGAATTGCCAAAGAAGTGAAATCTATGCCTGGGGTATATCAGCTATCTGTAGATAAGATAGTTGAAGATGCCAAAGAAGTTTATGACTTAGGAATTCCGGCAATTATTTTGTTTGGGATCCCAGATGAAAAAGATGATGATGCCACTGGCGCATGGCATGATTGTGGAATCGTACAGAAAGCATCTACTGCTGTTAAAGAAGCAGTACCCGAATTAATAGTTGTTGCTGACACTTGTTTGTGCGAATACACCAGTCACGGTCATTGTGGTTATTTGCAAGTTGGAGATCTAAGCGGACGGGTTTTAAATGACCCAACCTTAGAATTATTGAAAAAAACTGCGGTATCTCAAGCTCAGGCTGGAGCTGATATTATCGCTCCTTCAGGAATGATGGATGGTTTTGTGCAAGCTATCCGTGCAGGTTTAGATGAAGCTGGTTTTCAGGATACCCCTATCATGTCCTATGCAGCGAAGTATGCATCATCTTATTATGGTCCATTCCGAGACGCGGCTGAATCGGCACCCCAGTTTGGCGATCGCAGAACTTACCAAATGGATCCAGCTAACGCCCGCGAGGCAATTAAAGAAATCGAATTAGACATTGCTGAAGGTGCGGATATGCTTATGGTCAAACCGGCTTTATCATATATGGATATCATCTGGCGAGTTAAGCAGGCTTGTAATTTACCAGTTGCAGCATATAACGTTTCCGGAGAATACTCCATGATTAAAGCTGCAGCCCTCAATGGCTGGATTGATGAAGAAAGGGTAGTGTTAGAAACTCTAACTAGTTTTAAACGTGCCGGAGCCGATTTAATTTTGACTTACCATGCTAAAGATGCTGCTCGTTGGTTAAGTTAAATCCAGGGCGAATACAACCAATAAGTAATAATTCCAAATTATCAATCTCTCGAACGCAGCTATAACAGGTTTAATTTGACGGGCGATCCAAGCAATTTGGGTTAGAAGCCGCCAATCATAACTTGTGTAGTGGTGAATCGAGAGATTGAACTTATTTATGTAGATAGGGGATCGATAAATTCATATTCACCGGACTATAGGATGTTATTTTCTCCATGTCTTTTATCCATATCTTTTATAAATTACTGATGAGTAATAATAAATGAGAAATGTCTATTTTTTTATTGCCACTGTGAAAATACTATTATCTACAAAGATGATTTTTAAAATTACTATGAAGTTTTCGGTATAATCCGCAATAAATTTGCCAGGAAGTACACTGATGGCTTATAAAATAATATAGTTAAAAAAAAATTGTCGATTGACTATTTTTGTCGATTGAATGACCGATTTAATAAGCCAATTCTGTTGTAATAAAGAGGGAGCAATTAGGTATGGATATGCAAGTCCTGAGAGAACGGGCGGGTCTTAGCCGGACTGAAGTAGCCTTCAGGCTTGCAATAAGCGAAACTAGTGTTCGCAATTGGGAAGCAGGACGTACTGAACCAACCATGACACCTAAGAAATATTTGGAAGCTATACGCCTGTTTAAATGCACGCCAGAAGAGTTGGCAACGGCAAGTGAAAAGTCTATAAATCAAAGACATAAGCGTAAACCTGGTAGACCCAGGAGATACCCAGAAAACGGTGTAAGTCAGTCTCCGGCTATTAGTCAGATGAGTGATTCACCCATTTATACTCCAAATATTTAGTCTTAATTTTTTAGTGCTTCGAGCTGATTTTATCTATATATAATTTCAGTTTGTAATGTTTGCTTCCCATCAAGCATGTCTGAACAATTTTAAGTATTGAGAAAAGTAAAAAAATAGGTTGAGCAGTATAAATGTGATCTTAAAGGTTACTTATTTATCTGCTTGATAAGTAAGGTAGACGTTTTTTAGCGTCTATTTTTTTTTGATATTAGAATGCAAGTAACTGTTATTAGTGATGTTGCCAAAGCACTGTAAAGGATAAAAATCAAAAATTAATTAATGGGGCAGGTGTAATTGATAAGATAAATAACTAGTGAAAAGATTTGTTTCGTATGAAGTACTTTTGATGAAGTAATTTTTTTGAGTTGGAAATTTTAACAGTAACTCTTAACTTAACTGTATGATTAAAGCTTCAGAAAGTGTAAAGTAGAGAATTTTTACCAAATTTGTTTGAAGTCTGAGTATGGGAAATTTTAGATACATTGCTCAGAATTACAAGGGCGTGACAAATATAACTACTTACGTACTTAACAGCAGTGCAAATTTTGTGATAAATTTTTCGTTCAGTAAGTCCTACGACAACCTTGAAACACCAAAATGTAATTTATCCTGCATTCTCTTTCTAAAACATAGCGTTCGTGCAATTGGAGTTTCTTTAACTAAGCTAACATCATTAAAGCTTGTTTGATGTACTAATAACAGCAGGTTAATACTGGTATTTTCAACCTTAGTTGTCTGTATAAAGACATATCGCTGACGATATTTTCAGCAGATGCACGATAAGATTCTAAAACTATAGGGTAAATAAAAGGTCTCATGGCTCAAACTATATTCTTTAATGCTCTGCGAGAAGCAATTGATGAGGAAATGGCTCACGATCCAACAGTATTCGTTCTTGGTGAAGATGTTGGTCACTATGGTGGTTCTTATAAAGTAACCAAAGATCTTTATAAAAAGTATGGAGAATTGAGAGTTTTAGACACACCCATTGCTGAAAATAGCTTTACTGGCTTAGCTGTTGGAGCAGCCATCAATGGTCTGCGACCAATAATTGAAGGTATGAATATGGGTTTCTTGCTTCTAGCATTTAACCAAATTGCCAATAATGCCGGAATGCTACGTTATACATCTGGAGGAAACTTTAAAATTCCAATGGTAATTCGTGGTCCTGGTGGTGTAGGAAGACAACTAGGAGCAGAACATTCTCAACGTCTTGAGGCTTACTTCCAAGCAGTACCTGGGCTGAAAATTGTTGCTTGTTCTACGCCCTATAATGCTAAGGGTTTGTTAAAGTCTGCGATCCGCGACAATAATCCAGTGTTATTTTTCGAACACGTATTACTTTATAATCTTAAAGAAGAATTACCAACAGAAGAATATTGGCTGCCGTTGGATAAAGCAGAAATAGTTAGGCCAGGGAAAGATGTCACCATTTTAACCTACTCCCGCATGAGGCATCATACTCTACAAGCATTGAAAACCTTAGAGAAACAAGGTTACGATCCAGAAATCATTGATTTGATATCTCTTAAACCGCTAGATTTAGAAACTATTGGCAATTCTATCCGCAAAACCCATCGAGTTATTATCGTTGAAGAGTGTATGCGGACTGGCGGTATTGGTGCTGAATTAATCGCCTCCATCAACGAACGCTTTTTTGATGAATTAGACGCACCAGTGGTAAGACTTTCTTCCCAAGATATTCCTACTCCTTACAATGGGACTTTGGAAAGATTGACAATTGTGCAACCAGAACAAATCGTAGAAGCAGTAGAAAAAATGGTAGCTTTGCGCGTTTAAAATCGGGGACTAGCGACTGGGGATTGGTGAATAGTACCGCTGCGCGGAAGTCAAAAGACGTCCTCCGGACACGCTTTGCGAACAAAACAGACTGCGCCCGTAGGGCGTTAACGCAGTGGTGGGGCGTAAGCATGGGGCGTAAGGTAAGCACAGCAAAAGTCAAAAGTATTGTCTTATCTAGCTTTTAACTTTTATGAATAGTTGCTTTATTCCGCCGACCTGCACTAGTAAGAAATATTAAGTTGAGAAAATTACTGGTTTCATTTCTAATTCCTGACCCCTCATTCCTAATTTTCATATTGTGTTATGCACACTTGGGTGTATTGGGACGCTAACATGCTACGTATGTCTAAGATACACTACCAGTTAAGAGAGTGGGAGCCATCTAGGTGCTAGCACCAATCCCTTATCCCCGAGTTCCCACGGAGAACCTACACCCGGTTCCTGAAACGATTGCTATGCTTACGTCTGTCAGGACGTATTGTTATACCAATCCCGGTTCTACTTGAGAAAAAGTTATGATAACCTTTGTTACACAATTGAAGGTATGCAAAGACAAAAACCGCTATTAATTTTAATTTTTGTATTGGTCTTTGCCGCTATTGCGGTACTCGTAAATTTTAATGTACCCCTTGGACTAGACTTACGAGGTGGTTCGCAGTTAACGATTCAGGTAAAGACTACCGAGAAAATCAAACAGGTTAGCGAACAGGATTTGGAAGCTGTTCAAACAGTTCTGGGAAATCGAGTCAATGGTCTTGGTGTTTCCGAACCAGTCATTCAGTCGGTGGGAAATAATCAAATCTTGATTCAATTACCCGGAGTGGATGACCCCCAATCAGCAGAAAGAGTTTTAGGTACAACTGCACAACTAGAATTCCGACGTGAAAACCCTGAAAAAATAAAACTTTTAACAGTCAGACAGGAAGAACTGAGAGAACTGCTGACTAAACAACAAGATTTGCAAAAAAAAGAGGATAAAGCCGCAATTGAAGCAAACCAAGCCAAAATTGCTGAGAAACAGAAGCAAATTCTTGAAGGACAACAACAACTATTTGAAAAAACCGAATTGACCGGTGAATATTTAACAGATGCAATAGAAGAACCACTTCGTGCTGGTGGTGCTTGGGCTGTTGCAATCAGATTTAATAATAAGGGAGGTCAATTATTTGCTGACCTCAGTCGGGAAGCAGCCCAAAACTCTACTAGACTGGGCATTTTCCTTGACGATCAATTAATTAGTGCACCCAGTGTTGGTCCCGAATATAAAGATACTGGAATCACTGGAGGTAGCGCTCAAATTTCTGGGAGCTTCGATTCTAAATCGGCAAAAGAATTGGCATTGCAATTGCGTGGGGGTTCATTACCTTTACCGATTGAAATAGTCGAAAATCGTACTGTTGGCGCTACTTTAGGGCAAGATAGCATTAAAAGTAGTATATTTGCTGGTTTAAGTGGTTTGGCTTTAGTTTTGGTATTTATGGTTTTCTACTATAGACTACCGGGGCTGATTGCTAATATTGCTTTAATTATTTATGCTTTACTTACTTGGGCTTGTTTTGCTTTATTAGGTGTAACTCTTACACTACCAGGAATTGCTGGTTTTATCCTTAGTATAGGAATGGCAGTAGATGCTAATGTTTTGATTTTTGAACGTACCCGGGAAGAACTACGCGCAGGAAAGAGTCTGTATCGTTCTGTTGAATCTGGTTTTTATCGAGCATTCTCCAGTATTTTAGATAGTAATGTTACTACACTAATTGCTTGTTTGGCCCTGTTTGTTTTGGGTGCAGGTTTTGTTAAAGGTTTTGCTCTTACCCTGGCGATTGGGGTATTGGTGAGTATGTTTACAGCAGTTACTTGTTCTCGGACATTGATGTTCTTGGCTATTACTATACCTTCATTGCGGAAACCGGAAATATTTTGTCCCAATCTTCCTAGTTCGAAAAAGGCAGAGGTAGCTTGATGAAAATTAGTATAAATAAATCACGACCACTTTGGTGGGTTATTTCTGCTGTCATTATTATTGCCGGTGTGATGTCAATGGTAATTTCTTGGCAGCAAATTGGTTACCCCTTGCGTCCCGGCTTAGATTTTGTTGGTGGTACCAGATTACAGGTAGAACGAGACTGCAGCAAACCTGAGAATTGCAAACAAGCAGTTGATATCGCTACAGTCAGGGAAGTTGCAAAAGAACAAGGACTTGGGAATAGCAGTATTCAAATTAGTGGTAAAAATGGCGTCTTGATTCGGAGTAAAACTCTGAATGTTGAAGAACGGAGCAAACTACAAACTGCTTTGAGTGAAAAGATTGGTGAATTTGACCCCAAGAAAACACAAATAGATACTGTGGGTCCAACTTTAGGGCGGCAATTATTTTCTTCTGGAATTAAAGCTCTAACCGCAGCATTTATTGGTATTATTATTTACTTAGCCTTTCGATTCCAGTTGGATTATGCTGTGTTTGCTATTGTCGCAATATTTCACGATATCTTAATCACTGTTGGAATTTTTTCAATTTTAGGTTTGGTTGGAGGTATAGAATTAGATAGCTTATTTATTGTTGCATTGTTAACGATTACGGGCTTCTCGGTCAACGATACCGTAGTGATTTATGACCGAATCCGCGAAACACTGAAAAATGATTCTGGGCGTCCAATTGCGGAGGTAGTGGATGATGCTGTCAACCAGACCTTACCTAGATCTGTAAATACTACACTAACAACATTATTGCCATTGTTTGCCATTTTTCTATTTGGTGGCGAAACTCTGAGAAATTTTTCTTTGGCATTGATTATTGGTTTTGCTATGGGAGCTTATTCTAGTATTTTCATTGCTAGTACTCTTTTAGCCTGGTGGCGCGAACGTTATCAACAGGAAGCAATTCTGGAAAGTAATCAGTCTGTTGATGCTTAACTTTAACTTTAACCTTAGAGGAGAAGTCTTCCATGCAGATTATTGCTCATCCAGAATAAAATCTGTGAACAAAAGGATCCTGAGACCTTGGGAAAATCCTATAAGGAAGAAAGCAGCAAGTTAAACGTCAATTTTGTACAAAAACGTGCAATCTTGTATAAATTTTATGGAGCAGAAGAGAAGTTCAGCAAACGGAGAAAGGGTTGGTAAATTGAAATTTGCGAGAATTAACACTGGTAAAGCAAACCTACTGCGAATTGATTACTCAAATTTTGAGTTTTAAACCCTAACCCAAGCATAATCTTCTCCTCTCCTTTATAAATATGGAACAACAACCCAAACAAAACTCAATTAATCATGAGGACAATTCCGATCCTGAGTTCGAGCGACAAGTTCAAAGGTTATACGAACTAACTGTCTACAGTAGATGGCTACTAATTGTATTTGTCTGGCTAACAATAGTACCTATCTGCTTGTGGAATTTACGTATGGAAATTGCACTGTGGAAAGAATATTTTACATTTGCAGCAGTTAGATACGGACTTATATCCCATCCACTTGCAGCCTTAGGATTAGCTTTTAGCGTCGGAATGATACTCGCAGTTTTGATCTGGCAAAGTCGCAATATCTTGTTCGGTCTGTCATCTGAAGAAAAAAAGCTTTTGGAAGATCGGGTTTGGCGGATTCGCAAACAAGGCTCCAACCATCCTTTATGGAAATGGATTTGTAACTAAATACAGATTTTCTTTAGTTTTAATTTTTTTAGTTTTAATTTTTTTAAAGATATATTTAGATAAGTACTATATAGTGCTTGCTGGAAGTGCTCTTAAAAGGTATTTGATATGAAATCTACTCAGATTCGCTTTAGCGATCGCAAATCTGACATTGACCTCGTGCAACTGCAAAAACTATTTAATCTTGCAGCTTTCTGGGCAGAAAATCGAAAGGTTAGCGACCTGAGTACTGCAATTGCTAATAGCCAACCAGTGGTTAGCGTATGGGATCGAGCAAAAATGATCGGTACTGCTAGAGCAACTAGCGACGGAATTTACCGGGCTACAATCTGGGATGTTGTTGTTCACCCAGAGTATCGTGGTATTGGTTTAGGAAGTAAATTAGTGGAGACTATTCTGAGTCATCCTCACATCAGAAAAGTAGAAAGAGTATATTTAATGACTACTCATCAGCAAAGCTTCTATGAAAAAATTGGTTTTCAGCAAAATTCCACAACTACAATGCTACTTTATCAAGATGCAGAGGAAACTAATTTTCCGACTCAGTTGCTAGAGACTCAACTTCAGAATTCGCTCGGGGGATAGATACCTGAATTCTTGTTAAAGTATCTACTTCGTGATGATTTTCAGGCAAAGATATAACTTCCAATTTGCCCTTCATAGTGTCCAATAAAGTTTGATTCAGAAGCAATTTCATTCCTGAAGAAGTTCTCCCATCATTTTCATTTATGGTTATTGCCTTGCGCTCTGAAATATTACTCACTTGAGGCTGTTGTTTAACAGATGAAATTAATCCTACTGGCTCTTGATCGAGTAATGCATGATTTGGCACATCTAACCATATGTGTATCATGTCATTGTTGATGGAGTTTATAGCAGAAAGACAAATCTTACCTTCCTCCATATGGGCGATCGTAGTTGAAACTAAGTTATTCAAAACTTGACGTAACCAGCCCTTATCAGCAAAAGCATAAATTTCTGGTTGTGGTGACTTAACTGTGAAGGGAAAATTGCGATTTGCCGCCAGCATGTAATTTAATTCATAAACTTCTTGGAATAGTTTACTAATGGGAACTGGTTGCGTATCTAGTTTATTTGCACCATAATCAGCTCTGGCTACCTTCAAAATCTCATCAAGTAATTTCAATAATATTAGAGCCCGTTCGTGAGCCTGAGAAATAAACTCCCGCTCTTCCGATGGGCTTTCACACAAGTCTTCTAAAATAAGTTGATGTAAGCCTATTAATCCATTAAGGGGCGATCGCAACTCGTGGGTAACTCGAGCTAAAAATCCACCCTTAAAGTCGCTCATTTCTTGAGCCATTTGATAAGCAAGTTCATTATATTCGTCCGTATTATTTATTGTTGATTTAGCCAATAAATCTTTTGGAACAGATGAATTGTTATCCCAAGTTTTTTTTTGCTTACTTAGATTTTGAATGAGTTTACTAATACCCAAACCAAAAATTAATCCTATAAGTAAATATATCCAGTTATCCCAACACATAATTCAATAACTATTAATCCATTAAATGATTATTCTTTTAAATCTTGAAGTAGGAAGCATAAATATTAAAAACTGTAAATTTTAAAAACTGTAAATTTTAAAAACTGTAAATTTTAAAAATGCTGGCAGCCTTTAGTCTATCTTTTCCCGTCAGGGCTATCTAATTATAATCAGTTGCGACCAAAATTTTAATTTCAGATTAATAGGTTAATTCTAATCAGGTGAAAGAATAAAGTCGAATAAATAATATTCAAAATACAAAATACTTACGTATCTAAAATTACCGAGCCTTCGCGTAATATTTTCCAATTATTCCCGTCCCATTTTGCGACTGTAGAGGGTTGACCCGTACCCATTTCTAATTCAAGTGGCACTTCCTGGGGAGATAAAGTAAGTACATTAGGAAATGTTGCTGCTATTTCAGCCATCCTTCGCAAAGGCGGTTGCCCCGATAAATTTGCACTAGTGGTTGCTAAGGGTCCGGTTTGTACAAGAATTTTGCGAGCAATTTCACTATCTGGAACTCGAACGCCAATTGTAGTGGGATCGGTAGGGTTGAGAGATGCAGGTATTTTTTGTGATGCCGGAACAACTAAAGTTAATGCTCCAGGCCAGTAATTTTGTGCGATCTGATGCCAATTGTCTCGCTCGAAATCGGCGCTTACGTAATCCCAAAGCTGAGAAATATTTGCAGCCATCAGAATCAAAGGTTTCTTTAGACTGCGCTGTTTAGCATTAAATATTAGTGATGAAGAGCTTGGGATTGTTGCCAATGCCGGCACGGTGTCCGTAGGGAAACTAGCTAACTGACCAGAGCGAATACCAGAAACAAGTAAATCAAAAGAAACTAATGGCATATTTGTCAATACAAAAATTATTATCAATATTAAGATTACGAGAATATAATCTCAAGAAAATAAAATACTAATAAAAATAATTGATACCAAAACTGATAATAGTTAAAAGCGTATATAGTAATCGTATTTGATTTATAAACGGGTGACTCCTGTAGAGACGTTGCAGAGCCTGCAGCCTCGGTGCTACCCCTAACGAAAACTTGGACAAAACTGCCCAGCCTATCTCCTTACGGAGACGCTACGCTAATGCTGCGCGGGGGTTTAACGCGTTGCAAAAATGGGTTATTTGTATAAAATCCCCCGCGCAGCAAGCCAAAATTAGTGGAAATACAGGGTAACTTTGGGTAAGGCTGGGCAGTTTTGTCGTATCCCCTCAAAATTCCGGGGTAAGGAGTTACTCAGGTATCCATGACCAACCAAAAGGATTAGAAGAGGACTTATCCCGAATTATTGTCCCCAAAGGTGGTATATTCTTAGTTAAAGAAATACGATCACGAATATACTCAAGAAAACTGATNCCCAACTTACGAGTAGTGTCAACAAGAGACATAAAAATATCCCATGCTTTTGTCCCTTGTTCTGTCTGTGTAGCATAGCTGATATTACGTCGCTGCACCATAGTCCTAGCAGCTAACTCTGCAGGATTGTTATGCAAGGGTAATTCTGGATGCTCCAAAACAAGAAGCAACTCGTCTACTTTCA